>Ga0123399_1102868_pt1 | contig 11173 bp, 11 predicted proteins | sample T5LHNH4metaT_FD_89927 | JGI IMG/M metagenome (GOLD analysis project Ga0123399, IMG submission 89927) | Methane-oxidizing artificial microbial communities from Washington, USA to study methane cycling - T5-LHNH4 metaT (Metagenome... | ecosystem: Engineered > Modeled > Simulated communities... | reverse complement strand
TTCTTATACTCCTCGATGACCTGCTCGCCCGGACGGTTCCAGTCGAGGTCGGAGAGGTGGACCATGCCATCCACGTCGCCGTCGAGGCCGATGAAGAGGCCGAACTCCGTCTTGTTCTTGACCTCGCCCGTGACGGTCGAGCCCACCGGATGCTTCTCGGCGAAGGCCTCCCAGGGATTCTGCAGGGTCTGCTTGAGGCCCAGCGAGATGCGGCGCTTGACCGGATCGACCTCGAGGACCTGCACATCGACTTCCTGGCTCGTCGAGACGATCTTGCCGGGGTGGACGTTCTTCTTGGTCCAGCTCATCTCGGAGACATGGACGAGGCCCTCGATGCCCGGCTCCAGCTCGACGAAGGCGCCGTAGTCGGTGATGTTGGTCACGCGGCCGTGGAACTTCGCGCCGATCGGATATTTGGCCTCGATGCCCTGCCACGGATCCTCGAGGAGCTGCTTCATGCCCAGCGAGATGCGGTGCGTCTCGTGATTGATCTTGATGATCTTCACCTTGACCGTCTGGCCGATGGTCAGCACCTCGGACGGATGGTTGACGCGGCGCCAGGCGATGTCGGTGACGTGCAGCAGGCCGTCAATGCCGCCGAGATCCACGAAGGCGCCGTAATCGGTGATGTTCTTCACGACGCCGTCGATCACCTGCCCCTCTTCGAGGTTGGCGACGATCTCGTGACGCTGCTCGGCGCGGCTCTCCTCCAGCACCGTGCGGCGCGAGACGACGATGTTGCCGCGGCGGCGGTCCATCTTCAGGATGTGGAAGGGCTGCGGCACGTTCATCAGGGGCGCGACGTCGCGGATCGGGCGGATGTCCACCTGCGAGCGCGGCAGGAAGGCCACGGCGCCGTCGAGGTCGACGGTGAAGCCGCCCTTGACCTGATTGAAGATGACGCCCTCGACCTTTTCATTGGTCTCGAAGGCTTTTTCGAGCTTGACCCAGCTCTCTTCGCGCCGGGCCTTGTCGCGCGAGATGACGGCTTCGCCGAGCGCGTTCTCGACGCGCTCCAGATAGACCTCGACCTCGTCGCCGACATTGGGGGCGGGATCGCGGCCATAGCCGGTGAATTCCTTCAGCGGGACGCGGCCTTCGGTCTTCAGGCCGATGTCGATGACGGCGACGTCCTTCTCGATGGCGACGACGCGCCCCTTGATGACGGAGCCTTCGAAAGCCTCGTTATCGCCGTAGCTCTGCTCGAGCAGGGCGGCAAAATCTTCGCGCGTCGGCGCGCGATCGGTCGTAGCGGACATTTTTTCTCCTGGGGGCCCCGGTCGGGGCGGCGCCGGCTCTTGGGTTGGCGTTGCGGTCGGCTTTCGGCGATCGGAACGTCCCGGCGCCTCTGGCGCAGGATTGGGACGAAAAGTTCGTAACCGAACTGGCCGGCGCGGCCCGAAGGTCGAAAACCAAGTAATTTGCGCGCCGGGCGAAAGGCGCGACGCGCGGCAGCTATGTAACAGCGCGCGGCGCTCGCGGCAAGCGCCGCCATGGGCGCATGTTTGCTGCGACGCCAAAGACGGGCTATTGCATTGCGGCATAACCGATCGGGCCGGAAGCTTCGTTAGGCATGGCCACGCAATGTTCGCAATCCAGCCGAATTCCTGCTAGCGAAGCGGGCCCCCAATGATAACGTCTCAGCTTGAAGGCTGAGTCGGGCAGGTCCGCTTGACTCGGAGATTGATGTCATGAAGCCGAAAATCCTTCCCGGCGCCGCCATGGCTGTCGCCGCGCTCTCCCTGGCGATCGCCGGCGCCTCGTCCGCCGAGGCGAAGCGCCACGCCCCTCACAAGTCAAAGGCGACGGCCGAAAAGCACGCCTGCGGCGGCAAGAATGGCTGCCCGGCCGCCGGCAAGGCCGAAAGCAAGGAGGCCGCCCCCACGCCGGCCGTTCCCGCCGAGGCGAAGCCGCCCGAGCCCAAATAATTCCGATCCGGCGCGCCATGCATGGACGGAACAGCGCGCCGTTCGTCGCCCCGGCAGGGGCTTTTTCAAAGGAGAAGCACATGAAGACGAAGGTCGTTTCCGGTTCGGCGCTCGCCGCCGCCGCCATCGCGCTCGCGCTGAACGGCGCCGCCGTCGCGCCGGCCCATGCGCATGCGTCCGCCACGCACGCCAAGGCGCATTGCGGCGGGAAGGGCTCGTGCCATCACAAGGCCAAATGCCACCACAAGGCGAAGTGCCATCACCATAAGGGGCATTGCAACATGAAGAGCAAGTGCCACTCCAGGTGAGTTTGACGTAAGTTCGACGCGCCGGCTCCCGTTCGGGGTCCGGCGCAGACCTCCGGGCAGGGAAGTTTTCGAATGCAGAAGCCCGCGCCGCTCGGCTACGGCCTTGGCCTCCGGCCCATCTATTTCGACGAGATCATGTCGACGCGCCCGCCCGTCGACTGGTTCGAGGTCATTTCCGAAAACTACATGGTTTCGGGCGGCAAGCCGCTTTCCATGCTCGACGCGATCCGCGCCGACTATCCGGTCGTCATGCACGGCGTCTCCATGTCGCTCGCCTCCACCGACCCGCTGGATTTCGATTATCTCGCGGAGCTCAAGGCGCTGATCGAGCGCGTGCAGCCGGCCTGGGTCTCCGACCATGTCGCCTGGACAGGCGTCCATGGCCTGACGCTCCATGACCTCCTGCCGATCCCCTATACGGCCGAATCGCTCGGCCATATCGTCGAGCGCATCTGCCGCGTGCAGGACTATCTCAAGCGCCGGCTCGTCGTCGAAAACGCCTCGACCTACGTCTCCTTCGCTTCGTCGGAGATGAGCGAGCAGGATTTCGTGCGCGAGATGGCCGAGCGCGCCGATTGCCTCTTGTTGCTCGACGTCAACAACGTCTTCGTGTCGAGCTTCAATCACGGCTTCGATCCGATCGCCTTTATCGACGCCGTTCCAGTTGAGCGCGTCGTGCAGTTCCACATGGCAGGCCACACCGATCACGGGACGCATCGCGTCGACACGCACGATCAGCCGGTCTGCGAGGAGGTCTGGGCGCTCTATGAGCGCGCCCGCCGCCGCTTCGGCGACGTTTCGGCGATGATCGAGCGCGACGACAATTTCCCGTCCTTCTCCGAGCTGCTCGATGAATTGCAGCGCATGCGCGACATCGACGCGCGCGTCGCCGCCGAGCGCGCGTCGCTGAGCGCCGCATGAATCTGGCCGAGCTCCAGGCGCTGTTTCAGGCGCGCATCCTGGCGGGTTCCGGGGAAGCGGACGCGCCGCTGCTCGATGCGCTGCGCGAATCGCAACGCGGCGCCGCGAGAGAGGAATTGCTCGGCGTCTACCAGTCCGGCTATCGCGTGCGGCTGGAGAGCTTTCTCTATGAGGATCACCCGGGTCTGCGCGCGCTTCTGGGCGACGACGACTTCGAGGCGCTGGCCCGCGAATTCGTCGAGGCCAATCCGCCCAAAAACCGTAATGCGCGCTGGTACACGACCGGCCTGCCGGATTATATGGCCGCCGCGCCGCAATGGCGCGACGATCGCCGCGCGCTGTCCATGGCGCTGTTCGAGCGCGCCATGGTTGACGCCTTCGACGCGCCGAACGCCGAGACGCTAACCCTTCAAGCGCTCGCGGGCTTCGCCCCGGAGGATTCGCCGCGCTTCGTCTTCGAATTCCATCCGAGCCTTATCTTGCTCGAGCTCTCCGCCGGAACCATGGCGGCCTATCAGGCTTCGGACGAGGGGGAGGAGGGCGGCGGGGACGAGGCTCTTGGAGAAGCCGAAGGCGCCGAAACATTCGCCCCGGACGCGAACGAGACCGTCGCGATCTGGCGCTGCAACGAGGAAACCGCTTTCCGCGAATTGGAAGGCGACGAATATGTCGCGCTGAACGAAGCCCGGGCCGGTCGGACCTTCGGCGACATTTGCCAGATGGCGGCCTTCCAGCAATCCGGCGAGATTGCGCCCGAACGCCTCGCGCAATTCCTCGCGAGCTGGTTCGAGGACGGCATGGTCGTCGGCGTCTCGCTGCGCGATTGAGGGGCTGTAAATCCTATGCTTTTGCTGTAATTAAAATGCGCGGACGCAATGGTCGTCCGTTCGGCAAAGGCGCTTCGCGTGACTGAGACGAAACCTGTCGCTCCCGTAAACGACTCCGGAATCCTGTTGCAGGCGGAGGCATGGCGGCGGGCGGGGCGGGGCGTCGCCATTGCGACCGTGGTCGAGACCTTCGGCTCCGCGCCGCGGCCTGTCGGGTCTCATCTTGTCGTCGATGAAAATGGCCTCTTTTGTGGCTCCGTGTCGGCGGGCTGCGTCGAAGGCGAGGTGATCACGGCCGCGCTCGACGCCATCGAAGATGGCGCGCCGCGCTTTCTCGAATTCGGCGTCGCCGATGAAACCGCGTGGCGCGTGGGGCTTTCCTGCGGCGGCCGCATCGCCGTTCATGTCGAGCGCGTCGATGAGGATCGCCTCGTCTTGCTGTCTCGCGTGAATGCGGAACGCGCCGCCCGCCGCGCCTGCGCCTTGGTGACGCCGCTCGACGGCGGCGCGGCGCGCCTTGTCTTGTCAGGCGCCGCGACAAATGAGCCGCCCGCGCTCGACAGACAATTGCGCAACGGCAAGAGCGGCCTTGTCACGCATGACCGGCGGCGGCTCTTCGCCAATTGCTACCGGCCCGGCCCGCGTCTCGTCATTGTCGGCGCGGTGCATGTCGCGCAGGCGCTCGCGCCCATGGCGACGCTTTCGGGTTTCGACGTGATCGTCGTCGACCCGCGCGGCGTCTATGCGGCGCAGGAGCGCTTCCCCGACGCGCGTCTGGATACGCGCTGGCCGGACGAGGCGCTCGCCTCTATCGGCCTTGACGCCTTCACGGCCGTCGCGGTTCTTACCCATGATCCCAAGATCGACGATCCGGCCTTGCGCCTCGCGCTCGAGTCCGACTGCTTCTATGTCGGCGCGCTCGGCTCGCGCGCGACCCATGCGCGGCGCGTCGAGCGGCTGAGAGCGAGCAGCGTCTCGTCTCGCCTATTGGAGCGCCTGCGCGCCCCGATCGGCCTTGACATCGCCGCCGTCAGCCCTGCGGAAATCGCCGTGTCGATACTGGCGGAGTTGATCCTCGCGCGCGGACAGAAGCCTCTGCGCAGCCTTCCGCCGCAGGCGAGGCCCGCTCTTGCGAGCTGCGACGCGTGCGGATGAGCGTAGAGATCGTCGCCGTCATTCTCGCAGCCGGGCGGGGCGCGCGTTACGGCGCCGGGCGGAACAAGCTTCTGGCGGAGATCGCCGGCCAGCCTATGCTGAGGCGCGTCGTCGAGAGCGCGCTGGCGTCGCGCGCCTCCCGCATGGTCGTCGTCACGGGCCATGCGCGTGAAGAGATAGAGAAGGCGCTTGCCGGTCTCCCGGTCCAATTCGTTCCGAATCCGGACTTCGCGATGGGGCTCGCCTCGTCGCTGCGCGCGGGGCTTGCCGCCGCGATCGACGCCGACGGCGCGGTCGTGCTGCTGGGGGATATGCCGGGCGTGACGGCCGAGATCGTCGACGCGCTGATCGCGGCTTTTGAGACGGCGCCGGGCTGCGCCGCCGTGGTCCCCACTTGTGGCGGCCGGCGCGGCAATCCCGTCTTGCTCGCGCGCGCCATCTTTCCGCAAATCGCGGCGCTCGCAGGCGACGAGGGCGCGCGCAGGCTTCTGCGCGCGATGGAAGGCGTCGTCGAGCTTCCCTTCGACGACGACGGAATATTGGCGGACGTCGATGCGCCCGCCGATCTCGCCCGGTTCAAGCGAAGCTGATATTCGCTTCCTTCAGCGGTATGGAGCGGATGCGCTTTCCGGTCGCCGCGAAATAGGCGTTGAGCACCGCCGGCGCCGCGACGCAGATCGTCGGCTCGCCGACGCCGCCCCAGAAGCCGCCGCTCGGCATGACGATGCTTTCGACCTTCGGCATGTCCTTGAGCCGCATGGATTCGTAGCTGTCGAAATTCTCCTGCTCCACGCGCCCGTTCTTGATCGTGACGCCGCCATGGAACAGCGCCGACAGGCCGTAGACGAAAGAACCCGCGATCTGCCGCTCGATCTGCGCCGGATTGACCGCATAGCCAGGATCGGTCGCCGCGACGATGCGATGAATCTTGATCTTGTCGTCGGACGCGACTGAAACCTCGGCGGCCGCCGCGACATAGCTGCCATATCCCATGAAGACCGAGAGGCCGCGATGCAGGCCCTTCGGCGCGGGCTTATCCCATTCGACGCGCTCGGCGACGGCGTTGAGCGCGGCGAGATGCTTGGGATGGTTCGCCATCAGCTTGCGGCGGAAGGCCAGCGGGTCTTCGCCCGCCGCATGGGCGAGTTCGTCTATGAAGGATTCGAGATAGATCGCATTGTGGTTGATGTTCACGCCGCGCCAGAAGCCCGGGGGAACGGGCGGATTGCGCATCGAATGCTCGATGAGCAGATTGGGAAAGTCATAGCCGATCTGCGCGTCGCCGGTCGACACGAGGCCCTGGAAAACGGCGGGATCGACGCCGTTCTTCACCGCCTGCGGGCGCACGGCCGCGAGAATCGATTGCCCGGAAAGGCGCATATGCAGAGCGACGAGTCTGTTGTCGGCGTCGAAGGCGCCGGTCAGCTTGCACTGGGTGACGGGGTGATATTTCCCCTGCGTCATGTCCTCTTCGCGCGACCACAAGAGCTTCACCGGCGTCCCGGGAAGCTGCTTTGCGATCAGCACCGCCTGCGTCACATAATCGGTGAAGCCGCGACGGCCGAAGCCGCCGCCGAGCATGACCTTGTGCACGTCACATTTTTCGGGCGGCAGGCCGGAGGCCTGAACGACGGCGTCGAAGGCGGCCTCGCCATTTTGCGCGCCCGTCCAGACCTCGCATTTCTCCGGCGTATAGAGCGCCGTGGCGTTGAGCGGCTCCATCGCCGCATGGTTCTGGTGCGGATAGCTGTAGACCGCCTCTACGATCTTGCTCGCGCCGGCGATTGCGGCATGCGCGTCGCCGTTCTTATTGCCCGTGACGGCGGGCTGCGAGTCGCGCAGTCCCTCAGCGAGCCATTTGGCGACGTCGGCGCTCGACGACGTCGCGTTCGGCCCTTCGTCCCAGACGATGGGCAGCGCGTCGAGCGCGGTCTTGGCGCGCCACCACGTGTCGGCGACGACGGCGACGGCATTGTCGCCAACCCGCACGACTTTCTTCACGCCCTTGAAATTGGCGATCCTGCTTTCGTCATAGCTCGCAAGCCTGCCGCCGAAGACAGGGCAGGCCTTGACCGCCGCATTGAGCAGGCCCGGCAGCTTCACATCGACGCCGTAAACCATCCTGCCGGTGGTCTTGTCGGCGGTGTCGAGCCGCTTCAGGCCCTTGCCGGCGATCTTCCAGTCGCGCGGATCCTTCAGCGGAGCGTCCGCCGGCGGCGTCAGTTTCGCGGCGGCTTCGGCGACCTTGCCGTAGGTCGTCGCGCGGCCGGAGGCGGCGTGCGTGATGACGCTCTTCTCGGCGCGGCACTCGCTCGCGGGAACCCTCCATTCATTCGCGGCCGCCTGGATGAGCATCCGCCGGGCGACGGCGCCGCCCTTGCGCACATAGTCCTGCGAGCTGCGGATGCCGCGGCTGCCGCCGGTGGAGAAATCGCCCCAGACGCGATTGCGCGCCGCGCTCTGGCCGGGCGTCGGATATTCCGTCGTGACCTTCGACCAGTCGCAATCGAGCTCCTCGGCGACGAGCTGCGCAAGGCCGGTGAGCGTGCCCTGGCCCATCTCCGACCGCGCGATGCGAATGACCACCGTGTCGTCGGGCTTCACGACCACCCAGGCGTTGACCTCGGGCGCCGGCGGCGCGGCCTCGGCCCCCTTGAGGCCGAAAGGAATGTCGAAACCCAGCGCAAAGCCGCCGCCGAGCGCCGCGCCGCCAATGATGAAGCCGCGCCGGCCGATTTGAATTGCTTGCGTCATGTCGATCACCCCTCAGGCCCTGGCGGCGGCGTGGATCGCCTCGCGCACCTGCTGGAAGGTTCCGCAACGGCAGATATTGGTGATGGCGGCGTCGATCTCCTTGTCGGTCGGCCGCGGCGTTTCCTTCAGCAGCGCCGCGACCGCCATGATCATGCCGCTCTGGCAATAGCCGCATTGCGGCACGTCGAGATCGATCCAGGCCTGCTGCACGCGATGCGGCGCGCCATTCTCGGCGAGGCCCTCGATCGTGGTGATCTTCTTGCCGGCGGCGTCCGCGACCGTCACGCTGCAGGAGCGCACGGCCTGCCCATTGATATGAACCGTGCAGGCGCCGCACGCCGCGATGCCGCAGCCATATTTCGTGCCGGTGAGGCCGAGATTTTCGCGGATCGCCCAGAGCAGCGGCGTGTCCGGCTCGACATCGGCGTCGATCGTTTTTCCGTTGACGAAAAGAACCGTCATTCGCTTCCTCTCCCCGCCGCGCGGCTCGCTCGTGTTCAGCTTAATCCTATCAAACGAGAGGAGTTAGGCCAAGTCATTCGCTCAGCCATTCGCCCGGCCAAGGCGCCTATCTGGGCGCCGGACCCAATATGCGAGTGGCGGCGCCGTCGCGACGACGAAAGAAAAACGCGGCGCAATACTGCGAATGCAAGGGTCAGATTGCGAATCACCCTGCAAATCGTTAGCAATTTGCATTGTTGGCGCCGGCTCGCAGGATTTCGCGGCCGATTGCGACGAGGAGAGCATTCACATGGCCAAGGCTAAAACCACCAGGGCCGCCGCGACCACGAGGGTCGGCAAGGCTGAGGCGCCCGCCATTCGTCCGGTTAAGGAAACCCTGACGAAGGCGGCGCTGATCAATTACATCGCCGAACAGAACGACCTGCCGCGCAAGACGGCCGCCGCCGTCTACGCCACGCTGGAAGGCGTGTTCCTTGGCTCGGTTCATCCCAGGGGCGTCGGCGAGTTCACGCTGCCGGGCCTGCTGAAGGTGACGTTGCGCAAGGTTCCGGCGCGCAAGGCCGGCACGCTCGTGCGCAATCCCGCGACCGGCGAGATGGTGAAGGCCGCCGCGAAGCCCGCGAGCGTGCGCGTGAAGATCCGCGCCCTCTCCAAGCTGAAATCGGCGGCGACGAAGTAGGTCGCTTTTTCCGGAAATTGCGCCGGCCGGCGGAGCGTGGGCCGGCGTGCGGCGCAGCTGGGGCGATGCGCCGTGTAACTATTTGCGCGCGGGCGCGGTTTAGCGTCGCGGAGCGTTCATATTCGGAGTACAGTGTCGGACCGTCGTCCGATTACGTCAGCCGAACGAGTAATGCCAGAAAAAGCAAGCAGCGTCGCTCCCGAGCGCCGCGTTGTCGCCATCGAAGGACTTGCCGCCCTTATCGAGGCTTTGCGGAGCCATGGGCGTCGCGTCATCGGCCCGACCGTCGTGGATGACGCAATCGTCTATGACGATCTGGATGGGCCCGACGACCTTCCGCGCGGCCTTACGGACATACAGGAAGCCGGCCGCTACAAGCTCCAGCCGCGCGACGACGGCGCGTTCTTCGGCTATGCGGTCGGCCCGCAATCCTGGAAGAAATTCCTCCACAAGCCGGTCTTGCGCCTGTGGCGCGCGGAGAGAAAGGGAAACGACGTCGCAATCGAGGCCGAGGCGCCCGAGCCTCAGAGCCTCGCTTTTCTCGGCGTGCGCGCCTGTGAATTGAACGCCATCGCCATTCAGGACCGGGTGCTGACGGGCGGCGATTATGTCGATCCGCATTACAGGGCGCAGCGCGACGGCGCCTTCATCGTCGCCGTGAATTGCGGCGAGGCCGGCGGAACCTGCTTCTGCGTCTCCATGAATGCGGGGCCGAAAGCGACGCAGGGATTCGATCTTGCGCTGACGGAGCTGGTCTCGGACGGCGCGCATGAGTTTCTCATCGAGGCCGGCTCCTCCGCGGGCGCGGACATCCTTGCGGAATTAGAGGGTCGTCCCGCGACCGAGGACGACATGGGCGCCGCCGAGGCCATTGTCGCGCGGACGGCGGCGTCCATGGGGCGCCGCATGCCGGAGGAAGATATTCCCGCGCTGCTCATGCGCAATCTTCAGCATCCGCGTTGGGAGGAGGTCGCGCAGCGCTGCCTGTCCTGCGCCAATTGCACCATGGTCTGTCCGACCTGCTTCTGCACCTCTGTCGAGGAGCAGGGCGATCTTGCGGGCGTCGAATCGTCGCGCGTGCGGCGCTGGGACTCCTGCTTCACCATGGACTATTCATACATCCATGGCGGATCGGTGCGGCCGAGCGTCGCCTCGCGTTATCGCCAGTGGATGACGCATAAGCTTTCGACCTGGCATGAGCAGTTCGGCGCGTCGGGCTGCGTCGGCTGCGGCCGCTGCATCACCTGGTGTCCGGTCGGCATCGACATTACGGAAGAGACGCGGGCCATCAGCGACAGCGAGAAAGCGTAGGGAGGGCGCAATGGAGAATCTCGAACGCATCCTCTCGGCTCATCCCTTCTTCGCCGGGCTCGACGACTCCTTCCTCAAGCTCGCCTGCGGCTGCGCGAAGAATGTGCGGATCGAGGCGGGGCGGTTCGTCTTCCACGAAGGCGAGCCTGCGGATCATTTCTATCTGATCCGCGAGGGTCGCGTGGCGTTGCAGGTCTCCGCGCCCGGACGCGGCGCCGCGACTTTTCTCACGCTCGGGCCCGGCGAGGTGTTCGGCGTCAACTGGCTCGTGCCGCCCTATCGCTGGGTCTACGACGCCAGGGCGCTCGAACCGACCCGCGCCGTCGCCATGGATGCGCTGTGCCTGCGCAACAAATGCGAGACGGATCACGATCTCGGCTACGCCATCATGAAGCGGCTGATGCCTGTGCTCATCGACCGCCTGCAAACGACGCGCCTTCAGTTCCTCGATCTTTACGGCTCCCATGCCTGAGATGACGGACCTCATCGCGCGCGTCGCGGCGCAGCCCATGGTTCCGCGGATCGCGCATGTGCGCCGCCGCCGCCACGATGCGCCGGACGCCTGGACGCTCGAGCTCGAAATGGCGGACGGCGCGCCCTTTCAATACGCGCCGGGTCAATTCAACATGCTCACCGCCTTCGGCGTGGGCGAGGCGGCGATCAGCGTCAGCGGCGACCCCGCCGCTGGACCGCTTATTCATACGATCCGCGACGTCGGCCCGGTCTCGCGCGCGCTCGCGCGGCTTGGGCCCGGCGATCCGATCGGCGTGCGCGGCCCCTTCGGCGTCGGCTGGCCGATGGCGCAGGCGGAAGGCAGGGACGTCGTGG
>Ga0123399_1087930_pt1 | contig 11215 bp, 10 predicted proteins | sample T5LHNH4metaT_FD_89927 | JGI IMG/M metagenome (GOLD analysis project Ga0123399, IMG submission 89927) | Methane-oxidizing artificial microbial communities from Washington, USA to study methane cycling - T5-LHNH4 metaT (Metagenome... | ecosystem: Engineered > Modeled > Simulated communities... | reverse complement strand
TGAGAATGGGAGTGCAAGCTTCGCTTGTGCTTGCAGGTGAAGCCCGCACTCCAGAAATATCAGCTCCAGCTCAGGTCAGTCCTCAGCAACGGCAATTGACGCACACGTTTGCCGGTGGCGGCGAAGATCGCATTGCACACGGCAGGCGCCAACGGCGGCAGGGCCGGTTCACCCAGGCCGGTCACCGGGTTATCGGTCTTCAAAAAATGCACATCCACTCGCGTCGGGGCATCCGCTATACGAAGCATCGGATAATCGCCGAAATTGCTCTGTACGATGCGCCCCTTTTCGATATTCAATTCCTGAAAGGTCAGCGCACCGAGGCCATCGACCACCGAGCCCTGCACTTGATTTTCCGCGCCGCTGAGATTAACGATTTGCGCGCCGATGTCGGTCGAAACCACGACGCGGTCGACCTTGAGTTTGCCGTCCCTGGACACGGTGACCTCGGCGACCTGCGCAATGTAACCGCGATGACTGAAATGGAAGGCGATACCCTGGCCTTGACCGCGCGGCAAGGTTTTTTTGCCCCACTCGGCTTGTTCCGCCACATGCTGCAGCACATGCTTCATACGATTGACATCATAGGGAATGCCTTGCTCGCCGGTGCCGGGGATAAAGCCTTTATCGCCGAGGATTTCCAGACGGAATTCCAACGGATCGCGGCCTGCGGCATGGGCCAGTTCGTCGATAAAACTGTGAAACACCCAGGCCAACACGTTGCTGCGCGGCGCACGCCAAGGTCCCATTGGAATATTGCATTCCAGCGGCGTTTGCTCCAGCAGACAGTTTTCAACCCAACGACCGGGAAATTCGTCGCCGGACAGGTTGGCACCGCTACCGAGTTCCAGTTTCGGCTTACTGTCTTTAACGACCTTGTTGGCAAAGGTCACAAAATGGTTGTGCCAGGCGACCAGCTTGCCTTTGTCATCGAGTCCGCCGCGCAGGAAGTGGAAACCGCCTGCCCGATACTGATCATGACGCAAGTCGTCTTCGCGCGTCCAGGTCAGCTTGACCGGCACCGTCAGATGCTGGGCAATGGCCGCCGCTTCGATAATATAATCCGGGATCAAACGTCGGCCGAACCCGCCGCCGCTACGGGTAATGTGCAAGGTAACTTTGTCTTTGGGGATGCCGAGTGTTGCGGTCACAACTTTCTGACCGGCTTCGGGGTTTTGCGTGGGCGCCCAGATTTCAATCGCCCCGTCCTTGTACCAGGCCGTACAATTCTGCGGTTCTATACTGGCGTGCGAAATAAAGGGATAACTGTAAGCCGCTTCCACTGTTTTCTCCGCTGCCGCAAGCGCTGTCTTGGCATCGCCGTCATTGCGCAGAATATCCGTTCCCGGCTGCGTCGATAATTCATTGGCTTTGGCGGCAAAACCGGACCAGCTTTGACTAGCCCCCTGCCCTTCATCCCAAACGACTTCCAGTTGTTTACGCGCGCTGAATGCCGCCCAAGTCGAGTCGGCTACGATAGCGACGCCGGGCAATAAGCCCTTAAGATCGGAACCGCCCTGGATAATAAAAGCATTACGCACGCCGGGTAGCGACTTGATCTTGTCCAGATTGGCGCTAACGACCTTACCCCCGAAAACCGGCGATTTCTCGTAAACGGCATACAGCATTCCGGGCAGTTGCACGTCGATGCCGAACAAGGGTTTACCGGTCACAATGCCTGGGTTATCGACGCCGCCGATGCGCGTACCCAACAATTTATAATTTTTTGAATCTTTCAGCTTAACCGCTCCGGGATCGGGAACCGGTAAAGCAGAGGCTTTTTCGACCAGTTCACCATAGCCGAGTTTACGTCCTGTAGACTGATGATGAACCGCGCTGTCATGGGCGATAAGTTCGGACACGGGGACATTCCAGGTTTCCGCGGCCGCTTGAATGAGCATGGTGCGTGCGGTTGCGCCAAGACGATGAAATTCCTCGTAATTGGTCGGCGTTGAACGCGAACCACCAGCATTTTGACTGCCGTAAACCGGATCGAGATCGCCCTGAACGATTACGACGTCCTTCCAGTTAACCTCCAGTTCCTCGGCGATGACCATCGGCAGCGAGGTTTTTATGCCCTGGCCAATTTCCGGCTGCTTGCTAATCAGCGTCACCGTGCCGTTCGGTGCAATGTGAATAAAAGCATTGGGCTTAAACGCGCCGGTTTCCGAAATAGTGGACGGTTTAGCGACTTTTTTCGCGGCGCTGTCGGCCACATTCAGATAAAAACCCAGAACCAACCCGCCCCCGCCCAGTGCTGACTTACGCAAAAAATCGCGGCGGGCGGCATTTTCCAAATGATCTGCGTTCATACTGACTCCTTAGCGACGATTTCTGCGGCACGGTGAATGCCCGCGCGAATACGAAGATAGGTGCCGCAGCGGCACAGATTACCGGCCAGGGCGGTGTCGATATCCGCATCCGTGGGACGCGGATTTTTTTTCAGCAGCGCGGCGGCGGTCATGATTTGACCGGCCTGACAATAACCGCATTGCGGTACATCGAGTTCCTGCCAGACCTTTTGTAAAGGATGCTCGCCATTGGGACTCAGCCCTTCTATGGTGGTTATCCGGCTTTTACCCACACTGGAGATCGGCGTCAAACAGGCCCTTGTCGGTTGCCCGTCAATATGCACCGTGCATGCACCGCACTGGCCGATGCCACAGCCGAATTTGGTCCCGACCAGATTTAAATGATCGCGCAGCACCCACAACAAAGGGGTCTCGGCGGCAACATCTACGGTTTTCTGCACACCGTTTATGTTGAGTTTGTATTTGCTCATAAGTGGATTCTCGTGTGTTATAAATTATTTTGTCCAGACTACGCCCCGGTGACGTTGTAGAGGTCGACGATGAAGTGAGCCGCAGTTTGCCTTATTGCCTCGACGCGATAATCAGGCCCAGACCTGATGCTTTCATCGACTCATCCCGTCCTATGCCGAAGACAATGAACGGAGCCATCCATTAGATAAAGCAAAATTTATACCGAATAATGCCTGACTTGGCATCCATGCTCGGATGCACTGTAGCCAACTGAGTTTAAAGACAATTAACCAAAACGGCTGCTGGAATAAAACCGGACAACTGGATTACGATTGGATTCGACTGTTGATATGCGAGCAGGCCATGCTGATTAACCAGCAGCGTCTGTCTGTATAGAAACACCAGGTCAGCTTTGGACCTTCGGTATTTGTCACGACTACTCAGTCATTTTTTAGTGTCCGGTATTAACCGACATAGCAATGTTGAATGAGTTCACCGGGAGAAATGGGGGCTTGCCGGTCATGCTCAAACCGAAGCTTAGGTTCTTTTCGGATAACAAGCAATGCAGATTCAGCTGGAAGCCTTTTTACAGCAAACCGGTTAAGAAATGGAATATCACTATCTACGCTGGATACGCGGCGTATCGCAATTACCGAAAAAAGCAATGTCGCCTTTAGCATCTATTGATGGGTGTCATCTTACCGGCTTTCCTGGCGGCAAGAGGTTATGCAGCTTGTTAGCGGGCAAAACGGGGTACCCCCTTAATCACTGTTTTTTCCATATGCACATATTGCAAGCCGAGCAATATTCCACCATCGGCAGTGCGCTCAGCCCATATCACTTTTATCTCACCTTCCAACGCCAACCGCTCAATTTCAAACACGGTTATCTCACCCGCATCCACAGCGATGGATTCAGCAAGGTTAATCATTAACCCATCCACTGAAGCATTGACGGTATGAAACTCATGATATTCACCATTTAGCAGGATTCTGCCTGGAACCGTCATGTTTTTTCTATACACTTTTCTCTTATACAGTTGATTATCAACGTCATAAGTAATATTTCTAAATTCCAGCGCCAGTAATATATGATTATTCAGCATATCAACCCTGACCACCTCAGCCTCACCGGCCAAGCGCATTTCCGGAAGATACAAATCTATCGTCGTCGATGCGGACAACATATTAAAAATATCCTTGGCGTCTTTGGGACTCGCCTGGTCGCACTTTAACTCTGCAAGCACACCGGTTAACGAAATATCTTTAATGATGATTTCCTGCTCTTCTCCCCCCATATAAATCAGGCCATGCGACGTTAAGTTTTTTCGATAAGGCCGGTTTAAATCTAAATTCATCTGACTTTCCTCTCTGATTATCCATTTGCCTTATTGTTCAAATACCGTGCAAGGCCATCTCGTGCAATTATAGTGTCTGTGTTATATTTTTCTTTCTATTTTATCGCCTACAATATCCGAATACCACACAGACTCGCCGCATCATGAAAAAGCTATTCATCCCGCTCTTGTTACTGTCCCTGACGGCCTGCACGGCCCTCACGCCTAAAAACGGTGACAATATATGCTCTACTTTCAGGGAGAAAGACGGCTGGTATGATGACGCTAAAAGCTCATTTGAGAAATGGGGCGTGCCTATTCCCGTTCAAATGGCGATCATGCATCAGGAGTCGCACTTTGTCGCCGATGCACAACCGCCGCGCCCCTGGCTGCTGGGGTTTATTCCCCTGCCCCGAGCCAGCAGCGCCTATGGCTATGCCCAAGCCAAAGATGAAACCTGGGACAGCTATCAGGACAAGGCAGGCAGCTGGGGAGCCGATAGGGAAGACTTTGCCGATGCCGCCGATTTTATCGGCTGGTATTGCAGCATTAGCCACACTCGGCTGGGCATATCGAAACTGGATGCCAAGAATTTATATCTCGCCTACCATGAAGGACATGGCGGTTATCAGCGCAAAAGCTATTTGCAAAAAGCGGGACTGGTACAGATTGCCAACAAAGTAGCCAAGCGGGCAAAACTTTTCCAAAGCCAATTAGGCGAATGCCAAAACGATTTAGAAAACAAAGGCTGGTTTTTTTGATAAACTATCGATTCTACGTTAACAATAAAGGATAAGTCGTGAGAAAAATTCAAACTAAAGTTCTTTCAATCGTCACCGTTCTTCTTATAGGATTTACTATGTTTTCACTGGCCAATGCCACCACCCCCGCAGAAAATAAAGCCGCAGGAACAGCCTTTCTTGCAGAAAACGCTAAAAAAGCCAATATCGTAACGACTGCAACCGGCTTGCAATACGAAGTATTAACCCCCGGAACCGGCACAGCTTCACCTTCAGCCACCGATAACGTTACCGTACATTACAAAGGCACAACCATTGACGGCGAAGAGTTCGACAGCTCGTACAGCCGCGGCGAACCGGCCACGTTCCCGCTAAACAGAGTCATCGCCGGATGGACTGAAGGCGTGCAACTCATGAAAGAAGGCGCAAAATACCGCTTTTATATTCCATCAGAACTCGCATACGGCGAACAAGGCGCAGGCCGTGCCATCGGCCCGAATGCCGCATTGATCTTCGATGTTGAGCTGATCAAGATTCAGTAAGAAAGCAGGCTAAAGGCGCAAGGCGAAGGGCAAAAAACCGTTGCTTTGCATCTACTGCACAGCCTTAAACAGTACCCGATCACCCGTTCCGACTATTCAAAGCCGGCTTGGAACTCCAGCGTTAAAGGAGTCCAAAGCCGGCTTTGGACATTTTGCCTTTCGCCTTTTGCCTAAGCTCTTATGCCCACTTACCAACTATTTGCTACAACACCCAAGGCGATGGAAACCATCCTTACCGATGAACTCCAAGCGCTCGGCGTCAACAATATCAAGGCCACCCTAGCCGGCGTCGCTTTTCAGGGAGACTTGGAAACCGCTTACCGGGCCTGCCTGTGGTCAAGAACTGCAAATCGGATTTTACTGGTGCTGAGCTCTTTCGAGGTAAAAACCCAGGAAGACCTTTATAACGGCGTACAAAAAATCGACTGGTTCGAGCATATTAATCCTGAAGACAGCTTTGCCGTCTCGTTCAGCGCGAAAAACTCAGCGGCGATTAACAATACCCACTTTGGCGCATTAAAAGTTAAAGACGCCATCGTCGACCAGATGCGGGCAAGGTTTCAAACCCGACCCAGCATCAATACCGAACAACCCAATATCCGCATCAATGTGTATTTGAATGGCGAAAATGCTCAGCTGAGCCTCGACCTATCCGGCGAAAGCCTGCATCGTCGCGGTTATCGGGATGTCAGCATCAAAGCCCCGATGAAGGAAAATCTTGCAGCAGCCATGTTGCTGCGTAGCGGCTGGCCCCAAATCGCCAAGCAACAGGGTTCATTAATCGACCCGATGTGCGGTTCCGGAACGCTGCTGTTGGAAGGCGCAATGATCGCCGCCGATTACGCCCCCGGTTTGCTGCGCGATTATTTCGGCTTTACCGGCTGGAAAAAACACGATGCTCAATGCTGGAAAAAATTACGCGCGGAAGCCGAACAACGCAAAAAGATCGGCCTGGAAAAACTGCCGGTTATCGTGGGTTTCGACCAAAACCGCCATACCGTCAACACCGCTCTGGCGCATATCGCCAATGCCGGTCTGCAAAATAAAATCCATGTCGAACGCCGCGACATAGAAGACGCGGAACCCGCCGAAAGCTGGAAACCCGGCCTGTTGATCTGCAACCCGCCGTATGGCGAACGCTTGGGCGACGAGCAGGAAACGGCCGAGTTATATAAAAAATTCGGCGAGTCGCTGAAAGCGCATTTCATCGGCTGGAAAGCCGCGATGATCATCAGCAACCCGGAACTGGGCTTTCGCTTAGGGCTACGCTCGCAAAAGCCGATCACCCTGTTCAACGGCGCGCTTGAATGCAAACTGTTACGACTGGATATTGAAGAAAGCAATTTCTTCATCCCCAAAGCCAAGACGCAGGAAGAGCGCATCGCTCAGGCGATTGAGACCGGCAAAATCCAGGAACAGCGGATTGCTCAAGCAACTCAGACTAAAACCACGCCACAACCCGAAACGACCAGCGCCGACACGCTTGCCGAGCAGGATGTCAGTGAATTGGGCGCGGAAATGTTCGCCAACCGGCTCAAAAAGAATCTGAAAAAACTGTCCAACTGGGCCAAGCAAAACCGCATCACCTGCTATCGGGTCTACGATGCCGATTTGCCGGAATACGCGGTTGCCGTCGATATTTATCAAGGCGAAGCTTGCCGCTCCCAGCTCACGCCCCTCGCCTACATCCCTGTAGGCGATCAAACCTGGATCAATGTACAGGAATACGAACCGCCCAAAAGCATCGATCAACACAAAGCCGATCAGCGATTGGCGGGACTGCTGGCCGAAATCCCCCGAGTCCTCGGCGTCAATCGCGAGCAGGTTTTCCTGAAAATACGCCGCAAGCAAAAAAGCACCGATCAGTACGAAAAACACGACGACCAGGGGCGTTTCCACATCATCGAAGAAGGCGGCTGCAAATTACTGGTGAATTTTGAAGATTATCTGGATACCGGTCTATTCCTTGATCACCGGCCGATTCGGATGCTGATTCAAAAACAAGCCAAAGATAAAAGCTTTTTAAACCTGTTTGCCTATACCGGCAGCGCGACGGTCCATGCGGCCATGGGCGGCGCCAAATCAACGACGACCGTCGACATGTCCAATACTTATATCAACTGGGCAAAAAAGAACATGGCGTTGAACGCCAACGAAGGGGCGCATGAGTTTATACAAGCTGATTGTCTGGAATGGCTAGCCGCCGAAGCCCAACTGGCTAACAGGCACTACGATTTAATTTTCCTTGATCCGCCGACGTTTTCCAATTCGAAACGGATGGACGCCGTGTTCGATATACAAAATGACCATGTGCAACTGATCAACAACGCAATTTCTTTGCTGTCGCCGGGAGGTGTCCTATACTTCTCCACTAATTTCAGGCGTTTTAAAATCGACAAACAGGCATTGTCCGATTTAATTGTAGAAGACATTAGCGCGGCAACTATTCCGGAAGATTTTGCCCGTAACCCAAAAATTCATTATTGCTGGAGAATTCAAGAGTGATGCGTAAAGTTAAGATCCTGGTTTCCGGTCGAGTTCAAGGCGTTTATTTTCGCCTCTTTACCCAGAACAAGGCCAAACACTTCGCCATAAAAGGTAGCGTCAAAAATCTCCCGGATGGCCGGGTTGAAATCATCGCCGAAGCAGGAAGCATGGCTATTGAAAAGTTTATCAAATGGTGCCACAAAGGGCCTATAACCGCCCGAGTCGATCATGTTGAAATCACGGAACTTCAACCGGGTGAATTGTTAACGTCTTTTGAAATACACTAACAATTTTAGGAGACGAAAACTTTAACCCTCTTCCTGTAATAAACGGCAACACGTATGCCCAGTGCAGCGCCTATCACCGCTGCATAAATCAACGGCTCGGTATAATCCGCTTTTACCAGCCAAAAATAATGTACGACAGCCGTTAATCCTGCCACATAGACTAGCTGGTGCAATTTTATCCAGCTTCGTCCCAACCTTTTCTGCATTTTTTTTGTTGAAGTGACCGCTAAAGGAAACAGCAACAAATAAGTCAGCAAGCCCATCAGTATATAAGGACTTTTCGGCACCTCGTCTTTGAATGCCTCCCAGGAAAGCGACAAATCAAGCACGATAAAAACCAGCAAATGCAGACTGGCGTAAAAAAAAGCAAACAAGCCCATCATGCGCCTAAAGCGCATCGGCCAATTCTGTCCCGTTACTGTTTTACCGGGCGACAGCGCCAAGCCTATGCACAAAAACCGTAAAGCCCAATCGCCAAAGCCGAAATGCAGGGTTTCTATTGGATTCGCGCCAAGTTGATCGTTGATGGCGTCCTTCAACAGCAAGCCGAAAGGCGCCAAACTCAGTAAAAAAACAATGATTTTTATGGCTGCCCAGCCTTTTTTGCCGGGTAACATCAAAAATACTGCTTTAGATCCATATCGGAATAAAGCGCCGCGACCTCCGCACCATAGCCGTTAAATTTTTCCGTATCGCGCTTCGGGGTAAAAAGACTGCTGCCCAGCACCCGCTCGCGGCTTTGACTCCATCGGGGATGGGATACGTCAGGATTAACATTGGCGTAAAAGCCATACTCATTAGGCGCGCTTTTATGCCACGCGGTTTCCGGCATATTTTCGATAAAGCGTATTTTGACAATCGCCTTGATACTCTTGAATCCGTACTTCCACGGCACAATCAAGCGCAACGGCGCGCCATTCTGATTGGGCAGCTCATCGCCATACATGCCGGTGACCATCATCGTTAACGGATGCATGGCTTCATCGATGCGCAACCCTTCCACATAAGGCCAGTCTAAGCCGCCGGAGCGCTGACCGATCATGACTTCCGGATTATAAATCGTGGTAAATTCGACAAACTTTGCTTTTGAGGTAGGCTTAAACCGCTTCAGCATTTCGCCCAAGGGAAAGCCTATCCACGGCACCACCATAGACCAGGCTTCCACGCACCGGAAGCGATAAATACGTTCCTGCATAGGATTGTCTTTTAGAATATCTTCCAGATTGTAAACGCCCGGCTTTTCGACCTCGCCTGCAACTTCCACACTCCACGGCTTGGTTTTTAGTGCTCTGGCTAAAACAGTCGAATCCTTTTTATTCGAGGAGAACTCATAGTAATTGGTATAGCTGGTAACATCCTCGCGACCGGTGACCGGTAACTTTGCGGAATAAGGCCCGATAGGCACGTCTGCATACTTTCCCGTTTCTGCATGCCCTGAACTCGGCAACATAATCCCCGCTGAAAATATGGTTGCCGCTTTAATAAACTCCCGTCGGGATTCAAAAACCGCCCGGTCCGTGATTTCGCTGCTTAAGATGTTTGATTTGGTTTTAATTAACATGCTCAACTCCTTTGTTCCGGACGTTTACCCTATGGAGCTTAAATAATACATCAAACCGTTTTAACATCGTTAATATTGACCGCAGGGAAATCGATTTCAGTCAATGCGGTTTCGTTAGCCAAGTAGATCGAGCAACCGGTGGAACCGCATATACTGAGATTGACGGTGGCTAACGTTTAAGTTTATTGCTCTTATTTGTTGCAAGTGTTTATACTTAGGCCATGTGTGTTTTATATGACGCTACCTAAATTTATTTTAGGACGCACTAAATATACACAACAGCATGAAACAACAATGATTTTTTATTTTTAAAATTATTAGCCATCGAAATGGCGCAATGTTTTGCGTTTATTAGGAGGGCCAATATTAGTTAGGCCCTAATACCGCCCTCTATCCGTTAATCAATAAAATTATTTATGCCATCAAACATCGAACGTTTTAAAACCGACTTAGACAAGCTCATAGAGCGCGGTAGTAAATTGCACATGTCTATGCAGCTTAGCTGCTACCCAGAGGAGTTCAAAGAGCAGCTACAACGACAGCTAAAGGAAAAAACAGACGATTTCATCAAAGGGCTACCCTCATTCAATACCGATTATCAAAGCTGGTATTCAGAATCGCTTGCTCTTCTGCGTCAAGTTTTGCCTGATCGCGTACAAGACTTTACTCGACACTATGAAAAACCAAAAACTCGCAAAGAGATTAGCTATGAAAACTACCGGATCGAAGATTATCTTCAAGGATTAACCGTCACTCGGGGTGTTTACAAGGAAAAAGTCGTAGGCGCCGATGCTGCAATTCCACATTTTCGTCAGCAGCTTGCAATCGTGGAAGCAGCTCAGGGAAGGTTCGAAAGTTCGCTGTTTGATATTCGGCACATGGTTCAGGCAGACCTTATGGACTCCGAATTGGAAGCCGCAGAGCATCTTGCAAAGTCAAAGTTCTTCCGAGCGGCGGGGGCTGTCGCTGGAGTTGTCCTTGAGCGGCACCTCGGCCAAGTGTGCAGTGATCGAAAAATAACGATCAGCAAGAAAAATCCGACCATTAGTGACTTCAATGAGGCGCTCAAAGCTGGTGGCGTAATTGATATTCCGCAATGGCGCTTTGTCCAGCATCTTGGGGATATTCGAAATATCTGTGACCACGCCAAAACTCCAGATCCGACTCCAGAGCAGGTTACCGACTTACTCAATGGAGTTAAGAAAATAATTAAGACAGTCTACTAGACAAATCCGAAATGAATTTTCGGCCTAACAATTCGTTGCACCTGCAAACCCGTTCTCCCGCGTCTTCGACGCGAGCGAACGGGTTTGCAGGTGGACTCCACCTAACATGGCGCTAAACCGGAACGCTGTAAGCTCGGTAGGCTGGGTAGAGCAACGCGAAACCCAGATTTAATGCGAACAATGCTGGGTTTCATTGCATTCAACCCAGCCTACTGCACTATAAACCAAATTTCAGCCATCTTTTTTTGAAAGATACAGCCATGTAGGGTACGCT
>Ga0123399_1094784_pt1 | contig 11325 bp, 8 predicted proteins | sample T5LHNH4metaT_FD_89927 | JGI IMG/M metagenome (GOLD analysis project Ga0123399, IMG submission 89927) | Methane-oxidizing artificial microbial communities from Washington, USA to study methane cycling - T5-LHNH4 metaT (Metagenome... | ecosystem: Engineered > Modeled > Simulated communities... | reverse complement strand
TGACGCCAGGCGGAGCGGGCAAACGATAAAAGCGATTGCCCGCTCCGCCTGACTTAATGGACTGTTTTTCTTACCACTGGGACTCGCCGGTTTCAGGATCGTACATTTCGTGGACAATCTTGTGCCGGTTGGCGATTAACTCGTCAATGCTGGGCGAATTGCTCATGGCGCGGGAAATAGCCAACTTCATCGCTTCGTAATTAGTGCGATATAAATCCTTACGGTCCAAGTCGGGGTTGGTCGCGCATTCGGGAGCGATCCACAGCATCGCAATAATGCACAGATCATTAGCCTGATCGGCAGGAATAACACCCTCGATAACACTATCCAGAACCGCATCCGCTACCGCCGACTGCACGGGACCGCCAAACAAGTTGACGTACTCGGTGGATTTGATGGTAACTTTGGGAACCATGATCGTCGCAGGCTTTACTTGCTGATTGCAGGCTCGAATGGCGAACATACGGGTATGCCCTGCAGTTTGCCCCATTAGATTGGCAAAAGCGTTGCCCGCAGGCCCTTTCACGCTGCCTATCAATATTTCGGGCATGGCGTCTGTGCCTTGACCGTCGCTGGAAAATACCGTAGCTTCGCCGGTTCTAAACCAAATTGTATCTGACATTGCATACCCCCAAAAAAAGTGACAAAAGCGAGCATTCTATGCCGGATGAAGCAAGCGGCGCAAGGTTCAAAGCGTAGGTCGGACTAGGGGTAGCGTAACCCGACACATCGAAGTGGTAAATGTCGGGGCACGCTACCGCTAATCCGACATGGCTTTACGCCGCCGTTCAACAAGATGGGCTAAATTCTATGATAAAATGAACTTCACTCACCCAAACAGATTCACGTCCTTTAACTTAATGCGACTAAAGCTATTACCGCTACTTTCTACGACGCTGCTTTATGTGTTGTATTACCTGATCAGTACCTTCAAATTCGATGTGCAAATATTGACGGCATCGGTGCCTTACGATTACCTGCTGCAACTGGTTGTCGCTTACGTGCTTTATGCCTTATCGAAGCGGGTATGGATTTTTCTGGTGATTCATGCCCTGTTGATGGGCTTGTTGTATGTGGGTAACGCGGTAAAAATATCATTTTTTGGCGGGCCGATTATGCCGGATGACGTTTTTGCCCTGCAATCGCTGCTTTTAATACTCGATGGCTGGCGATTTTTTGCCGCCGCCATACCGCTGGCGGCGATTGCCAGCCTGCTGCTGTTCAATTTCAGCATGCGCCATTGGAGCGCCTATCTGGCCAGCTTGGCCGTCATCTTGCTCGGCCTCACCGTAGCTTACAAACCCTTCATCATACTGGACCCTCTGGACGGATACTTCGGCAACTCGGTATGGGATCAACGTTCCAATTATGTGTGGCGCGGCGCAACGCTTTACTCGTTATTGGAAAGCGCGCGTTATTTTGCCGCAGCCGAGGTAATTCCTGACGCCGACATGGCTCAGGAAGCAGCCGATAAATTACTGGCCGCCGGTCTCACAGGTTCCCTGCCCGCTGCAACACTTCCAGTCGCACAAAAAAAAGAGCCCGTCACTAAAGCGTTTACGCCGCGCAACATCCATATCGTATTACTGGAGTCCTTCTGGGACCCGAGTGTGCTGAAAAAAGCCAAGTACAAGCAAAACCCTCTTTCGCCCGAGTTTCGCGAGCTGTGGAAAAGCGCGGAATACTCCCATGCGCTGTCCCCCGTATTCGGCGGCTTTACCGCCAATTCCGAGTTTGAAGTGTTATGCGGTTTTCCGGCGGTAAAGGATGCGGTCAAGTTCGAACGCCAGTTACTTAACGATGTGCCTTGCTTGCCTCATCTTCTTGCCGATAAGGGCTACCGCACCATCGCCTCGCATCCGAACGTACCGGTGTTCTGGAACCGCGTTAATGCTTACAAACGCATGGGCTTCCAAACTTACTGGTCGCTGGAGGATTTTGTCCAGGACGACATGAATCGGGAATTTATGTCCGACAGCACGCTATACCGCCAAGTATTGGAGAAAATATCCGGGTCGATGGATGCCAAGCAACCAGTCCTGGATTATATCGTGACTTATTTCGGGCACTGGAATTATCCGTTAAGTGAAAGCCGACCCAATAAAATCAGTTCGCCGTCCCCAATCGAAGAGGTATCGGCCTACGCCAACACGGTTTATTATAAATCGCGGGAATTGATGGTATTTATCAATGAAATGCGCAAACGGGACCCCGAAGGCATTATCGTGGTGTTCGGCGATCACCTGCCTTTTTTAGGCGAGAATTTTGCAGGCTATGTCGAATCCGGTGTGCTGACAGCCAATCGCCGGGAGTTTACACCGACCATGTTCAAAGCCTATGTGAGCACGCCGATGCTGATTATCGACGGCAAACGCGGGCCGCTTAAGATCGGCAGCCTGCCGCTTTATCAAGTGCCCAAGCTGTTGCTCGATCTGCTCAATTTCAATGAACCGAGCATCATGGATTACAGCGCGCCGTTGCCGGGTATGCGTGTGCGGCCGTTGCCGGGCATGCATTTCAATACACTGGCTGACGGGACTGTCGAACTATGCAACGAGCCGCCCTATTCCGAAGCTTGCCAACTCTCTTCCCGTTGGCTGGAGAATATATCGGTCGTCAGTAATGATATATTCATGGGTCGTCAGTTTACACGCCCCAAATATAGTCCGGAAAAGCAGCCGGAGCCTGTAACGACAGCGGCTGTTATTCCGCAAGCCATTGCTGAGGCAAAATAGATTCACGTTAATACTGTATGTTATGCAAGTCACAAAAGAACACCACGAACGACTGCAAGGACGCAGGAGGTAGAGCAATGCAGGAGCAATTGCCGAGAACACGAAGAAAAATATAAAACTTCGTGTCTTCGTGGTGAAAATGTCTTAACCATTGGCATAATGTAACCCGACTACTGGAGAAAATTCATGCATAAAAATTTCATAGCGACCATTTTTGCCCTATTGCTGCTATTTGCTGAAAACAGCACAGCCGATCAACTCAGCATTCCCTTGCAAATTGATTACAGTCTTATTAAAAAAGCGCTCATCTCCCAGTTGTATACCGGCAAAGACAATACCGCCGAGCTGTGGAATGACCGTCAGGGATGCAGCTATTTAAGACTTTCCAATCCCGACATTAACGGCAAAAACGGCCAAATCCAGCTGTTAAACGAAGTTCAGGCGCGATTCGGAACCGGCTTGGGCGGACAATGTTTGACGGTTCTCGAATGGGCAGGGGTATTGGAAACTTTTCAGCAACCGACGCTCGATTCCGGGCATTCCGTGCTGAGTTTTCCGATCACCAGCGCGACCGCCTATGATCGTGAAGGCCATCATCTGACCATCACCAAACTTCAGGATCTGATCAAACGCTTTGCCGAGCCCAAGCTCGCCGCAGTAAAAATCGATTTAAACGAATCCCGCGGCAAGATTGAGCAAACGCTGGCGCATTTTTTACCCAAGGATAATGCGGCGGAAGCTAAGGAAATACTCAAATCACTCAGATTCAGCAGCATCAATGCCGGAGATAATGGCATCGGCATTAAGCTTGACCTCAATGCCCCGGCCAAAAGGGCTGTTGTAAAACCTGTTGCCGCCTTTAGCGAGGCCGAACAAAAACAATGGCAATCCACTTGGCAGCAATGGGATACCTTTCTGAGTTCGGCCATTAAACAGGCGGCCGATGACACAAAATCACCGGAACTACGAGAAACCCTGATGCAAATCCTGATGGATTCCCGAGAGGCTTTTCAGGCAGGCTTAAAAGAACACGATGCGAACAGCGATCCGGTGCGGGTCTTTTTTACCGATACGTGGGGACGCCTGGCGCCGGTATTGAAAACCGTCGCCAACGAATTGCCCGGCATACAAGGCCTACGCTATATCACTTTTATAGCGGCGACCGACGTGATTTACGAACTTGAAAGACTGGGCGCACCGTTCGGCCTGGATATTTCATCCGACGGGCTGCGCACACTGGCACGCATGCTCATAGCGGCCAAACAGCAGCAAGCGCTGTAACACACGTTAAATGCCGGAATAAACACATGCTCGCAACCTATCGCTATTTTAAACACCGTCAAAAAACCTCGCCCGGCAGAAAATATCCGGCATCTGCCGTGGTGCTGAACGGTTTTTTACTGTGCCTATCGACCGGCGCAATAGCAGGCAACGACAAGGTTTCATTAACCCCCATGACTGTTTACGATGACTTGGTTTATCCGGAATTAATCGAACAACCGCGCATGCGTAATCAATTGGACAGAAATGCGTTACAGGCCACCGAGATGTCTAATCTTAACGGTGTGCTACGAAGCCAATCCGGCTTAACGCTCGCTCAAGGCAGCGGGCAAATGATGACCGGCATCAGTTTACGCGGCGCCAGTGGCGGGCAAGGCCTGATTACGTTGGACGGCGTCCCCTTATTTGCCAATTTTGCCGGGTTTTACTCGTTGAGCCATTATTCGCTGGATGCTTTAGACCGGGTAACGGTGACGAGAGGCTCGGGCGGTGAACGGCACGGCAGTCGTACACTCGGCGGAGCTATTCATTTGCGAACCCGACAACTACAGGCAAAGGATAGTTTCTTGCACGTTGAAGGGGGTAGTTATGATACTGTACGTGGCGCTACCGGTACTGGATTGACGACCAAGGCCGGTGATTTTTCGGCCGTTGTCGGGCGTAGCGATGTTTTTAACGGCATCAGTCAGGCACAAAACGGCGCAGAGCGCGATGATTTCGGCATGACCCATGCCTCGGGTAACTGGTCTAAAGAATTCAACCGGGGCGGCCTGGATGCATCCGTCTATTTTGTACGCACCGATGAAGACATCGACGGCCCCGGTTTGGTCTTGCCAAGACGAACAACAGGCTGGGTGGACGATAAGCGAGGTCGACTCTCGGATGAGACTTGGGTGGCGCAGTTGCGCGGTCAATATGATCTGGCATCGTATTGGAACAGCTCGCTGCAATTCGGCTTTACCCAGGATCGGCAAAAAATGGCATCGACCGCGATCAGGCCGTTTTCGCTGACCAGCCAGTTATTCATGCTGGACTGGAAAAACACCCATCGCTTACCGCTGAGCGCAGATAGCCGGAATCAGGCGTTGTTGGTCTGGGGGGTTAATACCCAACAGCAGCATGCGCTGAATTTGCCGGTGACACAAACGGTGGTCAGTCCCAACGTGCGCGGGGAATTGATCATCGGGCCGTGGCAATGGAGCGCCGATGCGCGTTCCGATCACGGCGACACTTATGGCGATCATCAAGTATTTTCGCTGGGCGCAAACCGGTCATTACCGCAAAACATGAGCGTTTGGGCAAACGGCGGCACCGGTTATCGCCAGCCCGGCGTCAGCGAACTCATGCACCCCGTGTTCGGCAATAAAGCGTTGCAGGGAGAACATAATGCCGGCGGCGAAATCGGCTGGCGCTGGCGTCCCTTGCCCGCGAGCGAAGTCAAGGCGAGCGGTTATTATCAAAATTATCAACAAATGATTACCATGCAGTTGGATGCAAGAACCGGTGTAACCAGAGCGGGTAACATACAGGAAGCCAATGTATGGGGCGCGGAAATGCAATCGCAACACCGCTGGACGAGTGTCTGGGAAAGCGGTTTAAATTACAGCTATATGACGACTAAAAATCCGGTGACGCAGTTGCGCGTACCGGGGCGACCCGAGCACCAGAGCGTATTCTGGAACGAAGTACAATTGCTGCAACCGTTAAAATTACGGGTGGAGTTAACGGTTCGTAGCGGTTACTGGTTTGATGTCGCCAATACCCTCAGGGCCCATTCTGCCCCTCGCGTCAACGCCTTGCTAAAATATCAGCTGACGTCGAAAACGGATGTGTATTTGCGCGGCGAAAACATCACCGATGAACGCACTCCCGAGCTTAACGACTTTAATTTCAATGGTGCGGCGTTTTATTTGGGATTACGTACCGGTTTTTAGCGCATTTAAGAAATCAGTCACAAACATAATGACAGCAATCGACTTATCATAACGACTGGAAGTAACGCCTGACCCCCATTCGATTGCAGCTCTTGGTCGAAGCACATTTAATGCTAGATATAAATTATGACGAATTTAGTGAATACCAAGATTTATACGTGTTGGAAGCAATCGAATTCAAAACCGCAAGGGCTGTCGACACCAGGTTCTCTGTCTATCTGTCGGCCCTACGCAATAACGATCCAATGAACAAGAGGCACAGGCGCTTAATTTTTCCTGTCCTGCTTGGATTATCCTTGCTGACAGCCAATATCTTTGCAGCGGACAAGATATTGGATGCAAGCCAACTCGTTCCGACCCCGGTGTCACTAACCGAATATTTCGCCGTTCTTGAAGACCCCAATCTGGCATTGACGCTGAATGACGTGCAAAAGCCCGGCACGGCTAGCCGCTTCAAAACCGCGCCAGCATCGGCAGCGGCGCTTAATTATGGTTATACCCATTCTGCCTACTGGTTGCGCCTGACTTTACGCAACGCCGGCGACCGCCCCCTTGAGCGGATGTTAGAAATCGGCTACGCGCGCCTTGCCAATGTTCAGTTTTATCAACCGGTCGCGGATGGCGCCTATCAGTCCCTGACCACGGGTAGCCTCATGCCCTTTACAACCCGCCCCTATAAGAATCGATTCTTTGTTTTTCCCGTGACCCTGCCGGCACACTCCGACCAAGTGTATTACCTGAGGCTTGATTCCATGAGTTCCATACTTGTGCCTGCCCGATTGTGGGAGCCGGGGGCTTTTCATGCGCACGAGCGCAACGACTATATCGGGCAGGCATGGTATTTCGGCATGGCGTCTGCGATGATTTTATTCAACCTGCTGCTGTTCATCGCGCTACGTGATGTCATCTATCTGCTGTATGTCAACTTCGTCACCTGCATGGCCTTCTCCATGGCCGCGCAAAACGGGCTGGTCAAAGAATTTCTGTGGCTTAATTCGCCGCTGTGGTCGACCATATCCACGGCCACCGGCTATGCGCTCACGCTCGCGGCCATGCTGATTTTTATGCGGAAGATGCTGAACACGGAGAAAGTCATTCCGAAATTCGACCGACTGCTAAAATATTTCGTGGGTTGTTTCCTGCTTTTGCCGATCGGGTTCGTCGTTTCGCCCCAAACCTTTATCGAACCGGCCGTGCAATTTTACGGCATTATGCTGATACTGATTATAGGCATTGGCCTGTACTGCGCTTTCAAACGCCAGCGTAGCGCCTACTTCTTTGTGGGGGCTTTCGCCATATTTTGTTTTGGCGGCATCATCGGCATTTTGGCGGCTTTGGGGGTGTTCCCTGTCGATATCCTCACCATGAACGCTTTGCAGTTTGGTTCGGCCCTGGAAATGCTACTGCTGGCTATTGCGCTGGCTGATCGGTTTAACGTGATTCGCAGGGAAAAAGAAAAAGCCCAAAGAGAGGCGTTGGAAGCGCAACAACGCCTGGTTGAAAACCTGAAATCATCCGAACACCTACTGGAAATTCGCGTGGCGGAACGCACCGACGAACTGCAACTACTTAATCGCAAACTCGAAGCGTTGAGCACCACTGATGAGCTAACCGGTATCGCCAACCGCCGCCGTTTCGATGCAAAGCTGCTCAGTGAGTGGAGTCGTGCGGCACGCTTGGGCCAACCTCTGGCATTGGCGGTACTTGATGTTGATTGGTTCAAAAAATATAACGATCACTACGGTCATCAAAAAGGAGACGAATGCCTGCGCATTATTGCCGAGGTTTTGTCTGCCAACATCTGCCGTAGCGGCAATCTGGTAGCTCGCTATGGCGGCGAGGAATTCGTCTTCATTGCGCCGACCACCGACGGTGCCATCGCGCTCAACATGGCCTGGAAAATCTGCGAGGCACTGCAATCGCTGGCATTGCCGCATGAAATGTCCGGATTCGGATGGGTGACCGCCAGCATCGGTGTAGCGGCTATTGTTCCGGAGCAAAAGCTGTCGCCTGATATGTTGATAAAGGCCGCAGACGAGGCTCTGTATCGCGCCAAGAAGCAGGGACGCAATCAGGCCGTGCTCGCGGTGACTGACGGAACCGAATGGACGCAACCGGATGCCTGGCCGGTTAATGCAGAAGCGGCTTTATAGCTGCCCTCATACCCATGCCTTGCTAAAATACCCATTAACGCTGCAAACGGATGTGTATTTACGCGGCGAAAAAATCGCCGATGCCCGCACCCCGGAGATTTATCATTTTAATTCCGCGCTGCTTCGCTTCGAGCCGCGCACAGGTTTTTAGAGCGTTTAAAAAATCACGCTAAATAACGCCTCTAAATCAAGCATATTAGAAAATAATTTTATCGATGAAGTTTGATTTATTAACAATCTTGACGGCTTATCTCATCGTCGACGCGGTTTTCGCCATTGCTTTTGCGATAACGGTTCGTCGGCACCCTAATCTTGCCGGGCCGGGCTGGTGGCTTGCCGCCTGCATGGCATTTTTTACCGGGTTTCTGGGTATCTGTCTGCGGGACGTTATTCCCGACATCGTGTCGATTGTCATTGCCAACTCACTGATCCTTACCGGTGGTGTTTGTGTTTGGATAGGCATCCGCGGCTTTTTTGGGCTTCGACGGCATTGGTCGTTATTTGCCTTGTTCGTCCTGCCGGCTGCGACGTTGCTCGACCTGTTCATGGAAGTCTGGCCATCCGTATCGGCGCGGCAGATAACCATGTCGACATTTATCATACTGATAGGCTTATTTACAATTCGCGACATCGTGCGTCAACGCAGTGTTACGCTGTCCATGGAAACCAATCTCCTGATTGGCTTTCTGGGTGCTGAGGCCGTTATTCATGTTATCCGCCTGATCACCCTCATCATGAGGCCGACAGCTATAAGCAGCTACATACTGTCCCCGGAGCAACCGGACAGAGTTTTTTTGATGTGGCTGTTCATTACCGGCACTGCCCGGCTGCTTATTATGGTTACGCTGGTCAGCGCCCGGCTGCAAGACGAACTCAACCAACTGGCAACGCAGGATTCGTTAACGCAACTGCCTAACCGCCGCTTTCTGCTGGAACGCCTGAAGCATGGCATTGATGTGGAGCGGCGCGACGGCAAGCAATTGGCATTGTTAATGCTCGATTTGGATCGTTTTAAAGCCGTTAATGACAGTCTGGGGCATACTGCCGGGGATGAGTTACTGCAACAAGTCGCAGACCGCATTCAGTCGCGGCTGCGCGACGTGGACATGGTGGCGCGCCTGGGCGGCGATGAATTTATCGTACTGTTGGAAGATATTGCGCATCCGGAAGATGCCGCACGGGTGGCGGAAGAAATAGTCGCCGATTTAAGCAGACCGTTTCAATTACCCCGCAGCAACGAAGCCGACCATGAGCCGGGCCGTGAGGTACAGATTGGCGCCAGCATCGGCATCAGCCTGTATCCGCAACATGGCGACAACCCGGAACTCCTGATGGAACAGGCCGATACCGCCATGTATGAGGCCAAGCAGGCCGGGCGCGGCTGCTTCGCCTATTTCTCCGAAGAGCTGACCATTGCCGTTCGCAAACGTATCGCGCTGGAAGGTCGTTTGCGCCGGGGCATTGAACGGCAGGAATTACGCGTGTTCTACCAACCGCAGATAGATATTGCCAGCGGCCGGATCGTCGGCGCCGAAGCGCTGGTACGCTGGCAAAGCCCCACCGAAGGGCTTATCCCGCCGATTAATTTTATTCCCATTGCCGAGGAAACCGGCCTGATTCTCGCCATTGGCGAATGGGTGCTGCGTGAAACCTGTCGCCAAGGTCAACGCTGGCTGGCAGACGGTTTTTTGCCGCTAACCCTGGCGGTCAATGTATCGCCGCAACAGTTTCGTCGTTGCGACATTAACGCGCTGGTCGCGGAAGTACTGGCCGAAACCGGTTTTCCGGCCGGACAATTGGAATTGGAGATGACCGAAAGCGGGTTAATGGATAATCAGGATAAAGCGGTGGAAGTGCTCAATAACCTGCGTGCTCAGGGCATTCGTCTTGCCATTGACGACTTCGGTACCGGTTATTCGTCGCTTGCCTATCTCAAACGCTTCCCTTTAGACGTGCTGAAAATCGATAAAAGCTTTATCGACGATATTCCGCATCTTCAAGATGATATGGAAATCACCGCCACTATTATTGCGATGGGCCATATTCTGGGCTTTAAAGTCCTGGCGGAAGGTGTAGAAACACAAGAACAGTTAGACTTTTTACGAAAGAAAGGCTGCGATGCCTATCAGGGATATTTCACCAGTAAACCGGTACCGGCGGAAGATTTTGCTGAGTTATTGAGGCGGCAACATAAGAATGGATAAATCGTGTAAGAGCGAGCGAGCGACCGATCGATCGAGCGATCGCCCTTTTTGCGTCTCACATCTATTCAATCACTCAAAAATAGCCGCTTCAAGATTTTTACTGGAAATCAATCCTTTCAAAACCGATTTATCCTTAATGCCGCGAAACCGGGTGCCTGCCAGATTTGCGCCGGTAAAATCGGCATCTTCCAATTTGCTTTCGGATAAATCCGCTCCCGATAAGTCCGCATCGGTTAAATCGGCTCCGGAAAGATCAACGCCGAATAACACCGTGTTTTTCAGCACGCTTCCTGAAAGATTGGCATGACGCATCAACGCGCGATTAAGGTTGGCATCGGACAGATTGGCACCCGATAAATTGACATTATTCAAGCTGACCCGCATTAAACCCATGGGCTGATTCTTCATATCGACGCCCCAATTGGCGTGGGACAGATTGGCATGGCTAAGGTTGGAGCGATCCAAATTGGCAATAAACCGGCTGCCGGTGAGATTGGCGTTGCTCAAGTTAGCGCCGCCCATATGTACGCCAAAAATACTGGCGTTGGACAGGTTGGCTCCGGAAAGATTGATTTTGGTCATTACCGTTAAATCCAGGTTCAGGCCGGATAAGTCGCTGTTGCTTAAGTTGGCGTTGCGCAAATCCGCACCCCACAGGTCGGCGTTCCTGAAATCCAGTCCGGATAAATCCAGTCCGGTAAGATCTTTCCGGCGCAACTGCGCGGGGTGACCTTTTTCCGCCTTGGCAAGTCGCTGTTCTACAGACGCCCGATTAAGCTCGGCCGCCGATGCCGACAAACAAAACAATACGGCTAACAATCCCAGACCGTAAAAATGGATTTTCATGTGCATACCTCCTGGTGGATACATGGAATCAAATTGAAATAGTTAGTAGAACTTTATCGACAGTTCCGCGCTATTGCAACCGGGGAATGGAAATTGTTGGCTACAGAAGGCTCAAACACGATATGCGAAAGGTCGATCATGCTGTTTATGCCCGGGACTCTAAAACGATTAC
>Ga0123399_1086994_pt1 | contig 11468 bp, 9 predicted proteins | sample T5LHNH4metaT_FD_89927 | JGI IMG/M metagenome (GOLD analysis project Ga0123399, IMG submission 89927) | Methane-oxidizing artificial microbial communities from Washington, USA to study methane cycling - T5-LHNH4 metaT (Metagenome... | ecosystem: Engineered > Modeled > Simulated communities... | reverse complement strand
GGAGAGTATTTTGAGACATTTGATAATAAACCAGCCGGGTAAGGCATGCCGCGCGCGCCTTTTGATCATCGTATTGTTCAGTTTAATGATCGATCAACCGGTATTTGCTCATGCCGGCGTCGATCACGACAATAGTTGTTTTCTGACCGTGGGCGATACCCGATTGCGAATCAGCGGTTACCAGTTTCAGCCCGAGCTGGAAGGCAAGCACTTCTGTCATTTTTTTCCTGAGCTTGGACAAATAGTGCTGGCGGTGGAACCGTTGGCGGAAGGGCAGGAAAAGACCTGGGTTACACTGGAGTTGGCGGCGTTGACTTCGTGGCTAGATCCCGCCGAGGCCTTTACCGTAATTAAACAGCAGCCTGCGCAGCCTATCGGGACAGGTCTGGCTTCGATTTCGCAAACCATTGAACAGCGCGGTGTCTACAGGCTTAATGTGACCTTGCAGGAGGGTTCCGGTAAGAGTCGGCAACAGAGCCTTATCTTTCTGGTGGGTATTCCGGTGACTAAAATACTGGTGATGATTGCCGGCGGCTTATTGGTTTTTGTGCTGGGATTTGCCGGGCTAAACGGTTTAAAAAAGGAGGGTTAAAGAGTGTTGATGACAAAAAATGCGAAAAAAATCGCATGGTTTTGTCCCTATAGAACCTGTTTTTTGGAAAGCTTCCATAATAAATACAATGGGTTAATATAGCGTTCGGCGTGGATGAAGCCTTTACTGAAGCTTGTCTGACAGGGACTTGCTGTCTCAAAACGATCAAGCAGCAAAGCCCTGCTTCAGCAATGCATCAAACTGCTCAGCCGATACCGGTTTGCTGAACAGATAACCTTGCATCTCATCACAACCCTGTTCGCGCAGGAACGCTTGCTGCCCTTCCGTTTCCACGCCCTCGGCAATGGTTTTCAGGCCAAGGCTCTTCGCCAAGTTGATAATGGCGCTGACGATCGCTTTGTCTTCCGGGTCGGTGCTGATGTCGCGTACAAAGGACTGGTCGATCTTGAGCTTATACACCTTGAATTTCTTCAGATAGCTCAGTGAGGAATAGCCGGTACCGAAGTCATCGATCGACATACGAACGCCGCGCTCTTGCAAATTGTTCATTACGGCGATGGCGCTTTGCGGGTTGTGCATCGCCACGCCTTCGGTCAACTCCAGTTCCAGATACTCGGGCGGCAAGCCCTCTTCGTCGAGTATGCGGGTGACCAGCTCGGGCAGGTCGGGATGACGAAACTGCACCGCGGACAGGTTCACGGCCATAATCAGCGGGCCGAAACCCTCATTCATCCAGGCTTTTGCCTGCCGCACCGCGCACCGTAATACCCATTCGCCGATCGGCAGGATCAGCCCGCTGCCTTCCGCGACAGGAATAAATTCTGCCGGAGACACCATGCCCAATTCAGGATGCTGCCAGCGTAGCAAGGCTTCCGCCCCGATAATGGCCCCATCGCGCATCGAAATTTGCGGCTGGTAATGCACTTGTAATTGGCTGCGATCAAGCGCATGGCGCAACGCATTGACCAATTGCAGATTGCGTGCCGAGCGCGCTTGCATCTCCTGGGTAAAGAAACGATAGCATTGGCGTCCTTCCTGTTTGGCGCGATACATGGCGGCATCGGCGCTTTTGGAGAGCGCTTCCAGATCCTCGCCGTCTTCGGGATAGAGCGCAATGCCAATCGATGCCGTAAGGATGAGGTCGTAGTGCTCAATCCGATAAGACTCGGCAATGGTATCCAGTAACTTTTGCGCAACATGCGCCGCGCCGATGGCATCGACGCCGGGTAATAACAAAATGAATTCGTCCCCGCCCAGGCGCGTCACCGTATCTTCCTCACGTAGCGCGGCACGCAAACGCTTGGCCAATTTGATCAACAAGGCATCGCCGATGCTGTGGCCGAGCGAGTCATTGATGTCTTTGAAATGGTCGAGATCGAGAAACATCAAGGCCAAGTGGCCGTTGCTGCGCTTCGCCAGGCTGAGGGCATATTTAAGATGATCATTCAGCTGGGTGCGGTTCGGCAATCCGGTGAGCCAATCGAAATTCGCCAGATAGTGAATATGTTCCTCGGCGCGTTTGCGTTCGGTAATGTCAGAAAAATTGCCGACATAATGCGTGGTTTTATCGTCACTGTCCTTAACGGCAGTAATTGTCAGCCACTTTGGGTAGATGCGCCCGTCCTTATGTCGATCCATAATTTCACCTTGCCAGTAGCCCTCGCTGTGCAATGTCTTGTGCATGGCATGGTAGAAAAAACTATCGTGACGGCCGGATTTAAGCATGGAGGGTTTGTTACCGATCGCTTCTTCCGTTGAGTAGCCGGTGATGATTGTAAAGGCTTGATTGACCCGGACAATAATCTGGTTGGCATCGGTAACGATAATGCCTTCCTGCGTTTGAAATGCAGTAGCGAAGATACGCTGTTCCTGTTCCGCAAGTTTTTTCTTGGCGATGTCGCGTACAGCGCCTACGGTGCGAACAGCTCGGGAGGCTTCGCCATCGGTTTCAAAGAATGTTTGCGACCGCGTTGCCAGCCACCCCACTTCGCCATTCCGGCAAAAAATCCTGTAGTCGATGTCGAGGAGACCGTTTCCGGATGAATTTTGAGCCTGCCGGACAGCTTCGATAACCCGCTTCCGGTCGTCAGGATAAATGCTGTCGGTAAACGTCTGCGTAGTCACGAGTTCATCGGCGTCCCATCCAAAGTGTGTACGCAGTTCAGGGGAACAATAGATCGAATCGTTACCATAAGTTTGTTCGAAAACACCGGTCCCGGAGACAAGGGTGGCTTGATACAGCCTGTCTTCGTTTAATCGAAGAACTTCACTGACCCGCTCTTTTTCTTCAAGATTACGCTTCCGCTCGATCTCCATGCCGATGCGTTGGCCGATGATGCGCAGAACCTCTTGATCCTCATTGGTAAAATCATGCGGTTTATCGTCCAGCAGGCAGGTGACAGCCACCACTTTTCCGTGATTATCCAAAGAAGGAAACCCACAGTAAGCAACGGCGTTATGGTCTTGAAGAAAAGCCGCTTCGGGGAAAAGTTCTTTTACTTGGTCATAGACTCTAATATCTTTCGTCTCCTCAACCGTTGCGCAAGGGGTGCTTGCCAGCAAGCATGACCCCGCATTTTCGTATATTTCCCCATTTACATACACGGCCAGGAAATTAAGCCGCTCCCCTTGTATTTCGGACAGGCAAACAAGCTTGACTTCCAGCAATTCACCGATCAGTTTGGCCGCATGCTGGAAAATTTCCATGGGGTCGCCCGATAACGTCAAACTCAGTTCAAACAGCTTTTTAAGTCGGGATATTTGGGCGTCTTTCATGGCGGGGTTAAATTTAAGTTGAGCTGCATTCTTGATCTAATTGTTTGTTAATTATACCGAATTCATCATGTCGGCGCATTCCGAATCGAAGCGGCGAATGACTGGACTAAAAGGCATTGTGTTAAATCTTATCCGGCAGTATCGACTGCCGGGCCGTGCTGTGAAAATGATGAACCCTGCTCTCAGGCTGCCCAAAATGTCAGATTCGCTGCATTGCCAAGAGTACTGCTCCAGAATAAACACGAAGGTATAGCAAAAACCTATTGTTCCATAGAAAGTCATTATTATACAAATGCTTATATTGCAGTCTATGATTGCTGCAACTTGAAATATTGCGATGCCTATTGTTTGATTGCCCAGCGCGAAGTGCGTTATTAAGCCTTATCCAACAGCATCCACTGTTGGGCTTTACTGTAAAAATGATCGATGTCTGTGATCAGTTCGCAGTTGGGCGATGCGGAATGTTGATGCCAGTATCGGGCGCCATCGCCGCCTATCCAGACAGTCGAGGCTGCCGCTTCTTTTGCTGCGACGACGATTTGCAACTGTTCAATGGTTGTCGGTTCCGGCGGCGTTTTCACCAAACCGATGACGACGATGTCGGGTTGCAAATGGTAGATCGCTTCGACAATATCCTTGCCGGGCAAATTCGCACCCAGGAAAAAGCAGCGGTATTGCTGAACGGCCGCCAGCAAGCAGCTCAACAGAATGCCGCATTCATGGGGTTCATCGCTCGGGGTGGCGAACAGCATGGCCGGGCTGTTGGCCGATGCATTTTGCAGGTTGTTGGCCATGCTCAGCACGATGCGATTGACGCAACAGGTAAACATGTGTTCCTGGGCGATGCTCAATTTTTCTTGATGCCAAAGTTCACCTACTTTTTTCAGCGCGGGCAATAAAATGTCACGAGCGTATTCCAAGGGCTCGCTAGCCACCAGGGCGCGCTTCAACAGCTGCTCGCAGCGGTCAATACGATAGTCCAGGAGGGCTTCGATAATCCGGTCCGGCAGCGGATGCGCCGAATCTTTATGCGGGGCTTGTGTTTGCCGTTGCAGGTCGCGCAACGCCTCGCAATTCAAACCGGCGATTTTGCTGATGGTGTGGCCGTTGCGGGTCAGTTGGGCAAGCAGCGTCAGTTTTTCCATATCCTGTTGCGAATACAGGCGGCGGCCGTTGTCGCTACGTGCCGGGGTAATGCTCGCGTAACGGCGTTCCCAAGCCCGCAGGGTTTCGGCGGGCAGTCCGGTCAAAAGGGTGATCGCTTTAATTGAATACATTGTTTATGTTTTGCACAGAAAATAGTTTGACAAATATTGTACGTTTGGAGTAATTTTAACGCCAGCTTAAAAACATTAACGGATAAAGCCATGATAGAAGTTGCACTCGATGTTGCTCATCCAACCGCTTCAGTAAACGAAGCAGAACCTTCCGTTGTTGCTGAGTCCAGGGCGGGCCAGACAGGCTGCTGACCTACAGGAAGACATTCGAGTACCCAGATTCTTGATGAATTGAAACGCTGGGCATCCCACAAAATTTATAAATACCGCCATGAATAAAGATCATTTAACACCCTTAATTCGGCGGAGTATGTTTTTCAATGAATCTTTGTTCAATTGGAGCAATTTATGAATACCCTCGTTAATGCCACTGTTGCTGAGGCTATGGAGCAGGCCAGGCAGAATCTACTGTCGCTGTTGTTGGCAGAAGATCGTGCTTCGGCGCTTTTGCTCACCCAGTGGCTGTTTAATTTAAACCATGGCTTGGATGTTTCTGAAATCGTCAGCGATAAAACAGTCGAGTCGATTATTGTACAAGGTGCTAATTTTGTACAGCCTAATCTTGGTCAGGCTGTGCAGTATTTGTTGGACAATCCCGCTGCCAGGTCTTCGTTATCCAGTCTGCATTTTTTACCCGGTTTTTTAATTGAAGTATCCGCTTTGTGCCGGTCCACGGCCAATCATAGGCCAGAGTACCTGATCAAGCTCGAGCAAGCCGCCCAAGACTTGCAACGGCTTAGACAGCAAATGATCGCCGCTAATATTCGATTGGTGGCATTTGTCGCCAATAAACACAAAACCACGGTGCTGAGCTTTGACGATTTGGTTCAGGAGGGCGTGGTCGGCCTGATCAAAGCGGTGGAACGGTTTGATCCTTATCGCGGCTATCAGTTTTCAACCTATGCGATTCCCTGGATTAAACAGGCTATCTCGCGGCTGATCGTTAAACAGGAAAAAATCGTGCGCCTGCCGGTAGCGTTGGCGGAAAGGGCGAGCGCCCTATTTGAGGCGATGCGCAACACTTATCTGCAAACCGAGCGCTGGCCCAGTATCGAACAATTGAAAAGTCTTTGCGATTTAAGCGAAGACGAAATCAAAACCATCAGGAGTTATTACCAAGCCACCCATTCGCTGGATGCGGTCGAAGATAACGAAGAAGACGAAGGCCAGGCGCTGATGGCGCGCATGAAACAACGGCAATTTGCACTGCCGCTGGATGAGTTGATCGATCGCAGTTTGGGCCGGTATCTCGACCAGGTAGTCGCGACGTTGCCGGACAAGGAAGCGGCGATTCTCAACATGCGTTTCGGACTGAAAAATCACAGGGAAATGACCTTGCAGGCCATTGCCGATCAACTACAGGTAAGCCGGGAGAGAGTCAGGCAGATACAAAACGACGCGTTAAAGAAACTTAAAAATCAGTTTGGTTACGACCTGATGCTGTTCCTTGAGCCTAACGACAGCTACTAAAACCAGATCGCGCCACAGCAACAGGAGGAGTGATTATGTCATCAGAAAAACACACCACTAAACAATCCCAGCAGCCGGACTGGAAGTTTGAGTTTGAAAAACACTGGAAAGCCTTTTATCGGAAATCGGCCGACTACTTTGTCAGCCATAAAAATCAATTGTCGCTATCGAAAATAGGCGGCATTGCTTGCGGCGGCCTGTTGCTGATGTGGCTGGCGAGCGGCGTTTACATTATTGATGAGGGCAATCGCGGCGTGGTTTCCCGCTTCGGCGCTTACAGCGAAACGACCCGGCCCGGACTGCATTGGCATCTGCCCATGCCGATCGAGAAAATCACGATTGTTAATGTCGAGCAGCAACGTTTTATTGAAGTGGGTTACCGGGACACCGGACGGGGCAGTAAGGCGGCGACCATTCCGCAAGAGTCGCTGATGCTGACCACCGATGAAAACATCGTCAATGTGCGTCTCGCCGTGCAATACCAGATTAACAATGCCGGGGATTATCTTTTTAACGTCAAGGACAGCGAAGCAACGCTGAAGCAGCTGACCGAAAGCGTCGAGCGCGCGGTGATCGGCGCTAACAACATGGACTTTGTGCTGACCGAAGGCCGCAGCGAGATTGTCGCGCAGATCAAACGCGACATTCAGGCCGCCATAGATGATTACAAGGCCGGGATCATTATTGCCAGCGTCAACCTGCAGGATGCCCAGCCGCCGGAGGAAGTGCAGGGCGCTTTCGAAGACGCGATCCGCGCACGGGAAGACAAGCAGCGCTTGATCAATGAAGCCGAAGCCTACAGCAACGAGATCATCCCCAAAGCGCGCGGCGCGGCGTCCCGCTTGTTGCTGGAAGCGGAAGCCTACGAAGCGGAAAAAATAGCCAAAGCCAAAGGCGAAACCGAGCGTTTCGACCAATTGCTGGTCGAATATGAAAAAGCCCCGGCGATCACCCGAAAACGCTTGTATCTGGAAGCCAGGGAAAAATTGTTCAGCAGCACCAATAAGGTCATTGTCGATGCCGGGCAAACTGCACCGCAGTTGTATATGCCTTTGCAAAACCCGGCCTCGCACCCTGCGGCAGAGAGCAAATCGCCGGAAACGGAAATAATGGCCGAACCTGCCGTAATTGACAAAAATAACGGCCAAAAATCGGCCGCTAACGCCTTACGTCCCAGCCGGAGCAAACCATGAGCAGAACACACATCTTGTTGCCCGCCAGTTTCAGCCTGTTAATACTGGCTTATCTATCGGTTTTTTATGTTCAGGAACATGAAAAAGCCATCCTGTTTCGTCTTGGTGAAAGGGTCGTCTCAGACTTTAAGCCGGGGCTTCATGTTATGACCCCCATCATTAATAATGTCAGTACATTTGATGCGCGTGTGCTGACCTTGGATGCCAAGTCCGAGCGTTTTCTTACCTCCGAAAAGAAGACTGTGATTGTTGATTCGTTTGCCAAGTGGCAAATCGGTGATGTGGGTCTTTTTTACACTACGGTCGGCGGCGATGAATATCAAGCCAATTTACGCCTCGACCAAATCATGAAGGATGCGATGCGCAGTGAATTCGGCATCCGCACCATCAAGCAGCTGATCTCTGAAGACCGCAGCGAACTACGCCGCACCTTGCTGGACAAGCTGTCGCCGGTGGCCGCCAAGTTCGGGATCGAGCTGATCGATATTCGCATCAAGCGCATCGATTTGCCGCAGGAAGCCAGCAATTCGGTGTATCAGCGCATGCGCGCCGAACGGGAGCGGGTGGCGCGGGAATTTCGCTCGCAAGGTGCGGAAACCGCCGAGCGAATCAGCGCCGAGGCCGACAAGCAAAAACAGGTGATGCTGGCCAATGCCCGGCGCGATGGGGAAAATATTCGCGGTCGAGGCGATGCCGGGGCCGCGGATATTTATGCGAAAAGCTTCGGTAAAAACGCCGAGTTTTACGCCTTCTACCGCAGCTTGCAGGCCTATCAGACAGCGTTTGAAAAAACTCAGGATACCTTGGTATTAAAGCCGGATTCCGATTTTTTCAAATACTTTTCCAATGAAAATTAACGATCAAGCAGAGAGGCAAAAGCCATGAAAATATATATTTTTCGTATCGTGGGGCTTTGTGTGATCGGCGCGGTGTTATTTGGCATCGCCAACCGCACCGCCCCGGATTATGAGGAAAACTATGCCGTGCCTTATTCGGATTTTATCGAGAGCATACGCAGTCGCGGTATCTCTGAGGTGGTGATCAGCGGCGCTAATATAGAGGGGCGTCGCAGCAACGGCGAACGGTTTAACACTTACAACCCCAACGACCCGCGCCTGATAGACGAGCTGTTGGAATACGGCGTGAAAATCAAGGTGGAAAAGCCGCAAGTGACTTCGACTTTTACCCAGATCCTGATTTCCTGGGCGCCGATGCTGCTGTTGATCGGCTTGGCGGTTTACTTCATGCGCAAGCAGCAAATGGGCGGGTCCGGCGGACAAATGGGCTTTGGTAAAAGCCGCGCCAAGTTAATGGCTGAAGACCAGATCAAGGTGTGCTTTAGCGATGTCGCCGGGGTCGAGGAAGCCAAACAGGATGTGGCGGAAATGGTCGATTTTCTTAAAGATCCCGGCAAATACGAAGTGCTGGGCGGCAAGATACCGCGCGGGGTGTTGATGGTCGGCCCGCCGGGCACCGGTAAAACGCTGCTGGCCAGAGCCATTGCCGGTGAAGCCGGGGTGCCGTTCTTCTCGATCTCCGGCTCCGATTTCGTGGAAATGTTTGTCGGCGTCGGCGCGTCAAGGGTGCGGGATATGTTCGTCGAAGCCAAAAAGCGCGCGCCGTGCATTATCTTTATCGACGAAATCGACGCGGTCGGACGGCATCGCGGCAACGGCGGCATGGGCGGCGGTAATGACGAGCGCGAGCAAACCCTGAACCAGTTGCTGGTCGAAATGGACGGTTTCAGCGGCAACGAAGGCATCATTGTGATCGCTGCGACCAACCGCGCCGATGTGCTCGACAAAGCCTTATTAAGACCGGGCCGCTTCGACCGTCAGGTGCAGGTCGGCTTGCCCGACATCAAGGGCCGCGAGCAAATTCTCAAAGTGCATGCCGACAAGGTGCCGCTGGCCGATGACGTCAACATCAACGATCTGGCGCGCGGCACGCCGGGCTTTTCCGGCGCCGAGCTGGCCAACCTGATTAACGAGGGTGCATTGTTTGCCGCGCGCAGCAATCAGCGCGAGGTGACCATGAACAACCTTGACAAGGCCCGCGACAAAATGATCATGGGCGCGGAAAAACGCACCCTGGTGATGAGCAGGGACGATCTGTTGATGACCGCTTATCACGAAGCCGGTCATGCGATTGTCGGCCGGATCGTGCCCGATCATGACCCGGTTTACAAAGTCAGCATCATGCCGCGCGGCGGCGCATTGGGCATTACCATGTTCCTGCCGGAGCGCGACCAATACAGTGCCAACAAAGATAAGCTGGAAGGCCAAATTTCCAGCCTGTTTGGCGGCAGGGTCGCGGAAGCATTGATTTACGGCAAAAACAAAGTTACCACCGGCGCGTCCAACGACATTGAACGCGCGACGCAATTGGCGCGCAACATGGTGACCAAATGGGGCTTGTCGGATCGTCTCGGCCCCATGGATTACGGCGATAGCGAAGGCAGCTATATGGGGCCGCAAGCCAAGCCGATGTCCGAGAAAATGGCGCAAGTCATCGACGAGGAAATTCGTTATGTCATCGATACCAACTATCAACGCGCCGAGCAAATCCTGAAAGACCATATCGAAATCCTGCACAACATGGCCCATGCCCTGCTGGATTGGGAAACCTTGGACAAGTACCAGATCGCTGCGTTGATGCAGGGACGGATGATTGCCCCGCCCGAGCCGGTTGTCGATGACGCTCAGCCCTTGGTCAGCGAGATTGAGCTGGATCAAGGCGGCAGTAGTAAAAATCCGAAAGACTCGCAACTCGCGGCGTCTTGAATTTAACCTATTCGGCCGGAGGCTAAGCCCCGGCCATCCTATCCTCCTCTATATGCCCTTCAAACCTTGTATTTGTGAAGGGCATCTTTTTCCATGGAAATGATCATGATCGCCAAACTTTTAAATCACAAAACGCTGCAATGGCTAAGCCTGTTGTCGGCACTCAATTTTAATGTCGCGGTTATTTTTTTACTGGTTGTCAGTCTTTTTTCGGCAGCCGGTAGCTCGTTGTTTTTTGAAAATAACAGCGAACTTTATGGGCCGTTGGCCAGCAACTTGCGTTTGATGTTGGTTTATTTAACGCTAAGCCAATTTAGCGCCTACTGTTTTTGCAGCTATAGCCGGAACTATCGTCTATTAATACCGGTAGGTTTGTTTTGGTTGCTGCTGATGGGGTCAATCGAGTTTTACGGCATGGTAAACCAAATACCGATAGATGAAGGCTACGGCCGGCTTTTTTTGTATTTGGGTTTGTCCAATTTGGTTTACGGCGGGTTGATGCTTGCAAACGAGTATCAGTGCCGGGATGTTGATTGAGGGATCATGGAAGTCGTAAATTGCTTCGAAGTGCCAATATTTACAAGACCAATGATGTGATGAGATCAGGGAATTATATCGCTCCCAGGACGCGAGAACGGAGCTGTTTGATTCTCGGGTGTCATTCTTATTTTGCAGGCAAAAAGACTTGTACGTCCTAAAGCGTTGGGTGATACTTATATCGCATAACCCAACGAAGGAGGCTTTATGGCTATCTCAATTCAGTTGCCCAGCGATGTAGAAGCCAGACTACAAAACTTGGCGGCCCGTACCGGGCGTAGCAAAACCTATTACATCACCGAGGCCGTTCTTGAACACTTGGATGACCTCGAAGATTTGTATTTGGCAGAGCGGGAGCTTGAAGCGGTTCGTGCAGGTACATCCTCCACGGTTCCCCTTGTCGATGTGATGAAACGCTATGGCATGGAAGGTTGAGCTATCAACGCTGGCACAGAAAAACCTTGATCAGCTAGACCCTCAAATTGCCCGGCGAGTCCTCGCGTTTCTGAATGAACGAGTCGCACCTCTGGATGACCCCCGCTGCATTGGTGAAGCCCTGAAGGGATCGCGCTTGGGCGAATTCTGGAAGTATCGCGTAGGCGACTACCGGATTATTTCGAGTATTGAAGATGGCGCTTTGACAATCCTTGTGGTGCGGATTGGCAACCGCCGAGAGGTGTACCGTTAGGCCATTTTCTAAACTGAGTGATCTGTGGAGGCCGGGCCTTATAGACAGTTCGTAGCAATCATCGCCCATATCATGCTCATTGTTCGTCCAGTTCAGCAAACACATCCTCGGTATCACGGAATTTGCCTTGCTCGATCTCGCGGTTCCCGAGTGCCAGAATTTTCAACAGAGCAAGCGTTTCTTCCTGTTCCT
>Ga0123399_1108190_pt1 | contig 11479 bp, 14 predicted proteins | sample T5LHNH4metaT_FD_89927 | JGI IMG/M metagenome (GOLD analysis project Ga0123399, IMG submission 89927) | Methane-oxidizing artificial microbial communities from Washington, USA to study methane cycling - T5-LHNH4 metaT (Metagenome... | ecosystem: Engineered > Modeled > Simulated communities... | reverse complement strand
GTCCATTATTGGGGCGGAATTAGAGTTTTGGTGATATCTCGATATTTATTCAATTAATGAGAAATAAATTTACGTCGTAAACGAATTCGATAGCATTGCCGAATACGGTTATCGCACGGCAGCTTGATTAAGCAATCAAAGGCATGACGCCGCGCAGCCGTGTCGGTTTAGATCCGACATGTTCCGGCCTATTCGAGCAGGAACACCCTTTCATGGGCAATGGTCGATTGCGCCCGGCATTTGCCGGTCGTCGCTGCGCATTTTTGGACATCCGAAACGTCATCGCTCGCTCGCGCACGTGGATCGCGGCGAACGAAGTCGCGCGCGCATAGTTCGGTCGCTCCCCACCAAACGAAATTCGTCCTCCCACCGTCAAAGGCGAAAGCCGGTCCATCTCAAAACGAATACGAAAAAATACGAGGAGAGAAGCACGCCATGGTCGTTGAGTATATTAATAGCAAGTGGTCGATGCCCCGTCGGCTTGTGCTAATCGCTTCGGTTTTTCTTATTCCGTCGCTGGCACAACTTTATCTCTATGCAGATAATACGTTCCGGCACATCGGCGCGATCGATCGCGAAATTGAGGGTGCCAAACTCGCGTCAGCCGTTTGGGCGAAGATGCCTACCAGCAAGGACGGAGTGGTGACGGGCCGAGAGAGCGACGAGCTTGCAAGCGCGGCAAAAGCGCTTGGGGTTGGATCGGCGCTGGGCGCTTTCGAAAATGCCAAGACGGTGAGTGAGCAGGCCCACAACGGCTTCGAGCTTTTGGATCAGATCGCAAATGCGTCCGGCCTCGCGACAGACGCGTCTGACGACGGCTTTTACGCCCAGGATATCTTTATTCAGCGCCTCTCGGGCGTGAAGCAGGCAGTCGTCGAATTGCAGGACACGCTCTCGACGCCGGCCACCGCGGGCGATCAAACCGATCTGGCGATGAATTATGCCGTGCTGTCACGCACCAACGCCAAGTTGAAGGCCTCGTTGCGCAAGCTATTTGGCGAGGATGCAACGGGCGAACTCAAGCGCACCATTGGGGATGAGCCTGCACAGCTCGTGGCGAAGCTTGACGGCATTGCCGCGCAGATCAAAGCTGCGAACTATCAGCGTACGGCACTGGGCGGCGCGTTCCAAGCTTCTCTGTCTGATGCCAACGACATGATCGGAGCGGTAGCGAGTTCGCTCGGTGACACCTTCCTTCAGATTGCCCAGCGGCGCGTGAACGCTGAATCGGGCGCGCTCTACTGGACGCTTGGCCTTCTGGTATCGGCAACGATCCTCGCAATCGTTCTGGTTGCTCTCATTTCGAAGGGAACGTCGCTCCGGCTTTCTAATCTCGTCCGCTCCATGGAGCAGCTGAGCCACAAGGACCTGAGCGTAAGCATTCCTTACCTCTCTGACACCAACGAGAACGGCAAGATCGCCGGCGCCCTGGCGCGCTTCAAGGAAGCGTTGCTGGAAAACAAATCGATGACGGATTCGATTGTTTCGGCGGCCAAGGAACAGCAGGAACAGAGCGAGCACTACGCCCGTGAGCACGAGCGCTTCATGGCTGCATTTACCTCGGCGGCGGAACGTATTGCGAGCGGAGATTTCGCGCATCGCATTACGGAGAATGTTATCAGCGAGTACGAAGCCATCATCAACCAAATGAACCTGATGATGGGTCAACTCGAAGCGGCTCAATCTGGAAAGCTCGAGGCTGAGAACCAGATCAACGTCGTTGTTGCATCTCTCGGAACGGCGCTTTCCGAGCTTGCCGACGGCAATCTTGAAACGACGGTTTATGCCGAATTCGCTCCGGAATTCGAAAAGCTGAAGCGAGACTTTAATACGGCAGCCTCGCAGCTCAAGAGTACGATCGAACTCGTGAAAAAGGGCGCCAGCAGCATCAGAATCGGCACTGAAGAAATTTCGCAAGCGTCCGATGACTTGTCGCGTCGCACCGAAAACCAGGCGGCAAGCCTTGAAGAGACAGCAGCCGCGGTCAAGGAAATCACCGATACCGTCGGCAAGACGGCACAAGGCGCGACGCATGCTCGCGATACGGTTTCCGTCGCAAAGTCGGATGCCGAAAAGAGCGGCGAGGTTGTTCGCAAAGCCATCGCTGCAATGAACGGCATCGAGACGTCCTCCAAGCAGATCAGCCAGATCATCGGCGTCATCGACGAGATCGCATTCCAGACCAATCTTCTCGCGCTCAACGCCGGCGTCGAGGCGGCGCGTGCAGGTGATGCTGGTCGGGGATTCGCTGTCGTTGCTTCGGAAGTCCGCGCTCTGGCGCAACGGTCCGCCGAGGCTGCGAAGGAGATCAAGGGATTGATCTCCGCGTCGACCGGCCAGGTCGCTCAGGGCGTCCAATTGGTCGGTGAAACCGGCCAGGCTCTGACGCGCATCGTTTCGCAGGTCGGAGAAATTAACGAGATCGTCACGGGAATCGCGGCAAGCGCTAACGAGCAGGCGCACGGTCTCGAACAGGTCAACACGGCCGTCAACGAGATGGATCAAGTCACCCAACAGAACGCGGCCATGGTCGAGGAAGCAACGGCTGCCACACAGACGCTCGCCCAGCAGACGGAAGAGCTGGTGCGTCTCGTCAGCCGCTTCCGGACGGGTGCAGACACGGTTGTCGAATTGACGCCGCGTCGCGAGCAGCAGCAGCCAAAGCCGGCCGCTCGTCTTGCGCAGGCCGCCGCAAAAATGAAAGCCGCCGCCGGTGGCGGTAGCCGTCACAGTGTAGCCGCAGCAGCTGATGCGGGCTGGGAGGAATTTTAATGGCACGAAAGAGGGCACAACCGGCACGCGCGAAGGCCGCTAAAGCCGGCCAGCGCAAAGCACCGGCAGCGAAAGCGACGCAAGGGGCGGTGCTGAGCGAGGAGACGGAAACGTCGGTCGCAGCTCTTCCCGAAGCAACGATTCCTGAGCCATTGGTGCTGCCGGAAACACTCGATTCGGCGTGTGCGATGTCGGTGAGAAACATGCTGTTGGAACGCCGCGGTTCGCCGTTGGTCATCGATGCCGGGCAGGTGCGCCGAACGGGTATGCAGGCCGTCCAGATCTTGATCGCGGCAGCAAGGACTTGGCAGGCTGACGGGCATAGCTATGCAGTAACGAATCCCAGCAGCGAGTTTCTCGACACGATCACACTTGTCGGACTGACGCGCGAGCAGATCTTTCTCGAAGGAATGGCCGGATGACACAGACAATACTCACCGTCGACGACTCTCGAACCATGCGTGACATGTTGCGAATGGCGCTGGCCGAAGCGGGATACAACGTCCTGCAGGCTGAAGACGGTGTCCACGGTCTCGAAGTCCTGCAGACGGCGACACCTGACGTCATCGTCACCGATATCAACATGCCGAAGATGGACGGTTTTGGATTGATAGAAGCCGTTCGCAAGGACAGCCGCTATCGCCGCGTTCCGATTCTCGTCCTGACGACCGAGAGCGATGCCGCCAAAAAGCTGCGCGCTAAGGAAGCCGGAGCCACGGGCTGGATCGTCAAGCCCTTCGAACCCACGAAGTTGATCGCAGCCATTCGGCGCGTCGCGGCATAAAATAAAAGAGAAGTGCAATGACCGTCGATACGATGGCCGCTATCCGCCAGACTTTCTTCCAGGAGTGCGAGGAGCAACTCTCCGAAATGGAGACCGGCCTGCTCGCTATGGACGAGGGCAATGCGGATTCAGAAACAGTCAATGCCGTCTTTCGGGCGGTACATTCGATCAAGGGTGGTGCCGGCGCATTCAAGCTGACTGCGCTCGTACAGTTCGCACACACGTTTGAAACGGCACTCGATCACGTTCGTAGTGGTAAGCTGGCGCCGACGGCGGATGTGATGAAGCCGATGCTCCGTGCCGCCGATGTCCTGGCTGATCTTGTGGAAGCCTCGCGCGACGGCAGAGACATCGACGAATCGTCGTATGCGGCAGTCGCTGCCGAGGTCAAAGCGCTGACGGCCGCCAACGAAGAAGAGGACGTCGAAGAAGTCATAGACTTCCAGCCGTCGGTTATCGCTTTCGAGATGCCGGCCATAGCGACGGAGCCGGAAGCTCCGCCGCTGCACGAATATCTCATTCGGTTTGTGCCGCGCCCCGAGCTTTATGCCAATGGCAACGAAGCGGCGCTCATAATTCGGGAATTATCCCGTCTCGGCAGCATCGAAGTTTCGTGCGATGCAACGGCCGTTCCCGACCTCGAAGCCATCGAGGCCGAAGGTGCCTATCTCACCTGGGATATCAAACTTTCATCGCAAGAACCCATCGAGGCCGTTCGCGAAGTCTTCGAATTTGTCGACGGCGAAGCGGAAATCAACATCGAGACGGATGGTCAGCCCGGCGTTTCCGACGCCGACATAGCTGCGCTGCTCGCCAAGGCGCTTGGAGGCTCATCCGCGTCGGAAGCTGAAGCGCCCGCCGCGGAAATACCGGACGCGGGATTCAAAGCCGCTGTGCCGCAATCGGAACTGCAAGCAAACACGCCTGCAGAGCCGGTCGCCGCGCCTGAACCTGCTCCTCAGGCCGCGCAGGCGACGGAAACCCCAAAAGCGGCTGCCGTTCCGGCCCAGACCACGATCCGAGTCGAGTTCGACCGCGTCGATCGCCTGATCAATCTCGTTGGTGAGCTCGTGATCAATCAGGCGATGCTGTCGCAACGCGTGGTCGAGGCAAACCTCGCAGGATCGTCGTCGATCGTCATCGGCCTTGAGGAGCTCGAGCAGCTGACGCGCGAAATCCAGGAAAGCGTAATGGCGATCCGCGCTCAGCCGGTGAAGCCGTTGTTCCAGCGCATGTCGCGCATTGTTCGCGAAGTAGCGGATGCGACCGGCAAGGAGGTTCGCCTCAAGACGGAGGGCGAAGCCACTGAGGTCGACAAGACGGTTGTCGAGCGACTCGCCGAGCCTCTGACGCACATGATCCGCAACGCGGTGGATCACGGCATTGAATCGCCGGAAGCCCGCATTGCTGCGGGGAAGCCGCCAGAAGGAACCATTCGCTTGAGCGCGGCACATCGCTCGGGCCGGATCGTGATCGAAATATCCGACGATGGTGCCGGTATCGACCGTCCGAAGGTGCGTGCCTCGGCAATCAAGAAGGGCTTGATATCGCCTGACGTGCAACTGTCCGATAACGACATCGACAATCTGCTGTTCTTGCCGGGCTTCTCGACCGCCGCAACCATATCGAGCATTTCCGGTCGTGGTGTCGGCATGGACGTGGTCAAGCGTTCGATCGTTGCGCTTGGCGGGCGCATCGCCATTTCTTCGCGGCCGGGACAAGGTTCGACCTTCTCAATGAGTTTGCCGCTGACGCTGGCGGTCCTCGACGGCATGGCCGTCTCTGTTGCCGGTCAGACGCTCGTCGTGCCGCTCACCGCCATCGTCGAGACGTTGAAGCCGAAGAAGGCCGAGCTTCACGGACTTGGCAAAGACGGCCGGGTGATGTCGATCCGGAACACGTTCGTTCCTCTCATCGACGTAGGCACCCAGCTCGGATTTCGCGATACGCCGGCCGATCCCGAAAACAGTGTCGCGATCCTGGTCGAAACCGACGGCGGCACGCGCAATGCTCTTCTCGTCGATTCGATCCAGGATCAACGCCAGGTCGTCATCAAAAGCCTTGAGACGAACTATGGGACGGTTGCTGGAATCGCAGCCGCAACCATTCTCGGAGACGGCCGCGTCGCGCTCATTCTCGATGTGGACGCCTTGCTTACCAGCTCGTTCGATAACCTTCGAAGCGATGATCTGCGCTACGGGACAGGAGGATAACAACCATGCAAGACGGAAGCTCCCCCGCCAACAACGTCAATCGCGAGTTCGTCGCGTTTCGCGTCGGCGATCAGGAATTCTGTATCGACATTATGGGCGTGCGCGAAATTCGGGGCTGGACGCAGGCCACGCCGCTGCCCCATGCGCCGCCCTATGTTCGCGGCGTCATCAATCTGCGCGGCGCGGTATTGCCGATCGTCGATCTCGCGATGCGCTTCGGACTGGGCCTGACCGAACCTACGCCCCGGAGTGTCATCATTGTCGTTCAAGTCCACCAGCAGGTCATCGGTCTTCTCGTTGACGCCGTGTCGGATATCCTAACGGTCTCCGAAGCTGCAATGCAGCCGACACCGGATATCGCTTCGGGCCTTGCAAAGACGTTTGTGAAGGGCGTGTATCCTGTTGACGGGCGCATGATCAGCATCGTGGCATTGGATTGTGTTCTGCCAATCAGCGAAAAGGCTGCTGCATGACGCCGGAGCCGCGAGGATCTTCTGCGGCGCCGTCAGGCGCCCTCGTGACGGGAGAGTTTGCATTTTCCGATGCAAACTTCCGCGAGATCGCGCGCATCGCCAAGGAAGAAGCGGGTATCGACCTGCCGCAGTCGAAGGCAACCCTCGTTTATTCGCGTCTGGCCAAGCGTCTGCGCGCCCTCGGCATCTCGACATTTTCCGACTATTGCGCCGCTGTTCGTGAAAATGACGACGAGCGCAACAGCATGATCGCTGCGCTAACGACCAACGTCACGCGATTCTTCCGCGAACCCCATCATTTCGAGCATCTCCGCGCTCAAATCATCGCGCCACTGGCCGATGCCGCGCGCCGCGGCAAACGCGTTCGGCTATGGTCGGCGGCCTGCTCCAGTGGCCAGGAACCCTATTCGATGGCTCTGACGGTGCTATCCGTGCTCCCGGAGGCCGCGTCTCTCGATATCCGTATTCTGGCGACCGATCTTAATCCGCACGTCGTCGCTCGTGGTAAGACGGCTTGCTATCAGAAAGAAGAACTGCAGGACATTCCGTCTAACCTTCGGAGCAAGTGGTTCGAAGCGGCGCCTGGTGGCGATAACAGCATCATGCGCGTCGCAGAGGAAGCACGCTCGCTCGTGTCGTTCCGCGAACTCAATCTGATGGGGTCGTGGCCGTTTCACGGACCGTTCGACGCGATCTTCTGTCGAAACGTCGTGATCTATTTCGATCGCGAAACGCAAAGCGCGATCTGGGGACGATTGGCGCGCATGTTGCGAGACGATGGCGCACTTTACATCGGTCATTCCGAACGTGTCGCAGGCCCTGCCGCCGCAGTGCTGATGGCTGACGGCATCACGACCTATCGTAAGAAAGGCGGCAAGACGTCATGAAGAAAGTAAAAGTCCTTGTGGTCGACGATTCATCGACGATGCGAGGGCTAATCGCAACGGCGTTGACCAAAGATCCCGATATCGAAGTCGTCGGGCAGGCTGAAGATCCAATTCAGGCGCGTCAGGCCATCAAAGCGCTCAATCCTGACGTCATCACGCTCGATGTCGAGATGCCTAACATGAACGGTCTCGATTTTCTCGAGAAGATCATGCGTCTGCGGCCGATGCCGGTGATCATGGTCTCGACGCTGACGGGCCGAGGCGCCGATGAGACGATTCAGGCCCTCGAAATCGGCGCCGTCGATTGTATCGAGAAGCCGCGTCCCGGCAACGAGCACAGCTTCGAGGAGCTTCCGTACAAGGTCAAGATCGCGGCGTCAGCGCGTGTCCGTCCGCTCGTCAAATCGGACATCCATGCGCCGGAGGCTTCAAATGCCCGTGCGCCGCATGAGTCCTATCAACCCGATGGCCGCATCGTCGCCATCGGTGCTTCGACGGGCGGCGTCGAAGCGCTCATGGCGCTCCTTTCCCAGTTTCCTGAAAATTGTCCGCCGACCGTCATCACGCAGCATATGCCGCCGACGTTCACGCGCAGCTTTGCAATGCGACTCGACAGGCAGTGTGCGCCGAAAGTTCAAGAAGCGACCGACCGGGCTAAGCTTCTTCCCGGACACGTTTTCCTTGCACCGGGCGGTACGCAGCACCTTGAAATCACGGCGGACCTTCGCTGCCGATTGAAGACTGCCGACCGCGTCAACGGTCACTGCCCATCGGTTGACGTTCTTTTTCAGTCTGTTGCGAAGGCCTGCAAAGCCAACGCAATTGGCGTCATCCTGACCGGCATGGGTAAAGACGGCGCCGCCGGCCTGCTCTCGATGCGCCAGGCAGGCGCAAAGACCTACGGACAAAGCGAGGCCAGCTGCATCGTCTACGGCATGCCCAAAGCCGCTTTTGAAATGGGCGCCGTGGAAAGGCAACTCCCGCTCGATAAATTGGCTTCGGCCATCATTGTAGAAACGTCCAAGTACAAGAATCACTAGGAGGCCTTCACTATGCCTGCAATGCAGCAATTATCGATTCTGGTTGTCGACGATACGTCGGTCAGCCGAGCGCTTCTGACGGACGGACTCGATCAGATCGGATTGAAGTCGTTCAAGGTTGCGAAGGATGGCGAAGAAGGCCTGAAGATGATGATGACGGCACCCTGCCATCTCGTTATCTCAGACTTCAACATGCCGAAAATCGATGGCATTCAGCTTCTTCGCGCGCTCCGCCAGCATGCCCCAACAAGCAAGGTTGGCTTCATTCTAGTGACGGGCAAAGGCGACAAAGCGCTGATTGATGAAGGCAAGAAGTGGGGGCTCAACAACTTTCTCGCAAAGCCCTTTTCGGTCCCGCAATTGAAGACCTGCATCGAGGCCGTGGTTGGTAAGCTGACATGACTACCGCGTCCACGGCGGAAAAGCGGGTCCACATCATCCAGGGCGAGTTCTTCGTCACTGACGACCGCAATGTGATGGTGACGACGATCCTTGGATCGTGTGTGGCGGCGTGCATTCGCGATCCGCTGGCGGGTGTCGGTGGGATCAATCACTTTCTGCTGCCGGGCGAGCTTGGGAGCACGCAGCAGGCCGAACGCATGGGCGTCCATCTTATGGAGCTGCTCGTGAACGGACTGCTGAAAGCCGGCGCACGACGCGATCGCCTCGAAGCCAAGGTGTTCGGTGGGGCACGAACAGTGCGATCACGCTCCGACATCGGCAAGAACAACGCCGACTTCGCGATGCGCTTTCTCAAGGCCGAAGGCATCACCTACGTCGGCGGCAGCACTGGAGGTGCGCAGGGGCGGAGAATTCAGTATTGGCCGGTTTCCGGCCGCGCGCGGCAAATCCTGCTGACTGGGCCGACGGAGATCGAACGGCCGGTGAAACTGCCGGTTGCCTCGCTCGTCGACAATGCTGGCGAACTCGAACTTTTTTAGTGGCACTAAGCTGGGGGATGAAAATGAACAACCACAATGGCGGACTCCAGCAGTCTGTGAACGTGCCCGTTCCCGATGTTCTGCGCACGACGTCCGACGAAGTGCGGATGCTCGCTGGCTCGGCTGCGGATCTTCAGAATTTGATTGGCAATCTCGTCGTCGCCGGCGCATTCGGCGGTTCGCAGTCCATTTACGAACTGCAAAATCTGGACCGGCTTTGCCAGAACCTCGACGCCATTGCCGATTTTCTGAATGGCCTTTCGGAAAGCGCGCTGCCCGCCTGGAAAGTCGATGTCGCAAGCGCCGCCAAGACGATCAAGCTCGCTGATGTCGCCCAGCGGTTGACGGGACAGACGGCCGGTAGCCAGAACGCGACCGGCGATTTTGACGATTTCGATAGCTGGCCGATGCCGCGTTGAGCTAGGCGCCGACGAATTCCCGGGCAGCGTCAAGCGAGGCGAAGCGGCGACGCCCGACGAGCGTGTCGATCTCGATCGAACCGTCGCCGTATTCAAGAAATTCGCGTCCTGCGAGCTGGCCGCCAACAACAGCTTTGGGCGGCGACGGCAGGGGCGGCGGTGTCGGCATTGGCATCGGCGACATGCGAGGCGGTTCGAGGGCCGGTGCCCTCCGAGGCGTTGCGCTAACCTTCGTCAGCGAACGGCCGCGCTCGAGAACCGGGAGAATTTTCATCGAAACGGCAGCGATCAAGATGCTCTGCACGATCGCAAGCGCCATCAATCGGTGAATCCAGATTTCCGGCGAATCGGACCGAAGAGCCGAGCAGCCGATAATAAAGATGCCAACCGAAAGCGCGCCAAGTCCGGCAAAAACAGAGAATGCGGCGAGAGTGCCGCGCCGTCGAACCGATTGCGGTTTGATCCCAAGCTCGACGTCGCGCGTGAGACGGACTTTGAGTTCGGCAGCAGACTTCCGGAAAACGGCATCGAAGCCGAAATCAGTATCAATGGCTGTCATAGTTTTCTCATCATGTCTTGTTTGGAGAGATAGGCCCAACTATCAATCATTACGTCTTTAACGACATCGCGCCCCATGCGCTTGTTCGCGCCGGCGGCCACGTTGTTGGCGAGGTCGTTGATCACTTGTTTGCGCCCGCTCTTCATGTCTTCCGGCGCTTTCTCGTAGATTTGTCGGAATGCTTCGTCCGCCACGAAGGCCTCAGGCTGCACCGTGCTGATCTTCAAGAGGCTTGTGTCGGCGAGGAATTGCAGGCGCGTCACGATGTAACCAAGGACCTCGCCGTTCGACAGCAACGGCACGCTGACCATGCGCGTGCGCATCATTTGATATTGGCCTTGCTCGGTGTTCGTGCTCGCGGCCTTTGCCGCAGCCTTCCACGACATCGCGCCATAAAGGCCGCCGATTGTCGACAGACAGGTGATGAGTGCAAGGACCAGCGATCGGATCACGGGCTACTCCGCATCGGTCCGATATTGCGCGTATATGTGCCATCCGATTCGGCGTTCTGGATCGCATCGGACAGCATTGCCGTGATTTCTTTAACGGCATCAAGATGCAGGCGGATCTTCCGAAGATTGACGGCGAGCTTGCCGCGAAAGACCTGCAATCGCAATTCAAGATCTTCATTGATGTCGTCGCTTTTCAAGCGCCGCATCGCATGATTGAGATCCACGAGGCCCTGGCTCTTGCGATCGTTTGATGTCTTGAGGTCGAAATTGGGCGCCTTGTCGAGGGCGACCGTCTCTTCTTCGACATACCCTTCGATGCGATTAAGTACTGCAAAGACGACGGCGCGTGCGGCGTCGGCATCGTGCATCGGCGGCTGATGTTGTGGCGCATTGCGCCGGTCGCCCCGGGCCTGGTTATTCGTGCGGGCCGCGCCGCCAGCCGGAAACTGAGAAGAGCCGGCTTTATCATTTGCAATGAGCGTGCCCATATCTACTTTCCTTTCGAGCCATCAGGCTCGTGCTTCATTATCATTTGAGCAATTCCGATCGTCCCCGATTTGGACAGCGTCGTCGCCATATGGTCTGCCAGCATGGAACGCCATATCGAACCCGCAGTGCCTTCCCCAAACAACGCTTCGGAATCCTTCGGCAGCCATTCCTCAAGCATCTGTCGGAGATAGAGCGCCTCGAATTGCTGGCCCACTTCCTTGAGCTTTTTCTGCCGTGCGTCGTTCGGCGGGACTTGGGTCGACGAAGTCGCAGTCTGGCCATTGTTCGCCGACGTCAGCCGAACGCTCTGTTTCGCGGCCCAAATAGCCTGATCTGCTGCTGAAACGGGTGGGATGCTCGACATAAAATCATCGTTGGAATGTGTGCGACGGTATCAGGTTGAACGCGGAGACTTACACCGGCCTTGCGCGGCGAGCGATTGCTGGAATT
>Ga0123399_1050510_pt1 | contig 11519 bp, 11 predicted proteins | sample T5LHNH4metaT_FD_89927 | JGI IMG/M metagenome (GOLD analysis project Ga0123399, IMG submission 89927) | Methane-oxidizing artificial microbial communities from Washington, USA to study methane cycling - T5-LHNH4 metaT (Metagenome... | ecosystem: Engineered > Modeled > Simulated communities... | reverse complement strand
TTCTCCGTCAGGGAGCTTATCGTCGCCTGCAGGCGCTTGAATGGCGGCCGGAACCGAGACCGCCGGACGCGTCCGTGAAAGCCGCGCCGTCGCTTATCAAACAGGATGTGAGACCATGACGAAGTTGGGCCTTTTTGTATCGCTCGAGGCGAAGCCGGGCAAGGAAGCGGAACTCGCGGATTTTCTGAGCGGCGCGCTGCCGCTCGTGGAAGCGGAGCCCGATACGACCGCCTGGTTCGCAATCCGCATAGACGCTTCGACGTTCGGGATTTTCGACGCTTTTCCCGACGAGAAGGGCCGAGAGGCGCATCTCGCCGGCGACGTGGCGAAGGCGCTGATGGCGAAGGCGCCGGTTCTGCTGGCGAAGCCGCCGCGGATCGAAAAGATCGAGGTTCTGGCGGACAAGCTGCCGGGTCGCGGCGGATAAGCGACCAGGGGGCGGACCGAAGGCCGGACCTCCTTTCCCGCTGGACTCCGATCCTCGCAAGCCCAAGATGCTCCATATGGAAATCGTCGTCCTCGGGTTTAATGGCTGTCTGGGAGCCGGGTTCGTCGGCTCCGTGGACATGCTGAAATTAAGCGGAGACATGATTTCCAGGGATGGAGGCGCGCCGCCCTTCAAGGTCTCCACGGCGAGCGTCGATGGAGAGTCCTTCGAGGATTGCGGCGGGCGCCGACTGAGCGTCGAGAAGAGCGTCGCGGCGATTGCGGCGTCAACCGCGATCATCGTTCCGGGATATCTCAGCGACGACGGCGACCGCTTCCTTTCGACGCCGTCCGTCGCCGCCCTGGCTTCCTGGCTGCGACGCCAATATGCGCTCGGCGCATTGGCGTGCGGCTCCTGCAGCGGCGTCTTTCTCCTTGGCGAAGCCGGCCTGCTCGATGGGCGACGTTGCACGACGACGTGGTGGCGGCACGACGAATTGAAAAGCCGCTATCCGCGCGCCGACGCCATATGGGGCGCGCCGCTGATTGAAGACCGGCGCCTCGTGACGGCGGCCGGACCGCTGTCATGGATCGATCTGTGCCTGCATGTGATACGCGCGCTCTGCGGCGCCGACGCCGCGAAGCGGGCGGCGGATTTCGCGGTCGTCGACACCGCCCCGTCGACGCGGTCCGTCTATGTCCCGCCGGGTCATCTGGCGGCGTCCAATCCCTTTCTGCTCGAAGCCGAGCACGCCGTTCGACAGAATGGCGAAGACATCGTGACGGTGCGCGATCTCGCCCGCGCGCTCGCGACCTCGGAGCGAACCTTGAGCCGCCGGCTGAAGCAGGCCTCCGGCGAATCGCCCAAGCAATTCATCGACCGCGTGCGCTTCGAAACGGCGCGGACGCTCCTGGAGACGACCGCATGCTCGCTCAAGCAATTGGCGGCGAGCTCCGGATATTCGGATCCGGCCAGTTTTCGCAGAGCTTTCTATCGGCATTCCGGCATGACGCCGGGCGCATACCGCTCTCGAACGCGAAACGTCAGGAAAGACGCTTAGCTCGCGCGGCGAGCGCGAGACATAAAAGCCGCGCCGCGCTCGCGACGCTTTCGAACGAGCGCGAGGCGTCATCTACTCCGGAAGCCGGGAAGGCCCCAGCAGCTTCCGTAGTTCGACCATTTCGGCCGCGATTTGCTGCAATGCGTCGCTCATGTCGACCGATACGCCGACCACCGTCTTGCAATAGGGGCAGGTGGCCACGACGCCATACCAAAAAGCGCCGCCGAACTGGTCGCCAACAACCATTCGCTTGCCGTCGAGCTTCGAGAGCTCGACCTCGCAGCGAGGGCATTTCGGCTTGGTAAACATCCGCAAAATCCTCAGACATATTTCAGAAATAATTTCTATCCGATTCGCAATCGCCGGGGAAGAAGACTATCTCATAAACTGTTGCCCCACAATAATATTTATGGTTCCGACCAGTGGCGTCGACCGCATAATGGCGGGAGCGCGACGCCGCCGTGGAAGCGAGGGGATTGACATCTACACGCCGAGCCAGCATCTCGGGCACGCTTCGGTGAAGGCCACGGAGATCTATCTGGCGTTTTTGACCCCTGAGCAGGCCCTGAAAGCCAAGCACGGAGGATCGAAAGTCGGCACAAAAGTCGGCGCAGCGGCAGCGGTCTTGCCGGAGGACGCAACCAAAAAAAGTCTAGTAAAACAAATTGTTATATGGTCTGGAAGGGTGGCCGAGTGGTTTAAGGCAGCGGTCTTGAAAACCGCCGTGGGGGCAACTCCACCGTGGGTTCGAATCCCACCCCTTCCGCCATATAGACGCACACGTCACTGTTATTAAATTGATTTTTCGAAGAGCGACTTATGCGCCCCACAATAAGCCCCACATCACGTTCTCGCTTGCGGTGCCTATGCATGAGCTAGGCTCACACATCGCCGCGACCGTGGCTTTCCTCGCCGGTCGCTCAGAAGTTCACCACCTTCGCGTCGTGCTGCTTCGCCGCCGCATAGAAGTCGTTCATGCCGCCGAGCTTCACCCGCGCATCGAGGGACGCCGCGTTCAGGCCCCTAGCTTCTAGGCAGGGCCTGCACACCAAGACAGTGGCGTTCGAGTTCGAGACGACTTCCTCGTATTTGTTCGGTGGCCCCACAGGAACAAGCGTGCCGCCCGCCCCCGCGACCGCTGAATACACCGCATCGGCGAAAAGCATCAAAGTGACCTGCCCCCGTCCTGCAACGCCGTCGCGGCGAAAATAAATGGCAGCATGGCTCGAGTTGGGTCTGTCGGGCCGTAGGTGGCCGTGATCGCAAAATGCATGGGTCATCCATTCAGCTTGAGCCTACAGGGGAATGTAGGAGGCCAAGGACGATCGAACACCCGGCCGTTGGCTAGCCACGCGCCGGGCCGGCAAAAAGCATGCTTTTTCGCCCTCACGAAGCCCCCCAAGGGGGTTTTGAAACTCAGAGGGGGTGGGGCTTCAGTGGTTGCGTTGAAAGCTTGGGCCGAATTTTTCAAATAGCCACGCTCACGTCTGCTCGCCAATCGACGATCTCGGCGGCTTAGCAGGATCGACCTTCATCGCGTGCGTGCGGAAAGCTCCAATGGCCGAAACTTCTAAAAAGGGGCCTGGAGCCATTTCATAGTAAAGCTTTAGGCTAGCAGCGGTCCAAGGGGCTCGCCCGGGCTTGCCACAAGCTTGGGTTGCCCACGCCCAACATTTAACCACTGTTTCGTTTATTTCGAATATTGACGTCAGGGCAAATCAGCGACAAATCTAGCGCAACCACAAAAATTGGGAGAGGGATAGATGACAACGGCATGCGAGACCCCCTCGCTGCCGTCGCAGGAAGACGCCGTTCTGGCGCGCGAAGCGCGCGTAGAACTGGCCCGACTGCGGCAGCGCGGGGAGGAGGAGCTAAAGGTTCAGCTCGACGATGGTAGGGCACTGGCGTTGCCGAAAGCGGTGACTGATTTGCTCCACCATATCCTTGACGAAATGTCGGCGGGAAACGCGGTGCGTATCATCCCGATCCACGCCGAGCTGACGACGCAGGAGGCGGCGGACATTTTGAATGTGTCGCGCCCGTACGTCGTGAAATTACTGGAAGAGGGAAAAATTCCCTTCCACATGGCCGGGACCCATCGGCGCGTCTTTTTCAGAGACCTCGACGCCTACCGTCGAGCCTTTGAAGAAAGGAGACAGCGTGCAATGGAGGAGCTGGCTGCGGAAGCGCAGGAGTTGGGGCTTGGGTATTAAGACGTCGTCGTTCACGGTGTTTCTTGATGGATGCGTTCTCTACTCTGCGCCGCTGCGAGACCTCCTCATGGAGCTGGCGGCGGCGCGGCTCTACCGGCTGAAATGGAGTGAAGATGTTCTTAGAGAGTGGATAGAAAATCTTCTGGAAAACCGGAAAGACCTTGAGCGCGCCCGTCTCGAACGGACCAAGGCGTGCATGCAGGAAAACGTGATGGACGCCAACGTTGTCGGCTATGAGGACCTCATTCCGGGGCTGACATTGCCTGACCCAGACGACCGCCACGTTCTTGCGGCGGCGATACGCTCCAAAAGCGACGCAATAGTTACCTTCAACCTCCGAGATTTTCCTCCCGATTACGTCTCGACATTCGGCGTTGAAGTCATTCATCCGGACGATTTTATTTTCTACCAATTCGACCTCGATCGGGCTTCGGTCATCAATGCCGCCCGCGCCTGCCGAAAGCGCTTGAAAAACCCTCCTCGCGACGCGGAGACTTATATCCGAGGGCTTGAGGCCGCGGGTCTTCCGAAAACAGCCTCGGAGCTGTGCAATTACGGCTCGTTCTTATGAGCCCCGCTATTCTGAACCATTGAGAAACGGGACATGATCGAAGTATTGCGCATCCCAATTTCAAAGGAGCGGCTCAGCGCGCTGCCGGAGGACGAGCGCGGGCTGTTGCTCATGTTAGGGCATGTTTCGAACCAGCTTTCGATGCTTCAGAAAATTCTGGTCCTCTCCACAAACGGCGATCCCAAGACCGAAGTCGAGCAGATTGCGAGCGCAGTGCAGACGCAGATGCTTGTCCGTCTCACCCTTAGCGCTGCTTATGAAGCATGGCGTGTGGTCCAAGTCCGTTTCTTGTCCGGCCCCCTTGGCGCGGACTACGACCCGCGTCTAGACGCGAAAGGAAGAGAAGCGCTCGGCAGGCTGAAGAAGTATTTTGGCAAGCCGTCTCTCGTGTATGCAGTGCGGAACGACTATGGCTTCCACTACCCGAAACCATCTGATGTTGAAGCGGCGTTCCAAGCTGCAATGAACGATCCCGACAGTGATGATAACTGGCAATTGTATTTTTCCGAGCACGGCTTCAACTCGCTCTTTGTCCTTTCGGAACTCATCTACATGCACGGCATCGCGTTGAAAGCCGACGCTGCCGATCTTGAAAGCTCCCAGCGCAAACTGATGAACGATCTACAAAGGACTTCGCTCGACGTCATCGAATTTTCAAGGGCGTTCGTCGCTGCCGTCTGGCTCAAAAGGTTTGGCAATTTCATGGATGCGGAGGAGGTCGTCCGGGTCGAAGCCGTGCGCCTTGGCGACGCTGCACTTCCGTTTTTCGTCGAGATGTCATGAACTGAGCTTTCTCACCTGAGAATTGGATGGCTTGTATGAGGTTTTTGGATAAAGCGATGAAGGCCATTTTCAGGGTCGCAGCTCTCATTTCTTGTGTAGGGCTTTGCGCTCCCTCATTTGGGGAACCGCTTCCACAGCAGAGCATGACAATCACCTATTACCGCCCGCCGAAGGCGATGGTGAAAATATTGGGATCGCACTGGTATATCTTTCTCGACGGAAAAATTGAAGGCGACACAGCCGAAAAGGTCGAGGCGTTTCTGAAGAACAATAACGTCCCTCCGTGGTCCTTTGTGATCCTAAACTCCCCCGGCGGAAGCCTTTTCGGGGGCATGGAACTCGGCAGGATTTTCAGAAAATATCAGCTTAATACCGACGTCGGCGTGCAGAGCGGCAGGAAAAACGAGAAATACGAATACACCTCAGGTGAGTGCTACAGCTCATGCACCTATGCTTATCTCGGTGGAAATTTCCGCTTCCTGAAGAAGGGCTCCCACTATGGGGTGCATCGCTTTTATGCAAGCAACCCCGCTTACAATAGCATGGATGTCGCGCAAATAACTTCCGCTCAGATCGTCAGCTATCTGCGCGAGATGGAAGTGGACCCCGAATTTTTTAATCTGAGCACCAAGGCGGGAGCCGATGGGATTTTTGAGCCGCCGCGCCCACTCCTCGAAAAGCTGTCCATCGTGAACAACGGCTGGGGAACCACGACTTGGTCTGTCGAAAGCAAGAAGGGCGTTGTTTATCTCAAAGGTGAGCGAAACACCCAGTATGGGATAAACAAATTCATGCTGGTCTGCGTCCCGAAAGCAGGGCTCTTTCTACATATGATTTTCGATCCGCAGGGGCGTCAGGATGAGGTGTTAAAGATGCCCGCCCACTCGCTCGTTCTGGATATGCAAGACGAGCCAATCGCCCCAATGTCTACCGAGATTGTAAATGGCTGGTTTAATGCTGATTACCGGCTCACAGAAGACCAACTAAGGCGGATTGCTGAGGCAAAGACAGTGGGCGTCATTCTTCGTTGGTCTTACGAAGGGCCAGTCTTTCTTGGCTTCAACGCAATGCCTTTCGGGGACGGCGCGGATAAACTCCCCGGGGTCGCCAACTCATGCGGGCGCTAATCCAGGGCTCACGGCTTGCTCCGCGGTTTCTTGGAAGAGACGCGGTTTATGGTTTCTTCGGGATACCATCGGGCGGAGAAGCCGCTTTCTCCGCTCCAATCCCGTCGGCGCTCAAAACCCAATTTGCGGAGCGCCTCACCCAGCTCGCCGACATGGCAGCGACTATGACCCCGGCCCCGGGCGCGCAACTGGACCTGCAACGTCATGAGGGAGAGGCCCTGCGCCTGCACGGCGGGCGGAATAGTTGCCAGCAGGCGGGTAAGGTGGGTCTCCAGCGGCACGAGCTTCTCGCGCGCGGCCTCCTCTGCGGCGCGCTCTTCTTGTTCACGGCGGGCCTGAAGGGTGGCAGCTTCCACCGCTGCGCCCGCTTGCAGCTGCTTGATGTAGGCACTCATGGTTGCGCTCTCCTATCGTTGGCTTCGAGTGGCGTCTAAGCGACAGTCTTGAGGGAAGAGAATCGCTCCATTGCCAAAGGACGAGGTTCAAATCGTCGTTCGTGGCGCCGGGTGCGAAGCTCCGCACGAGCAATGCGCGATAGCCTTTTGCGATCAGGCCGCGCGCGAAAACCTGCGTTTTCGCTGCTCCGGTCGTCTTCATCTGGTCGCGCCATACGTTATCAGCGAGGGACGACGCATCCATGCTCTCACCCCCAAGCGCCAATTCGACCCTGGCGTCGAAAGCGTCGTCGATATCGGCCTCGTAGGAAACGAGGGTCGTCGGCTGCAGTGCGCCGGCCTGATTGGCTTCGCGCAGAGCCGTCAGCGCCGACAGCGAACAATAGAGCGCCGGCGTCCCTTTGGGGTTGAACCGTCTGCCATAAAGCTCCGCGCCTTTTCCTGAAAGCGGAACGCCGCACCGTCAGCTCCTCCGCTCTCCGTCTGCTGTCGGCGCGACCCCGAAAGTGGGCGCGACGCTCAAAAATGGTATTCAATATATTCCTCCGTGACCGTCACCCTCTCCGACTCCTGCACGGGGCTCTCATCAGTTCGAAAAACGCCGCCTTTCGCGCGTTTCTCCAGCGCTTCGACCAAATCGGGCAATGGCATGCGCCCCCAGTGCTTCTTCTGAGCCATCTCGCCGTCGACGGGAATGACCGCCGTTTGCAACGCGGCCATCTTTTCCAATCCTTCCGACTTCAGCGTGGCGTTGTGGCTGCCGTGATGCCCGACCTTGTAAAAGATCGTGCGCCTCACGAGCGCGTCGCCGGTCGTCTCCGGCCATGCGCAATCCTGCCAGGAAAGCCAATTGCCGACCTGCGCATCCGCCGCAAAGAGGAGGACGTCGCCCTCACCGGGCGCGCCAAGCTCTATCGCCAGAACGAGACTGGTATTGTTGGTATAGCTTTGCAAGGCGAGGGCAAAATCGGTTGTGGGACCGAGCCAGTCGTCGTCAATGCGCCGCCATTCGTCAGGGCTCTGGAAATAATTATCCGCGAAGAACGCAATCGCCTCCGCCTCCTTTTGAGGAATCGACACGCGCGGGTGAAATGGCGCGCCTTTGATCCTCCCGCCCTCCGGCTCATCCAGGGCCTTGACGAGTCCGAGGGGAATCGCCCCGTCGCCATTCATGGCCAGCCCATAGGTTTCCGGCGCGCGCTTCGAGGGGTTTATCTTTCTAATCTTCTTGATGTCCCGCGGCGGGCCGAGCGCATAGACGCGCGCATGGGCGCCCTTGATCTCATAAGGCGCCTCGCTCGGCCGCCAATAACGGACCTTTGCGAGCGAACGCGCCTTCTCGAGCGCCGCGGCCGTCGTCTGGCCGGCGGCGCCGAAGGAGCCCATGACGGCGATTTCCTCGAGCAGCGCCGACGTCGAAGACGACGCGCCGAAGCGAAGCGCGCTCTTCTTCAGCGCCTCGACCGCCTTGCCCATTTCGTCCTTTACGGTCTTGGCGAGCGCGTCGCCCTCGTCCTCGGTCCATCCGAGCCAGACCTCGCCGACCTTGCCCTTGAGCTTCGCAAAAGATTCCTCCGCCTGAACGAAGCCGGAAACATGATCCCAATGCTCATGGGTGACGGCGATCGCATCCAACGCCCCGTCCGTTTCCTTGATCACGTCTTCGACGGCGTCGCGCAGCGCTTCCGACCCCGATCCCGTGACCACGCCGCAATCGATCAGCAGCTTGAAATCGGCCATTCCCCTCCGTCTGATCCGCACGAGCATGCAATCGCCGAGGCCGTGCCGATAGACGCGCACCGATCCGCGCTTCGAATCCTGTCCGTCCCCGGCGGCTTCATGCGCGGCAGGCTTCCCTCGACCGCGCCGGGCGCCGCTCGGCCTCCCCGCCAATGTCCCTTTCGTCTGCCGCGGCATCGCTCATCCTCCCTGCGCGCAGCGATGCATCATCGCGAAGGCTTGCGCGCGTCCGGCGGGCTCGTTGGCCGCGAAATGGACGATCCCGCGCTCCGTGGCGCGCCGGGCGGCGGCAAGACGCGCGTCGTTCTGCCTCTTGATCGAGTATATTGAGAGCTTCTTGCGGATGACATATTTGAGCCGATTGTCGCACAGATCGACGAGGAGCGTGCAGCCGCCGCGATAGCGTTCCCGGCGAGGGTCCGCCCAAAAGGACTGCGTGAGTTCGACAACCAGCATGACGCTCGCCGAGCCGTCCGGCGCCGGGCGCCGCAAAGGGCGAACCGAATGAACTTCGATCGGCCTGATCTCGCCGTCGAAACCGCTGCCCTGAAAATTCCTCACGCCCCGCCGAGGGTCGAAGAAACCCAGCGCTTCACGAAAGGCGGACTGACTCTGAAGCCAATGAAAGGTCTTGCTTCCATTGGCCTGCGACGCATCCCAAGCAACCTTGCGCGCGATGTTCTGGTTCCAGCGCAGGTCCAAATTGGAGACGAATTCTTCGAACGCCGCCAGACCGTCCTTGTCGATCGCGGGGGGCTCCCAAAGGAGACTGTCTTCCCCGAGATGGAGCACGTTTTCTGGCAGGATGCCGCGCTCGCGAAAGGCGTCAATGAAAGCGACCCGATAGCCGCGCTCGTCCTGCGGCTGCAGATCGCGATCCGCGGTGACGAGCGCCCGCAGATAGTCGCCGAAGGTCAGATTGACAGGCGGACAATAGTCGAGCGCGCGAATGCACATGTCGAGAACGTGCTTCGCCGTTTTCGACGCTTCCCGCGCGAGATGACGTGACAGATCATAGGAGAGGTCTCCGTCGGGGACGATGCCCGATCCGTTGGTGGCGAGCCGCACGATCTCGCCCGCACGCGCTTCGTAGATCGTGAGAAAGGCCGCGAAGACCGCCGCGACGAGCACGGCGCCGCGGTCATGCGGATCCGCGGCTTCGTTTTTGATGATCTTGCGCTGCTCTTCGATTTCCACGCCGGTTTTGCCGACGAAGCTGCGCAAGGCGCCATGAAGCCCCGTCGCCTCGCCGAATTGCTGCGCGAGATTTCCGAGATTTCTGGCGAGGCCGACGGCGCCTTTCGACTGGCGGACTTGCCGCAACAGCGAATCCGGCATGGCGAAGTGCTGAAACAGCGCGACAATGTCGGCGAAGGCCTCGTGAAAGGCGGCCATGTCGCTGTTGCTGTTCTCCGCATAGCGGGGATGGAGCCCGTCGAGGAGCGCGTGCGTCGTCTCGTGGGCGATGATGTCATGCGACGTCGCCGCAAAAACCCCCGAGCCGCGCGTGACCGACCCGCCGTCGGCGGTCGCCTCGAAATATCCGAAGAGAAGCGCAGCCTTCTCGGGATTGTAATAGGCGTTCGCCTCTCTCAGGGCATGAGGATAAATTCTGAGCCTCTGAACATATCCCTTGCGCAGGAAGCCGCCATCCTTGTCGCGCAGCGTCCGGCTCGCCCATAGCGCCCGCCGGCCGAGCGCTTTCTCGAAGCGGTCGATCGTGCGCATCGCCACCGCATAGACCATCTGCTGATGGAATTGCGGCGACGATTCGGAGGGCGGCAGTCCGTCCTGCGCCAGAAGATAGGGATCGTTGAGGTCGATCGGCGCATAGCAGGCCTGGCTGGCGGGATCGACGTCCACAACCTCGACATATTCGCCGATCGGCCCCGGCTTCAGATCTTCCCAGCGCACGTCGACGGTCGTCACGCTGACGTCGAACATATCGGGCTTCGTCTGCTGCCCCGGATCATAAGCGTAGATGCGCAAGGCGCGTGCGCCCGGCCGGGGCGTCGGCGGATTTTTAGCCAGCCTGAGGAAATGCTCGTTCATCGCGCGATCGGCGCGCGAGCTCTTTTCAATCGAATCGCCGTCGCTACTCATGTCGCCCTCGGCTAAAGAAGAAAATCAATCGACCTTGATCGCGTCAGCCGGCAGCTTCTTGCCGTAATCGCCGCCGCGCTCATAGGCGGACACATGAATCTTCGACTCGGGCGGAATCGTTCTCGGGCGGCCGCGATTGCAGCGACGCTCCCATTCGCCCGTCCTCGCGTCGCGATGTCGCTTCGGCAGATACTCGGCGAGACGCCAAAGGCCTTTCAGCTCGTCATGCATCGGCCCATTCGGATCGGGCTTGACATAGCCGCCGCCAGCCTCGCCGAGAATGAGCGTGACTTTCTCAGCATCGCATAGCAGGCCTTGCGCTTGCGCCTCGCGAAGCATCCAGGCGAGAGCGCCCTTGGCGAGCCCGCTTTCCGATTCGGCGTAGCCGCCGCCGACGTCGCAATGCACGCCCGGAAACCAGACCTGTATGAGGTCCTGATCCACATTTTTCGGACGCCACAAATTCGTGCGGAAGAAGGCGCGCCGCTCGTCGATCGAGACGGCGTGGCGCCCATGCAAAATATCCGGATTGTCGGCCGTGAAAGGCAGATGGATCGGATTGTCGATCCATCCCACAGAGCTTACCGTGTCCCAAACGCCCACGAAATGCGGGGCGCACGGCGATGGCGAAAAATACTCCTTGAACTGGTCCGCAAGCGCGAAGACCTGACCGATCGCCTGCTTCTGCGGCGCCGTCCTGGCGCCGAGGCCGCTGTTGACGCCCGCCATCATGCGCAGCGCGTAAGGGATGAGCGGCTCGCTTCCCTTTCGCATCAGGCCGTACATTTTAATCAGCGAGGCGACCGCCCGCACCGTATAGGCGCCGCGGCTGAACCCGAAGAGATAGAGGCGGTCGCCCTCTTCGAAATTATTCATGACATAGGCGTAGGCCGCGCAAATATCGGACTCGAGCCCCGCCCCGAAAGCGAGCCCGGCGACGAGCGCGACTTTCTTTCTGAGCGGGGAAATGACGCCGGGCGGCTCCATCGTCCCGACGCCCGGATGATAGAAGGCGATCTGGCGCGCTGGATCCTGGATCAGCGTGAAGAACAGCTTCAGGACATTCGTGCGATCGACGGCGAACTGGTTTGCGGTTCCGT
>Ga0123399_1001355_pt1 | contig 11556 bp, 15 predicted proteins | sample T5LHNH4metaT_FD_89927 | JGI IMG/M metagenome (GOLD analysis project Ga0123399, IMG submission 89927) | Methane-oxidizing artificial microbial communities from Washington, USA to study methane cycling - T5-LHNH4 metaT (Metagenome... | ecosystem: Engineered > Modeled > Simulated communities... | reverse complement strand
CCCTCTCCCCGCAGGCGGGGAGAGGGAGAAGACGAAGCGAGCGGCGCTTGCGCCGCGTAAGTGACGGAAAAAGAAATGGCGCGTGAAGCAGAGGGCGGCCGCGGCCGCCGCGAAGATAGGGAAGAGCGCGACAGCGAATTCGTGGATCGTCTGGTCCACATCAATCGCGTCGCGAAAGTCGTGAAGGGCGGCCGTCGTTTCGGCTTCGCCGCGCTCGTCGTCGTCGGCGACCAGAAGGGCCGCGTGGGCTATGGCCATGGCAAGGCGCGCGAAGTGCCGGAAGCGATCCGCAAGGCGACGGAAGCCGCCAAGCGCGCGCTGATCCGCGTGCCGCTGCGCGAGGGCCGCACGCTGCATCATGACGTCTACGGCCGTCACGGCTCCGGGCGCGTCATCCTGCGCGCAGCCCCGGCCGGCACGGGCATCATCGCCGGCGGCCCGATGCGCGCCGTTTTCGAGACGCTCGGCATGCATGACGTGGTCGCGAAGAGCCAGGGGTCGTCGAACCCCTACAACATGATCCGCGCCACCTTCGACGCGCTCGGGCGCGAAGATTCGCCGCGCTCGGTCGCCGCGCGCCGTTCGCTCAAGGTCTCCGCGCTGCAGGCGCGCCGCCAGGGCGTCGACGCCGACGCCGTCGACGCGTAACTGGGAGGCTCAGACATGTCGAACAAGATCATCGTCGAGCAGACCGGCAGCCCTATCGGTCGGCCGGAGCGTCAGCGCAGGACCCTACTGGGCCTCGGCCTGACCCGCATCGGCCGCAAGCGCGAGCTGGTCGACACTCCGGCCGTCCGCGGCATGATCGCCAAGGTGGCGCATCTCGTCAAAATCGTCGGCGAGAAGTGAGGACGCGGCAATGAAACTCAACGAACTCTCCGACAATCCGGGCTCCAGCAAGAGCCGGATGCGCGTTGGCCGCGGCATCGGCTCCGGCAAGGGCAAGACGGGCGGACGCGGCGTGAAGGGTCAGAAGGCCCGCACCGGCGTCGCCGTCAAGGGCTTCGAAGGCGGCCAGATGCCGCTGCACCGTCGCCTGCCGAAGCGCGGGTTCCACAACCCGTTCTCGGTCGACTACAACGAGGTCAATGTCGGCCGCATCCAGGCGGCGATCGACGCCGGCAAGCTGGACGCTTCGGCGACCGTGACGCTCGAGTCGCTCATCGCCGCCGGCGTGGTCGCCAAGCCGCGCGACGGCGTGAAGATCCTTGGTCAGGGCGAGATCAAGACGAAGCTCGCCTTCGAGGTGGCGGCGGCGTCCAAGGGCGCCATTGCCGCGATCGAAGGCGCCGGCGGCTCGGTGAAGCTCCTTTCGGGCGACTCCGCATCGGCCTGACGCCAGGTTTTTAGGCGGCCGCTCTCGCAAGGGCGGCCGCTTTGCCTTATAGAAGCCTCACCAATCGCCGGGCGCGCGATCCGGGCGGGCCTCCGCTCCCCGCGCTCGCCAACAAAAAGGCGCCGTTGAAAAGATCGGCGCGACAGAGGGGAGTTCCTTCATGGCATCGGCAGCCGAGCAGCTCGCGGCCAACGTCAATCTCTCCGCCTTCGGCAAGTCCGAGGAACTCAAGAAGCGCATCCTGTTCACGCTGGGCGCGCTGATCGTCTACCGCCTCGGCACCTATGTGCCGCTGCCGGGCATCGACCCGGAAGCTTTCGCGAAGAGCTTCTTCGGCCAATCGAAGGGCATGCTCGAGCTCTTCAACATGTTCGCCGGCGGCGCCGTACAGCGGCGCGCGATCTTCGCCCTCAACATCATGCCGTATATCTCGGCCTCGATCATCATCCAGCTCCTGACCTCGGTTTTCCCGACGCTCGAGGCGCTGAAGAAGGAGGGCGAGCAGGGCCGCAAGGTCCTCAATCAATATACGCGCTATCTCACCGTCGCGCTCGCGACGTTCCAGGCCTACGCCATGGCGATCGGCCTCGAGGGACAGCAGGGCGTCGTGACGGAGCCCGGCCTCTTCTTCCGCGTCACGACCGTCGTGACGCTTGTCGGCGGCACCATGTTCCTGATGTGGCTCGGCGAGCAGATCACCTCGCGCGGCATCGGCAACGGTTCGTCGCTGATCATCTTCGCCGGGATCGTCGCGGCGTTCCCTTCGGCGATCGTCTCGACCCTGGAGCTCGGCCGCCAGGGCGCGATTTCGACTGGCGTCATCCTTGGCGTCATCGCCATGTCATTCCTTGTGATCGCCTTCATCGTGTTCATGGAGCGCGCGCAGCGCCGCCTGCTGATCACCTATCCGAAGCGTCAGCACGGCAACCGCGTCTATGAGGGCCAGACCTCCTTCCTGCCCCTGAAGCTCAACACGTCCGGCGTGATCCCGCCAATCTTCGCCTCCTCTCTGTTGCTGCTGCCGACGACGGTCGCGAATTTCTACCAGTCGACGGGGTCGGACAGCGTCTTCGCGACGATCTCGGCCTATTTCGGCCATGGCCGGCCGCTTTATATGCTCGCCTATGTCGGCCTCATCGTCTTCTTCGCCTTCTTCTATACGGCCATCGTCTTCAATCCGACGGAGACGGCGGACAATCTCAAGAAGCATGGCGGCTTCATCCCGGGCATCCGCCCCGGCGGGCGCACGGCGAAGTTCATCGACGACGTGCTCATGCGCGTCACGGTGCTGGGCGCCGCCTATCTCGCCATCATCTGCCTGCTGCCGGAAGGGCTCATCGCCTATGCGAATCTGCCCTTTTATTTCGGCGGCACGTCGCTCCTCATCGTGGTGAGCGTGACCATGGACACGGTCGCCCAGATCCATGGCCATATGCAGGCCCAGCAATATGAGGGGCTGATCCGCAAGACCAAGCTCAAGGGACGCCGGAGATGAGACTCGTCCTTCTCGGCCCTCCGGGCGCCGGCAAGGGAACGCAGTCCGCGCGTCTGGTCGAGAAGCTGGGCGTTCCCCAGCTCTCCACCGGCGACATGCTGCGCGCCGCCGTCGCCGCGGGAACGCCCATCGGCCTCAAGGCCAAGGCGCTCATGGACGCCGGCCAGCTCGTGCCCGACGAGATCGTCATCGGGATCATCGACCAACGCATCGACGCGCCGGACTGCGCGAGGGGCTTTATCCTCGACGGCTTCCCGCGAACGGTCGCGCAGGCGGAGGCGCTTCGCGCGCTCCTCGCGAGGAAGGGCCTGAAGCTCGACGCGGTGCTGGAGCTCGTCGTGGACGAGAATGCGCTCGTCGACCGGATGCGCAAGCGCGTCGCGGAGACGGTCGCCGCTGGCGGACAGGTCCGCGCCGACGACAATCCGGAGAGCTTCAAGACGCGCCTCGACACTTATCGGGCGCAAACCGCTCCGGTCTCGGCCTATTACGCCGAGCGCGGCGAACTGAAGCGGGTCGACGGCATGTCGCCGATCGGCGAGGTGACGGCGGCGATAGACACGGCGCTCGCCCACTGATAATGCGAAGGAAGGCCCGGCTCCGCCGGGCCGTTTCTTTTCGCCCCCAAAAATCCGAGAACGCTCCGATGGAAGCAAAATCCTTTTGCGGCCTCGACTTCGGCACGTCCAATTCGACAGTCGCCGTCCAAGGCGCGCGCGACGTCGAACTCGTTGCGCTGGAAGGGGAGTCGCGCACGCTGCCGAGCTCGGTCTTCTTCGATTTTTCGACCGGCGCCCCCGTCTTCGGCCGCGCGGCGATCGAAGCCTATGTCGAAGGGGTGGACGGGAGGCTGATGCGCAGCCTCAAATCGGTCCTGGGCACGGCCCTGATGGACGAGACGACGCGCATCAAGACGAAGACCTACGCCTTCAAGGACATTATCGGCCTGATCGTCGGCCGGCTGAAGCGCGCGGTCGACGCCGCGGCCGGCGGCGACGTCGCGCGGGTCGTTCTCGGCCGACCGGTCCATTTCGTCGACGACGATCCGGTCGCCGATCGCCGCGCGCAGGACGCGCTGGAGGAGATCGCGCGCGCCCAGGGCTTTCGCGAGATCGCCTTTCAATATGAGCCGATCGCCGCCGCGCTCGCCTATGAGCAGAGCGTGCGCGAGGAGCAATATGCGTTGATCGCCGATATTGGTGGCGGCACCTCGGACTTTTCCGTGGTGCGCGTATCGCCGGAAGGCAAATTTCGCGCGGACAGGGGCTCCGACGTTCTCGCCAACAAGGGCGTCCATATTGGCGGCACGGATATCGACCGGCTTTTCAGCCTGAAGACGGTCATGCCGCATCTCGGCCTCGGAAGCGAGATGCGCCTGCCGTTCAGCGACAAGGCGATTCCCGTTCCCAACGGCCTCTTCGTCGATCTCGCGACCTGGCATCGGATCAATCTGCTTTATTCGCCCAAGGTCTCGCGCGACATAGAGGAGCTGGCGCGCTACGCGCTCTCGCCCAAGAAGATCGCGCGGCTCGCCGAGATCGTCGAAAGCCGGCGCGGCCATTCCATCGCTCTGTCGGTGGAAAAGGCGAAGATCGAGCTGTCGGAGCGCCAGAGGGCGGTAGTCGATCTTTGCGAGGTGGAGCGCGGTCTTATCGTCGAGGCGACCCCGGAGACGCTGAACGCCGCCATCGCCGACCAGCTCGGCGCGCTCACCCGCACGCTCGGGGAGGCGCTCGCCGCCTCGGGCCTCAGGGGCGAGCGCATCGACGCCGTCTTCCTCACCGGCGGCTCGACCGCGATCCCGGCGGTGCGCAGGGCGGTCACGGGCGCGACGCCCGGGGCCAAGATCGTCGACGGCGACATGTTCGGCGCCGTCGGCCTCGGGCTGGGGCTGGACGCGCGGCGGAAATTCGGTTCTGATATGTTGCGTCGCAGCGCCTGAGTCCTTCGGCGGGGCAGGCGCGCAAAATATCGCTTCTCCCTGCGCATTTTCCTTGACTCGCGCGCAATCGCTCGTTATCCGCTCACTTCCAACGAAAATTCGAGGAAGTTCTCTTCGGAGGGCTTCCGTTTTTGCGTTCTGGAAAACCTCAAATCTGAAAACCCGCAGGGGCCGGCCTCCACCGGACGCGGGTTCCTCGGCGGCGCGCTTTCGGGCCGCCGCCCGAAATGGAGAAAATCGTGGCTCGTATCGCAGGCGTCAACATTCCGACGAACAAGCGCGTCGTCATCGCGCTTCAGTATATTCACGGCATCGGCCCCAAGAAGGCGGAAGAGATCTGCGAGAAGGTGAACATTCCTTCGGAGCGCCGCGTCGCCCAGCTCACCGACGCCGAAGTCCTGCAGATCCGCGAGACCATTGATCGCGACTATCTCGTGGAGGGCGATCTGCGCCGCGAAGTCGCCATCAACATCAAGCGCCTGATGGACCTCGGCTGCTATCGCGGCCTGCGCCATCGCCGCCAGTTGCCGGTCCGCGGCCAGCGCACCCACACCAACGCCCGCACCCGCAAGGGCAAGGCGAAGCCGATCGCCGGCAAGAAGAAGTAATTTCCGGGCTTCGGCAGTCGGGCTTCGGCAGTCGGGATTCCGATCGCCGACCGCCGATCTGCCGGCTGCCCAGGTGGAGCCGCTGGCGTTACGGCGGCGTCGATATCGAAAGGCAAGGATAGATGGCCAAGGACACCACCCGCGTTCGCCGCCGCGAGCGCAAGAACATCGTCTCCGGCGTCGCGCATGTGAACTCGACGTTCAACAACACCATGATCACCATCACCGACGCTCAGGGCAACACCGTATCCTGGTCGTCGGCCGGCTCGATGGGCTTCAAGGGCTCGCGCAAGTCGACTCCCTACGCCGCGCAGATGGCCGCCGAGGACGCGGCCCGCAAGGCCGGAGAGCATGGCGTCCGCACGCTCGAGGTCGAGGTTTCGGGCCCCGGCTCCGGCCGCGAGTCCGCGCTGCGCGCGCTGCAGGCGGCGGGCTTCACCGTCACGTCCATCCGCGACGTGACGCCGATCCCGCATAATGGCTGCCGCCCGCGCAAGCGCCGTCGCGTCTGACGCCGGGCGCAGAGCGCCTTCCGGTCGCGCGCTCGCCGCGCGATCGACATGAATCGCTCCGGATATCGGATTTCTGGAGCGGTTCTTGTCGAAAAGGCTTCATCCGCTTTTGAGGAGCCGCTCTATAAGCCGTTGCTTTCATCCGAGCATATTTCGCGCGCGGCCCGTCTCCTCCCCACCGGGCCGCGTACAGGAGCTTCAAGGAAAGGCGTCCCAGTGAGCATCCAGAAGAACTGGCAGGAACTCATCAAGCCGAATAAGCTCGAAGTGACCGCGGGCGACGATCCGCGCCGCGTTGCGACCGCCGTCGCCGAGCCGCTGGAGCGGGGCTTCGGCCAGACGCTCGGCAATTCGCTGCGCCGCATTCTTCTTTCGTCGCTGCAGGGCGCGGCGATCACCTCGATCCATATCGACGGCGTTCTGCATGAATTCTCGTCGATTCCGGGCGTGCGCGAGGACGTGACCGACATCGTCCTCAACATCAAGGACATCGCCATCAAATATCAGGGCGAGGGCGTCAAGCGCCTCACGCTCAAGAAGACGGGTCCGGGCGCCGTCACGGCAGGCGACATTCAGGCTACGGGCGACGTCCAGATCCTCAATCCCGATCTCGTCATCTGCACGCTCGACGAGGGCGCGGAAATCCGCATCGAGTTCACCGTATCGACCGGCAAGGGCTATGTTCCGGCTGACCGCAACCGCGCCGAGGACGCGCCGATCGGCCTCATCCCGATCGACAGCCTCTACTCGCCGGTCAAGAAGGTCAGCTATCGCGTGGAGAACACCCGTGAAGGCCAGGTGCTCGACTATGACAAGCTGACGCTGACGATCGAGACCAATGGCGCGATCACGCCCGAGGACGCGCTCGCCTTCGCCGCGCGCATCCTGCAGGATCAGCTCAATGTCTTCGTCAATTTCGAGGAGCCGCGCCGCGAAGAGGCCGCCCCGTCGATCCCGCAGCTCGCCTTCAACCCGGCGCTGCTCAAAAAGGTCGACGAGCTGGAGCTCTCGGTGCGTTCGGCGAACTGCCTGAAGAACGACAATATCGTCTATATCGGCGACCTCATCCAGAAGTCGGAGGCGGAAATGCTCCGCACCCCGAATTTCGGCCGCAAATCGCTCAATGAGATCAAGGAAGTCCTCGCGCAGATGGGCCTGCATCTGGGCATGGAAGTCCCCGGCTGGCCGCCGGAGAACATCGACGATCTCGCGAAGCGGTTCGAGGAGCATTATTGAGCGAATAGGGAGTGGCGAATAGCGAATAGAGGTTTTTCTACTCGCTATTCGCTATTTCGCTATTCGCCCATAACGACGGCCGTTCCTTGGCACGGCGGCCGCATAACCAACGGAGAGCCACATGTATCACGGTCACAAGAAGCGCCGTTTCGGCCGCACCCATGAACACCGCAAGGCCATGTTCGCGAATATGGCGCAGGCGCTGATCAAGCATGAGCAGATCGTCACGACGCTGCCCAAGGCGAAGGATCTGCGTCCGGTCGTCGAGAAGCTCGTCACGCTCGGCAAGCGCGGCGACCTGCACGCGCGCCGTCAGGCGATCGCACAGATCAAGGACGTGAAGCTCGTGGGCAAGCTCTTCGACGTGCTCGGCCCGCGCTACAAGGACCGCAATGGCGGCTATACGCGCGTGCTGAAGGCCGGCTTCCGTTATGGCGACAACGCGCCGCTCGCCGTGATCGAATTCGTCGACCGCGACGTCGATGCGCGCGGTCAGGATTCGGGCCCGCTCCCCGGCGACGACGAGGCGGCGTAGGCCCTGTGCAGGCGATCGGCGCGGCCTCGGGTTCCGTTTCTGGCTGGCCGAAACTTCTCTTGAGACTTGAGGGGGCGGCGCTCATGGCGGCCGCCCTTTTCTATTATGCGACTGCAGGCGGCGGCGACTGGGGTCGGTTCGCGCTTCTGTTCCTCGTCCCCGACCTCTCGCTTTTCGCCTATCTCGCCGGACCGGCGCGGGGAGCCGTCGCCTATAACGCCGCCCATACGACGGTCGGCCCGCTCGTCTATGGCGCGTTCGGCGCGGCGCTGGGGCAGCCCGTCCTGCTTCAGCTCGCCGCCATCCATCTCGCCCATATCGGCTTAGACCGTGCGCTCGGCTTCGGCCTGAAATATGGCGCGGATTTCTCGTCGACCCATCTCGGCCCGGTCGGACGCTCGCGGGGGTAAGCGGGGCCGTCTCGCATCGGTCGGCTTTCGCCCCTATATTCGCGGCCATGCGATTCATTCCGGAGCGGCCGATGCGCCTGACCCTGCAATATTTCTTTCTCGCGATCCTTGCCTGCGGGGCCGGCCTTTCCGCGACCCGCATCGAGCGCATCGCGTCGCCGGCGCAGGCGCAGGTCTCGACGCTCGATGGGCCCGCCGTTCCGAAAAGCCGCGCCGAAATCGCTTTTTCCTTCGCGCCCGTCGTCAAGAAGGCGCAGCCCGCCGTCGTCAACGTCTTCGCCTCGCGCATTGAGCGCCTGCCGGCCAACCCTTTTCTCGACGACCCGATCTTCCGCCGCTTCTTCGGCGAGGGCGGGGGCATGCCCGGCCGGCCCAACACGGCGCAGTCGCTCGGCTCCGGCGTCATCGTCGATCCGACGGGTCTCGTCGTCACCAACAACCATGTCATCGAAGGCATGACCGACGTGAAGGTGGCGCTCGCCGACAAGCGCGAAATCCCGGCAAAAATCCTGCTGCGCGATCCGCGCACCGACCTTGCCGTGCTCAAGCTGACCGAGGGCTCCAATTTTCCAACGATGGAACTCGGCGATTCCGACGCGCTCGAGGTCGGCGACCTGACGCTCGCCATCGGCAATCCTTTCGGCGTCGGCCAAACGGTGACGCAGGGCATCGTCTCGGCGCTGGCGCGCACCCATGTCGGCATTTCCGACTATGGCTTCTTCATCCAGACCGACGCGGCCATCAATCCCGGCAATTCGGGCGGTCCGCTGGTGGACATGAACGCCCGCGTGGTCGGCATCAATTCCGCCATTTTCTCCAAGTCCGGCGGGTCGGTCGGGATCGGCTTCGCCATCCCCGTGAATATGGTCAAGAGCGTGCTCGCTGCGGCCAAGGGCGGCGGCAAGATGGTCCGGCGCCCCTGGCTCGGCGCGACGCTGCAGGCCATTTCGCAAGAGATCGCCGAAGGGCTGGGCCTCGACCGCCCGACCGGCGCGCTGCTCGCCGACATCGACGCCAGGGGACCGGCGGCGGAGGCGGGGTTGAAGCGCGGCGACGTGATCGTCTCGGTCGACGGCCAGACGGCCGACGATCCGGAGGCCGTCGGCTACCGGCTGGGCACCAAGCCGCTCGGCGGACAGGCGACGCTTGGCGTGCTGCGCGGCGGCAAGAAGATCGTCACGCAAATCCGCCTGACTCCGGCGCCGGAGACGCCGCCCCGCGATCCGGTGAAGCTCAAAGGCCAGTCGCCCTTCGCTGGCGCCACCGTGATCAATATTTCACCGGCGGTCGCCGAGGAAATGTCCGTGCAGGGCGCGGCCAGCGGCGTCGTGGTCTCCGAAATCGAGGACGGCTCCTTCGCGCAGCAGCTCAATTTGCAGCGCGGCGACGTGGTGATCGCGGTCAACGACAAGAAGATCGACTCGACCCGCGACCTCGAAAAGGCGACCGCGAGCCGCTCCTATTACTGGAAGATCACGCTGGCGCGCGGCGGCCAGGTCTTCACCACCGTGGTCGGCGGCTAGAGCGCGCGGCGAAAAAGCAGGAGACGCGCTCTAAACTTTAGAATCGATCACCTTTTCCGCGATTGGGCGATTCCGTCCAGTTGCGGCGTGATCCGGGAGGGTGGCGTGAGCGGCGTCTCGATCCTCGTGACGACGATTGACAAGGAGGAGAAGGCGGGGGCTCTCGCCCGCGCCGTGATCGCGGCGCGGCTCGCCGCCTGCGTTCAGATCACGCCCATCGCCAGCCATTACGCCTGGAAGGGCGAATATTGCGAGGAAGCGGAGTTTCGCCTGGAAATGAAGTGCCGGGCGGAGGATTACGCGACGCTCGCCGCCCTCGTGCGGCGCCTCCATAGCTACGAGACCCCCGAGATCCTACGCGTCGACGTCGCCGAGGCGGACCCCGCCTACGCCGCCTGGCTAAGGGAATCGACGGCGCGCGATTGATCGCGCAGACGCCGGCGCGGCGCTTTTCAAACCGCCAAACTGGGCTTACCTACTGCGCCGAAGCAAAAGCCTCAAAAGGACGTTTCATGTCGGCGACAACGGACTATCTGCTCGACCGCCGCCGCCTCCGGCGCAAGCTCGGCTGGTGGCGCATGGCGGCCATCGCCGCGATGGGCATCGCCGCCCTCATCGCCGTCTCGCGCATTTCCGGCGCCGATTCGCCGGACAAGCTCACGCCGCATGTCGCCCGTCTGTCATTGCAGGGTCTCATCACTGGCGACAAGGACACGATCGATCTCATCAAGAAAATCGGCGAATCGAATCAGGCGAAAGCCGTATTGGTCGCGATCGACAGTCCCGGCGGGACGACGACCGGCTCCGAGAAGCTTTATGACGAGCTGCGTCGTCTGAGCGAGAAGAAGCCGGTCGTCGCCGTGGTGGGGACGCTCGCGGCGTCCGGCGCCTATATCGCCGCGCTCGGCGCGGAGGCCATCGTCGCCCAAGGCAATTCGCTCGTCGGCTCCATCGGCGTGCTTTTCCAATATCCAAATTTTTACAAGCTTCTCGATTCGATCGGCGTGAAGGTCGAGGAGATCAAGTCCTCGCCGCTCAAGGCGGCGCCGAACGGCTACGAGCCGACCAGCGAAGCGGCCAAGGCGGCGATCGGCAATCTTGTGGCCGACTCCTATGCATGGTTCAAGGATCTCGTGAGAGAGCGCCGCCATCTCGACGATGACGAGCTCGCCAAGGTCGCCGACGGCCGTGTTTTCACGGCCCGAATGGGCGTGCCGCTCAAGCTTGTCGACGTCATTGGCGGCGAGCGCGAGGCGATCGCCTGGCTGGAAACCAACAAGAAGCTGGCCAAGAACCTGCCCGTGCGGGACTGGAAAAAGAAATCGACTCTTGAAAGCCTGGGCTTCGTGGAGGGCGCGGCGGCGGCGGCGCATCTGGCGGGACTCGAGACGGCGGCCGGCGCGCTGGAGCAGGCGGCGAGCGCGGAACGACGCGCAAGTCTTGACGGTCTACTGGCGATTTGGCAGGGTTTCGACGTGCGTTGAGGCTGGCTCGATCGGAATTTTCGACAGCGCGCACGATATAGGCTGGGCCATGATCAAATCAGAACTTATTCAGCGAATTGCGCGGCGCAATGGACATCTCTACCAACGCGACGTCGAGACGATCGTCAGTACGATTCTCGACGAGATCACGGCGGCGCTCGCGCGCGGCGACCGGGTCGAGTTGCGCGGCTTCGGCGCCTTTTCCGTCAAGAAGCGGGACGCCCGCACGGGCCGCAATCCGCGCACGGGGGCCCAGGTTTCCGTGCAGGAGAAATGCGTGCCTTTCTTCAAGACGGGCAAGGAGATGCGCGAGCGTCTGAACGAGAATTACCAGGGCTGAGGCGCTGATTGGCCGCGCTCGGGCCGAGCGCGGCAAAGACATGACGCAGGCTCCCGCGGCCAAAGCGCTGTCGAACCAATCCGGCGCGCCGCCGACCGTAGGGAGAGTACATGAAATCCGTCCTGCGCATCCTTG
>Ga0123399_1001057_pt1 | contig 11735 bp, 13 predicted proteins | sample T5LHNH4metaT_FD_89927 | JGI IMG/M metagenome (GOLD analysis project Ga0123399, IMG submission 89927) | Methane-oxidizing artificial microbial communities from Washington, USA to study methane cycling - T5-LHNH4 metaT (Metagenome... | ecosystem: Engineered > Modeled > Simulated communities... | reverse complement strand
CGTATTACTTGAGTTCGACCTTGGCGCCGACCTTCTCGAGGGTCGCCTTGATCTTCTCCGCCTCTTCCTTCGAAGCGCCTTCCTTGACCGGCTTCGGAGCGCCTTCGACCAGGTCCTTGGCTTCCTTCAGGCCGAGGCCGGTGATCGCGCGGACCTCCTTGATGACCTCGATCTTCTTGTCGCCGGCGGCGGCCAGAATGACGTTGAACTCGGTCTTCTCCTCGACGGCCGGAGCGGCGGCTCCGCCGGCGGCCGGAGCGGCGGCGACGGCCACCGCGGCGGCGGCGGAAACGCCCCATTTCTCTTCCAGAAGCTTGGCGAGCTCAGCCGCCTCGAGGACGGTGAGAGCCGACAGGTCTTCGACGATCTTTTCGAGATTAGCCATTTGTAGCGTCCTTTGAATTTGGTTCCGTCTGGGTAAGCGCGCCTCTTAGGCCGCGTCCTTCCTGGCGTAGGCGCCGAACACGCGCGCGAGCTTGGCGGCAGGCGCGGTCGAGAGCTGGGCGAGCTTGGTCGCGGGCGCATTGATGAGGCCCACGAGCCTGGCGCGCAGCTCGTCGAGAGACGGCATCGTCGCAAGCGACTTGACGCCGTCCGGGTTCAGCAGCGTGGCGCCCATGGCGCCGCCCAAAATCACGAACTTGTCGTGATCCTTGGCGAAAGCCACAGCCACCTTCGGCGCCGCCACCGGATCTTCCGAATAGGCGATCAGGGTCGGTCCCTTGAGCAAGGGGCCGATGTCGGCGACGCTCGAGCCATCCAGAGCGATCTTGGCGAGGCGGTTCTTTGCGACCTGAACGGTGGCGCCCGCGTCGCGGGCCTGCTTGCGCAGGGCCTGCATCTGGGCGACCGTCAAGCCGGAGTAGTGCGCAACGACGACCGCGCCGGCCTTTGAAAAGACCTGCTGCAGCGCCGCAACGGCTTCTTTTTTCTCCGCTCTATCCACGGTTGCTCTCTTCTAACAGGCGGGAAATCCCGCCGGTTGCGACATGCCGCCTGCAGAACGCAAGCGGCGCCGTAGATCCTGTCCCCAGCGCTCCTCGCGGGAAGCGAAGGCCCTGGTTGAAGGGGCGCGAACCAAATTCGAAGGACGTCGGCGTTTCCGCCAGCGACCATAAAATTACGGTTTCCCCGTCTGTGCAGGCCGCCGCCGGACGACAGATTTCTCTGCGTCCGCCGGCTGATTGAGCCGTTCGGGGCTGTGGAAAACCCCTGACGCGCGCCGGCAGTCTCGGACAGGACATGGCCGGACGGGACGCGAGGCTTGAACCCCGGGTCCGCCGGCCTATCCGCCGCCCTCCCGCTAAGCCCTTGACAGCGCTCATGTTCAGGCGGAAGCTTCAAATCTGAAAATGGGGCTGCGAATTGCTAGGCCAGCCCCGGAACGGCCTATTTAAATGGCCCGCGCCCGTTTGCCAAGAGGTAAATTCGGGGTTTATCGCTTGTTTTCAAGCGCCGGCCGTTCGCGGGCCTTTTTATCGCCGCCGGCTGGGCGTGAACTCCATGCGCACGCGGCCGCCATGAAGATGGGCGACGCCGGCGTCATGGACATGTGAACCGCCCCCGTGGCTGGCGGCGCCGGCCTTCTTTCCAACGCCCTCGCTCGCGACGCCCGGATAGGTCGCGCCGCGCTGGCCGCGCATGGGGCCGAAGGAGGCGAGGCAGAGATTATAGGCGTTCGCCTCCTTGATCGCCTCGCAATCGTCGATGCTGCGCGGACCGGCGAAAGCGGGGGCGGCGAGGAGGAGAGTCGGAAGAAGAAGCGGTCCGAGCCTCACCGCAGCGTCGCTCCCGTTTTCTTGCCCGCCTCGGCCACGATCTTCTGCGCCACGGCCTCGATCTCGGCGTCGGTGAGCGTCTTCTCGCGCGGCTGCAAAGTGACGGCGACGCCGACCGACTTCTTGCCCTCCGGCACGCCGACGCCCTCATAAACGTCGAAGACGTCGACATTCGTAATGAGCGCCTTGTCCGCGCCGGCGACAGCCTTCACGAGATCGCCTGCGCTCGCCGCGCGATCGACGATGAAGGCGAAATCGCGCGAGAGAGGCTGGAGGTCCGAGAGTTCCAGCTTCGGCTTGATCCGCGTGGGCTTCGCCTTAGGCGCCGGCAGGAGATCCAGAATAATCTCGAAGGCTGCGATCGGGCCTTCGACGTCGAGCGCCTTTAGCGCGCGCGGATGCAATTCGCCGAAATGGCCAATGACGGCCCTGGGGCCGAATTGCAGCGTCGCCGAGCGGCCGGGATGGAACCAGGCGGGCCCGCCCGGAACGATCTGCAGGCCGCCGGTCGCGACGCCGAGCGCGCCGAGCAGCGCCACGACGTCGGCCTTGGCGTCGAAGGCGCCGGCGCGGCGTGGCGGAGCGGACCAGTGGCGGCCCACGCCCGCGAGGCCGCGTCGGATGCCGGCGGCGGCGAGGCGCTGACCTTTCTCGGTCGGATCGACGAAGATTTGGCCGACCTCGAACAAGTTCTGGTCGCCCAGGCCCCGCGCGGCGTTGCGATTGGCGGCGGCCACGAGGCCCGGCAGCAGGCTCGGCCGCATGTCGGAAAGGTCGCTCGCAATGGGATTGGCGAGCTTCAGCCCCGCCGAGCCGCCGCCAAAGGCTTCCGCCTGTTCCCCGGAGATGAAGGACCAGGTGACCGCCTCGACGAGGCCCTGAGACGCCAGCGCGCGGCGGGCGTTGCGGGCGCGCTTCTGCATCAGCGTCAGCACCGGGGCCGCAACGCCTTCCGCGCGGGGCAGCGGCGTCGAGGGCACATTGTCGACGCCGAGAATGCGGATGATCTCCTCGACGATGTCCGCCTTGCCTTCGATGTCCGGCCGCCATGTCGGCGCGGCGATCTTCGCGCGGTCCTCGCCCGCCTTCTCGACCGTGAAGCCGAGACGCTCGAGAATGGCCGTCGCCTCGGCCTGCGAGACGTCGACGCCCGCGAGACGCCGCGTTTCGCTCCAGGGGAAATCGACGATCTTCGTCTCGCGCGGGACGGCGCCGGCGATGACGAGTTCGGACGGCTCGCCGCCGCACAAATCCAGCACGAGCTGCGTCGCGAATTCGATTCCCGGCAGCGCGAAGACCGGATCGACGCCGCGCTCGAAACGATAGCGGGCGTCGGAGACGATGCCGAGCTTGCGGCCGGTGTGCGCGATATTCTGCGGGTCCCACAGCGCGGTCTCGATCAGGACGTCGGTCGTGTCGTCGTCGCAGCCGGAGGCCTCGCCGCCCATCACGCCCGCAAGCGATTCCGGCCCATTGTCGTCGCAGATGACGACCATGGTCTCGTCCAGCTCATGCGTCTTGCCGTCCAGCGCGAGCAGCGTCTCGCCCTTCCTGGCATGGCGCACGACGAGGTCGCCCTTCACCTTCCTCGCGTCGAAGACGTGCAGCGGCCGAGCGCGGTCGAAGGTGATATAGTTGGTGACGTCGACGAGCGCGTTGATGGGGCGCAGGCCGATCTCGCGCAGGCGCTTTTGCAGCCAGGACGGGCTCGGCCCATTCTTGACGCCCTTAACGAGACGCAGGGCGAAGAAGGGCGCGAGATGCTTCTCCTCCTCCGCAAAATCCAGCGTCACGCCGACGGGACAGGCGAACTTGCCCTCGACGGGGAGAATGTCTTTCTCCTTCAGCGCGCCGAGGCCCGCCGCCGCGAGATCGCGCGCGATTCCATGGACGCCCGCGGCGTCGGGACGGTTCGGCGTGAGATTGATCTCGATCACCGGATCGTCGAGGCCGGCATATTGCGCATAGACCGCGCCGACCGGCGCTTCCTCGGGAAGCTCGATGACGCCGTCGCTTTCCGTCGCCAGCTCCAGCTCCTCGAAGGAGCATAACATGCCGAGCGAGTCGACGCCGCGAATGACGCCCTTGCCGAGCGTGATCTTCTTGCCGGGAATGTAGGTTCCCGGCGCGGAGAAGACGCTCTTCAGTCCCGCGCGCGCATTGGGCGCGCCGCAGACGACCTGAACGGGTTCAGGAGCGCCCGTATCGACCTTGCAGACGCGCAGACGATCGGCGTTCGGATGCTGCGTCGCCTCTACGATCTGCGCGATCCTGAAGTCTTTCAGTTGCGCGGCCGGATCGTGCACATGCTCGACTTCGAGGCCGATGCGGGTCAGCGTCTCGACGATGTCGGCGAGAGAGGCGGAGGTTTCTAGATGCTCTTTGAGCCAGGAGAGTGTGAGTTTCATGCACGGTTCTTGAAGAGTAGAGACACGGCCAAAACCCTTCTCTCTTCCTCGTTGAGCGTGTCGAGGAGGGTCATAACCAGTTTTGCTGACGCTAAGTGTTCGGCGCACGTTTTTTTGGTGTACAAGCGGCGTGTCGGCATGTAGTCGGAGTTGTGACGCTCGCTCTGGAGTTTTACGACGAGAACGCCGATCTCCCTCAATCGCCTGTGGTCCTTTAGCGGCGATTTCGTGAATTCATGCTTCAGCGAGCCGTGTTCCAGCGCGCGATAGACCCTCTCATATTCCTTCGAGTCTTTTGCTCTTTCGCCCGGCAATAGTTCATTGGCGCACAAAGATGCCAGTGCGTGAAATACAGCATAATACGCGGTGCTCACAGCGCGACGCTTCAGAGTGAGGCTATACGCCCCCATCTCCGCCGTCTTCTCCGCGAGCCAGAGAAGTCGTTCAGCCATCGTCACGGCTTAAATTTCCTCCCCCGAGAGGGTGTCAGGCTTCTCGCCATTGTCCGTCTCGACTTCTAGATAAACGGTACGGCTTTCACCCTTTTGTTCAAGAGCGTCTTGTATTTCCAACGTAGCGTCGACGCGGTCCATGACTTCGACCGGCTTTTCTATGTGCGCGGTAACTCGAAGGACGATTTCGCCGTCAAAATCCTCTTCAGACGAAATGTCGGAGCCTCTGAAGCCGTTTGCGTGAAACCGATGCTCCAAGATCGGCGTCACGATCTCATTTATTTGGGACAGGTTCATTTCATGTTCCTTCCAGCAGCGTCGGCATCGCTACCCGCTCAACCCGCCCGCGAGCGTCGGGAAATCCAGCGGCCTGAATCCGTAATGCTCCAGCCAGCGCGTATCGGCGTCGAAGAAGGCGCGCAGGTCGGACACGCCGTATTTCAGCATGGCGAGGCGGTCGATGCCGACGCCGAAGGCGAAGCCCTGATAGACGTCCGGATCGTGCCCGCAATTACGCAGCACATTCGGATGCACCATGCCGCAGCCCAGAATCTCCATCCAGTCCTCGCCCTCGCCGAAGCGGATTTCGCCGCCCTGGCGCCGGCATTGGACGTCCACCTCCATCGACGGCTCGGTGAAGGGGAAGAAGGAGGGGCGGAAGCGCAGCTTCACGCCCTTCACTTCGAAGAAGCTCTTGAGGAATTCCTCCAACACCCACTTCAGATGACCCATATGCGTCGACTGGTCGATGACAAGGCCCTCGATCTGATGAAACATCGGCGTATGGGTCTGGTCGAAATCGCAGCGATAGACGCGGCCGGGGCAGATCACGCGGATCGGCGGGCGCTGCGAGAGCATGGCGCGCACCTGCACCGGGCTCGTATGCGTGCGCAGCAGCTTCTTCTCGCCCGCTTCCGGCGCGAGGAAGAAAGTGTCCTGCATCTCGCGCGCGGGATGCCCCTCCGGGAAGTTCAGCTTCGTGAAATTATAGTCGTCGCTCTCTATGTCCGGCCCTTCCGCCACCGCGAAGCCCATATCGGCGAAGATGACGGAGAGCTCGTCCATCACCTGCGAAATGGGGTGGATGCGGCCGCGCTCCAGCGGGCTCGTCGCGGCGGGGAGCGTCACGTCGAGCGTTTCGGCCTTCAGGCGCGCTTCCAGCGCGGCTTCCGCCAGCTCGGCGCGGCGGGCGGCGAGCGCCTCCGTCGCCTTGTCCTTCAGCGCATTGATCTTGGCGCCCTCGGTCTTGCGCTCCTCCGGCGACATTTTGCCCAGCGTCGAGAGCAGCGCGGAAATCGCGCCCTTCTTGCCGAGCGCGGCGAGGCGCGCCGCCTCCAGCGCCTGCTCGTCAGGGGCTTGGGCGATCTGGCGCAGCGTGTCTTCTTCGAGTTTCGCGATGTCAGTCATTTTGCGCTTTTGCTCTGTGGGCGCGATCGGGAACGCCCGTCATTGCGAGCGAAGCGAAGCAATCCCGGGGCGTGCTGCGGCCCTGGATTGCTTCGGAGCTAGCGCTCCTCACAATGACGGCGGAAGCCGATCCCCGCCCCGCTGCCTGAAACGGATGTCTCGCGCCTTCTGCCATGCGCGGGGGCGTCTTGTCGAGGCGGCTACGCTACGCCGTCGGGCGGGGCCGATGGGCGAAGAGCTGGGCCAGCGCCGAGGAGGCGACGCGGGAGGGGACGTCGTCGGCGCGGCTCGTGAGCACGATGGGCGCGCGGGCGCCGAGCACAACCCCGGCCGTATCCGCCCCGGCGAGGAAAACAAGCTGCTTGGCGAGAATATTGCCGGACTCGAGGTCCGGCGCCACCAGAATGTCCGGGTCGCCGGCGACGTCGGAGACGATGTGCTTGGCGTCGGCCGCCTCGCGGGAGATGGCGTTGTCGAAGGCGAGCGGCCCGTCGAGAACGGCGCCGGCGATCTGGCCGCGATCGGCCATCTTGCAGAGCGCGGCGGCCTCGACGGTCGAAGGAATCTTTGCTTCCACGGTCTCGACGGCGGAGAGGATGGCGACCTTCGGGCGCGCAATGCCGATCGCGTGGGCGAGGTCGACGGCGTTGCGCACGATGTCGCGCTTGATGTCGAGCGTCGGCGCGATGTTGATCGCCGCGTCGGTGACGAACAGCAGCTTGTGATAGGTCGGGGCGTCGATCACGAAGACATGGCTGATGCGCCGGTCCGTGCGCAGCCCGGCGCCCTCGCGCACCACCGCGGTCATGAGTTCGTCCGTATGCAGCGCGCCCTTCATGATCGCATGGACCTTGCCGCGCCGCGCCAGCTCCACGGCCTGATCCGCCGCCGCATGACTGTGGGGCGCCTCCACAATGTCGACGTCCCCGAGCGAGACCCCGGCCTCGCGCGCGGCGGCCTCGATCTTCTTGCGGGGGCCGACGAGGGTGGGCACGATCAGCCCCGCGTCGCGCGCGGCGAGCGCCCCTTCGAGCGAGGGGCGGTCGCAGGGATGCGCGACGCCCATGCGGATCGGCGGCAGCGCGCGCGCGCGATCGACGAGTTCTTTCAGCAAGGCGCCGCGCGGCCGGGAAAAGACGGCGCTCCAGGGCGGAGAGACTTTGCCGATTTTGCTCTCGCTCATTGGACGCCCTCGCTGTCAGCTCGCCGGATCGCGCGCGATCCGCTCGGCGAAGAATTTCGCGGCGCGCGCATAGGAAGTGTCGTTATCGCCGCGGAAATCGAAACCCTGATGATAGATAAGCGCGCCGGACGACGTGCGCGTGATCGAGACGCCCAGGCTCAGAATGAGCGTGCTCACTTTATTCACGAGCCCGGTCATGACGAGATCGGCGCCGGCCTTCCTGCCGAGCTCCTCGACGCAATTGCAGGTGCGGATGTAGGTTTGCTTCAAAATCCGATCGAGGTCGCCTTGGATGACGGCGCGATCGACGATCTCGTAGGTTCCCCCTTTGGCGAGCATGGAAGCAATGGCGTCGCGCGCCGCGGCGAGTCGCCGCCAGTGAACGGCGCGCTGGTCGACGGGCTCGTTCGACGTGTCGACGATCTCGAAATCGAGAACGAGCAGGCGCTTTCCGGTCCTTACGCCCGATTGCCCGGCCTCCGGCTGCGCATGAGCGGCGAAGGGGAGAAGCGCTGCGGCTGCGATCAGGCCACGCCGGTCCAGCTTCATTCCTTGGCTCCATATTTATGCAAATGCGCGCCATGCGCCGAGAGCCAGGTTTCGGCGCGGTCCGTGTCGGGACACAAACGGCGCGCCAGCGACCAGAAGCGCGGCGAATGGTCGAGATGGACGAGATGCGCCACCTCATGCGCCGCAAGATAATCGAGAACGAAAGTCGGCGCCATGATCAGCCGCCAGGAGAAATTGAGCGATCCGGACGAGGAGCAGGAGCCCCACCGGCTCACCGGATCGCGCAAGCCCACGCCGCGGGGCGGCAGGCCCAGCGCGGCGGTGTGGCGCGCGACGGCGCTTTCGAGATCGCGCCGCGCCTCGCGCTTGAAATGATCCTGAACGCGCCGATGCACATGTTCGGACTGTCCGGCGACGCAGAGCGCGACGCGCGTCTCGATGTCGTCGCGCTCTTCCGTCCATACCGTGCCGCGCCTCTGGGGCAGATGGATCAGCGCGTGATCCACGCCGCGCAGCGGAACGATGGAGCCATGCGCGAAAGGGATCGTCGCGGGCAGGCGGTTCAATCGCGCGGCGATCCAGCCGGCGTGACGTTCGGCGAAGGCGCGCGCATCCCTGACCGAGGCGCGGCTCGGCATTGTGAGAACGGCGTCGCGCGCGGCGAAGCGAACGCGCAAGGTGAATCGCCGCGCCGTGGTCGCGCGCCGCAGGGCGACGACAATCGTCTCGCCGGCGTGCTCGAGAGTGATGAGCGACGAGCCGTCGCGGCCGGGTCCGTCACGCAGAAGTCGAAGCATGCCGCCATGCTAACGAAAGGCGCCGCGAGTCGCGAGTTCGAAAAACGCGAGATGGGCAAAAAAATCTCTTGCCCATGTTCGCGCGCGTCGGAAATTAAAGATAACGCGCAAGCTCCTTCGCCGCGTCTTCGGGCTTGCGGCCGACATTGAAAGAGGTGACGAAACGTCCGTTCTTATCCATCAGATACACAACGGTCGTATGGTCCACCGCGTAGTCTTCGTCCTTGCCGGGCGCGCGCTTCGCATAGATACGATAGCTGCGCAGCATCGGCTCGAGTTGCGCGCGCGGTCCCGTGAGCCCGATGATGCGGGAGTCGAAATTGGCGAGATAGTCCTTCAGCACGTCCGGCGTGTCGCGCTCGGGATCGACCGTGACGAAGACGCCGCCGACCTTGGCGTCCGGACCCAGCGCGCGCAGGATCTCCGACATTTCGAAAAGCGTCGTGTGGCAAACGTCGGGACAGTGCGTATAGCCGAAGAAGACGAGGTAGGGCCTGCCGAGCAAATCCTTCTCGTTCACCTGCTGGCCCGTCTGCGAGGTGAGTTGAAACGGTCCGCCGATCGCCGAGGCCGGCGGCGCGGGCGGCGTGTTGCTCGTCATCGCGACGAAGACGCCGAAGAGCAGCGCGAAGGCCGCGCCGGCCCCGATGAGCAGCGTCTTCGACGTTGTCGGATCCTGCGCGTTCTTGTCGCCGCGCCGCGTCGCCTTGCCATTGCCTTTGACCGACCCTCTGGACATGCTTGCGTTTCCTGCTTGTTGTGTTTTGCGCGAGACGCGTCGTCGTCTTCCTTGCGGCGCGCCGGGCGGCTAGTCGACGAGGACGATGCGCGCATTGCCGCACAGGTCGACGTCGCCGGCGTCCGTGAAATCCTCGAAGGCCCAGCGCGCCTGATACAGGCATCCCTCGCCGCCGGAAAGCGGGAGGCTTGCGCTTGCGCCCGCGGCGAGCGGCCCGTCGAGCCTGCCGACCACGATCTCGGGCGTCCTGTCCCTGGCCGGCGATACGATCTCGAAATTGAGCAACGGCACGGGGCGCTTGTTCTCCAGATTGACGGCGGCGGCAAGCTTGGCTTGGGCAAGTTCAACCTGGATCGGACGCAGCCCGGCCGCGCCGCCGGGCGGGCCCGCGCCCAGCGCCATCATGCCGACGACCGCCAGAACTGTCCTCATGACCTTACCTCTTGGGCGGGGGAACTTATCTCGGTCCGTCCCGTTCGCCAAGGCGTGGTCTGGCGTTGCGGTCTCTCGGCGCGGATGCGGCGCCCGCTGGAATGATGTAGCCTCCGCTTGCGCCTGATTCCAACAGAAGCGCGCGAGCGAGAGCCGACAAATGAGCGAGACGAAGAGCGAGAGTCCGAACGCCGTCCCCGGAAAAATCCTTGTCGGCGCGACGCATGACGGCGCGCGCGCCTATCGCTATCTCACTTTGTCGCTCGGCAATCGCCACGGACTGATCTCCGGCGCGACCGGCGGCGGCAAGACCGTGTCGCTGCAATTGCTTGCGGAAGGCTTCTCCAATGCGGGGACGTCGGTCTTTCTCGCCGACGTGAAGGGAGATCTCGCCGGCCTGTCGCAACCCGGCGACGCCAAGCCCCCTTTCGTGAAGCGCGCGAAGGAAGTCGGGCTCGATTACGAGCCGGATCGTTTTCCCGTCGTCTTCTGGGACGTCTTCGGCGAGCAGGGCCATATGGTGCGCGCGACGGTCTCCGAAATGGGTCCGCTGCTCGTCGCGCGCCTGCTCGAATTGAACGACACGCAGGAAGGCGTGCTCAACATCGTCTTCAAGGTCGCGGACGACCAGGGACTTCTGCTCATTGATCTGAAGGATTTGCGCGCCGCGCTGACTTATGTCGCCGAGCACGCCACGGAGTTCAAGGTCAAATACGGCAATATCGCGCCCGCGAGCGTCGGCGCGATTCAGCGCCAGCTCCTGGTGCTGGAGACGCAGGGCGGCGACAAATTCTTCGGCGAGCCGCAGCTCGATATTTCGGATTTCATCCATACCGACCGCGACGGACGCGGCGTCGTCAACATTCTCGCCGCCGAGAAGCTGATGCGTTCGCCAAAGCTCTACGCCACCTTCCTTTTATGGATGCTCTCGGAGCTTTTCGAGACGCTTCCCGAGGTCGGCGACGTCGAGAAGCCCAAGCTCGTCTTCTTTTTCGACGAGGCGCATCTTCTTTTCGAGGATGCGCCCAAGGCCCTGCTTTCGGCGATCGAGCAGGTCGTGCGGCTCGTCCGCTCCAAAGGCGTCGGCGTTTACTTTGTGACGCAAAATCCGCTCGACGTGCCGGATACGGTGCTGGGCCAGCTCGGCAATCGCATCCAGCATGCGCTCCGCGCCTTCACGCCGCGCGACCAGAAGGCGGTGCGCGCGGCGGCCGAGACCTTCCGCAAGAACCCGGCTTTCGACACGGCGGAGGCCATCATGCATCTCGCCGTTGGCGAGGCGCTCGTCTCCATGCTCGGCGACAAGGGCGCGCCCGAGATGGTCGACCGCGTGCTGGTCGCGCCGCCCGCCGCGCGCGTCGGCCCGGTGACGCCCGAGGAGCGCGCCGCGACGATGGCCGAAAGCAAGTTCGCCGGGAAATATGATCAGGCGGTGGACCGCGAATCCGCTTTCGAAACCTTGCAGGGCGGCGGCCCGGGCAAGGGCGCCGGCGGCGGCCTGTTCGGAACGGTGGTCGGCGGCGTGCTCGGCTCGCTCTTCGGCTCCGCCAAAGGCAAGCGCCTGTCGCCCGCCGAGGCCGCGGTTCGCTCCGCCGTCCAGAGCGCGGCGCGCGAGGCGGGAACGCGCATCGCGAAGGAGATTTTGCGGGGCGTGCTCGGCACGATGAGCAAGTAGAACGGCGCGGCCCCGCCTTGAAATGACGCGTTTTTCCGCTTCTCCGGCGACGCCTGCGCCGCGCCTTTATTACAGAATCTTAATCCCGACTTTAGCGACTTGTCACCCGATGGTCATTTTCCAGCCCGGCCTTTCCGGCCTATACTACCCTGGTTGCGATCGGCGGTTAGCGCGATCGACCATTGCGGGTTCGCCGTCGCCCGGGAGCCCGTCAGGAGGGACGCAATATGGCGAATTCCTTGCCCATCGTCGCGGAAGGCGGCCTCGCCCGCTACCTCGCCGAAATTCGTCGTTTCCCCATGCTGGAGCCGCAGCAGGAATATATGCTCGCCAAGCGTTGGCGCGAGCATGAGG
>Ga0123399_1039263_pt1 | contig 11746 bp, 12 predicted proteins | sample T5LHNH4metaT_FD_89927 | JGI IMG/M metagenome (GOLD analysis project Ga0123399, IMG submission 89927) | Methane-oxidizing artificial microbial communities from Washington, USA to study methane cycling - T5-LHNH4 metaT (Metagenome... | ecosystem: Engineered > Modeled > Simulated communities... | reverse complement strand
GGATTTTGTCAGGCCGCTCAGCAGAACCGAGGCGAGGACCGGCAGGAGCTGGCTCAGAATGTCCGGGCGCACGCCGGACTCGCGCGCCGCCGCCTGCAGGACCTGCCCTGTCGCGGCGGGCGAGCCGAAGAGCTCGGAGAGGAGGTCGCGGCCGAGCTCGACCGACTCCTCGCTATGCGCGGCGTCGGCTTCGTCGAAGAAGGAATAGCGCGTCGTCGTCGCCAGCGCGCCCACCGTCTTCTCGAAGACCTGCGGCTCCTCGGAGGCGCGGTTCAGGCCGATCGCCAGCGCCGGCGCGAGCGCCTTGATGGCGGCGTCGATCTGCTCGTCGGAGAGCCCGAAGCGTTGCGCGAGATTGGCCACGAGCTGGCCGCCCTGCGCGGAAGATAAAATGGACTCGAGATCGGACATGCGCTTCTCTCCCGCTGACAATGAGGGGAGTTCATCTCCCGCCTCGTTCGTCTGGCGGCTATGCTAGCGCAATGCGGGCCAAACCGGTAGCCCGTCGGGACATGCCTGCAGGGCGACCGGGTGAATCCCGGGCATGAACGAATCCCTCCCCTTTACGGGGAGGGTGGCCCTGCCAAAGGGCGTCTGGAAGACGCCCGTCTTACAGACGGGCTGTGGCGGGGTCGGGTGGGGTAAAACCCCCTCAACCTTATGGCGGCGCGAACCCCACCCGGCGGTTTCGCAGGCAAGTTTACGCAGGCTGCGTAAACTTGCCTGCGACCGCCGACCTCCCCGTAAAGGGGAGGTATGGGGCGCCTAACCGCCCGAGATCGTTCTTCACCTGATCGCCCTGGACATGCATGGAGCGCGGCCCCGCCCGCTTGACAGACTCCGGCCGCCACGACATTGCTTCCGGTCAATCGACGCCACAAATGGGCGGACGTCCCGTAGCGGGCGAGACGCCAGAATGCCGCCGGCGCAGCCGCGCGGCGCCACTGCCGAAGGCGCCTTAATGAATGCTCAGCCCCGCGGCTTGAGGCCGCCGCTCAAGATTCTTCTCTGCTCGCCGCGCGGATTCTGCGCGGGCGTCGTGCGCGCCATCGACGCCGTCGAGCGGGCGCTCGCCAAATACGGCCCGCCAGTCTATGTGCGCCATGAGATCGTGCACAATCGATACGTCGTCGAATCGCTCAAATCCAAGGGCGCCGTCTTCGTCGAGGAGCTGGAGGAAATCCCGCCGACCGACGCGCCGGTGATCTTCTCCGCGCATGGCGTCGCGAAATCCGTTTCGGCGGAGGCGCAGGAGCGCAACCTCCTCGCCATCGACGCAACCTGTCCGCTTGTCACCAAGGTGCACCGCGAGGCCGAAATCCACTGGAAGCGTGGGCGCCGCGTGCTGCTCGTCGGCCATTCCGGCCATCCGGAGGTCGTCGGCACCATGGGGCAACTGCCCGAGGGCGCCGTCGTGCTCGTCGAATCCGTCGACGACATCGTGAATATGAGCTTCGACGACGAGAACAACCTCGCTTATGTGACGCAGACGACGCTGTCGCTCGACGATTCGCAGGAGATCGTCAGCGCGTTGACGAAGCGTTTCCCCGCGATCGTCGGCCCGCATAAGGAGGACATCTGCTACGCGACGACGAACCGTCAGGCGGCGGTGAAGAAAGTCGCGCCGCATGTCGACGCGGTCATCGTGGTGGGCTCGCCCAATTCGTCGAATTCGCAACGGCTTCGCGAGGTGGCGGAGCGCGCCGGCGCGCCGGCCCAGCTCGTGCAGGGCAGGGGCGAGATCGACTGGTCGCTCTTCGGCGACATCGCCGCGCTCGGCATCACGGCCGGCGCCTCGGCCCCCGAGGTTCTGGTCGAGGAAATCATGGACGCCTTCGCCGAGCGCTACGACATCTCCGTCGAAACCGTCTCGACCGCGGATGAAAGCGTCTCCTTCCCGCTGCCAAAGGAGCTGCGGGCGATGGCCTAGAAGGGCGTTGCTCTCGGAAAGACGCCCATGGCAGTCTATACCCAGGTTGACGACGCGGAGCTGATCGCTTTTCTCGCGACCTATGACATTGGCGACCTCCTTTCCTGCAAGGGCATTGCGGAGGGAGTCGAGAATTCGAACTATTTTCTCCATACGAGCGGCGGCAGCTTCATCCTCACGCTTTATGAAAAGCGCGTCGCCGAGGCCGATCTGCCTTTCTTCCTTGGCCTGATGGAGCATCTCGCGCGGCGGGGCGTCACCTGCCCGCAGCCGGTGCGCAATCGCGCCGGCGCGCCGCTGGGGCGGCTCGCGGGGCGCCCCGCCGTCATCGTCACCTTTCTCGAAGGCTATTCGGTCCACCATCCCGAGGTCGCCCATTGCGCGGCGCTGGGCGAGACGCTCGCGAGGCTTCATCTCGCCGGCGCGGATTTCGAAGGCCGCCGCGCCAATGCGCTGTCGGTCGATTCCTGGCGCCCGCTCTTCGCGCCAGCCGCCGGGCGCGCCGACGAGGTGGAGGCCGGGCTGAGGGACACGGTCGAGGCCGAGCTCGGTTATCTCGAAAGGAACTGGCCCCGCGACTTGCCGGGCGGCGTCATCCACGCCGACCTATTTCCGGACAACGCCTTCTTCCTCGGCGACAAAATGTCGGGGGTGATCGACTTCTATTTCGCCTGCAACGACGCCTATGCTTACGATCTCGCCATCTGCCTCAACGCCTGGTGCTTCGACGACTCGCATCGCTTCGAGACGGAGAAGGGCGCGGCGCTCATCTCCGCCTATCGGCGCGAGCGTCCCTTAACCGCGGCGGAGATCGACGCCTTTCCGACGCTGGCGCGCGGCGCGGCGATCCGCTTCCTGCTCACGCGCTATGTCGACTGGCTGAACGTGCCGCCGGGCGCGCTGGTCAAGCCGAAAGATCCGCGCGAATATCTCGCCAAGCTGCGCTTCCATCAGACGGCCGGCGCCTTTTTATGACGAAGCGCGTTTCGATCTGGACCGACGGGGCTTGTTCCGGCAATCCCGGCCCCGGCGGATGGGGCGCCATTCTGCGTTTCGGCGACCGCGAGAAGGAGCTGTCCGGCGGCGAAGCGGCGACCACCAACAATCGTATGGAGCTGATGGCCGCGATCATGGCGCTCGAGGCGCTGACGCGGCCCTGCGCCGTCGATCTCTACACGGACTCTCAATATGTGCGCGGCGGCGTCACGTCCTGGATCAAGGGCTGGAAGGCGCGCGGCTGGAAGACGGCGGACCGCAAACCCGTGAAGAATGTGGAGCTGTGGCGCCGGCTGGAAGCGGCCGAGGCGCGCCATGACGTCGCGTGGCATTGGGTGAGGGGGCACGCCGGCGACGAGATGAACGAGCGCGCCGACACGCTGGCGCGCGCCGGCATGGCGCCCTTCCTAGCCGCCTCCCGCCAGACGCCCGGCTGACGCGGAGCGGGAGGTCGGCGATCCACGCGCCCCGGACATGCGCCGAAAAATCAGGCGGCTGTCGCAACTTATCGAAGGCCGTCGGCGCCGCGTCAGCCGCGCGACCCTTGCAACCGGCGCGAATGCGCCTATTTCCTCATCAAACCCAGGACTCTCTTCTCTCAACCTGACGGGGCGCGGCATGCCGCGCCCCTTTTTGCGTCGCCATCTTGACACCTGAGCCAACCAAGCAACCATGCGTTCAGAGTATGCGCGTCTTCGCTGATTCTCACCTGAAGGGGGCCGGACGTACATGTACCAGCCCAGGAAATGGTGGATCGGGCTGCCGGTCCTGGCGGGGCTCGTCTTCTTCGCCGCGCAATCGCTGACGCCGCAAATCGAGGCGGGGCTGAAATCCGCCGTGGCCGCGCGGCTTTCGGTCGACCCCGAAAAGGTTGCGGTCGCCGGGCGCGATGCGACCGTTATCGGGCTTGCGCCAGCGCCGAAGGACGTCGCGGCGTTGCGCGCCGAATTCGGGCTGCGCAAATTGAGCGTGATCGCCGTCCCCTCCGGGACGCCGCCCGAAGCCGCGAAACCGCCGCCAGCCCGGGAGCCTTATCTCTTCTCCGCGACTCTTGGCGAGAGCCTCGTCGCGCTCGACGGCAAGCTGCCGAGCGATGCGCTGCAAAAACGCGCCGTCGTCCTCGCCGCGGCGGCCGGCGCGGGCCTCGCCGTGAGCGACGGCACGAAGATCGACGCCGCGCCGCCCGAGGGCGACTATGCGGCGGCGCTGGAGGTCGCGCTCAACGCGCTGCGCCGCCTGGCGAGCGGGAAAGTTGCGCTCGACGGGAACAGGCTTTCGATCGAAGGCGAAGGCCGCGAGAATGTGCGCGCCGAGACGCTGGCGCTGGAGCTGAGGGCGCGGCTGCCGCAGGGCTTCGAGATCGACAGGGTCGAGGTCGCGCCGGGGCCCGTCTCGCCTTATGTCTTTCAGGCGACGCGAGAAGGATACAAGACGACGCTTGCCGGCTTCGTTCCGGACGAGGCGACGCGCAATCGCATCGTCGACGATGCGCGCCGCCGCTTCTTCGACGTCGTCGTGGAGGATCAACTGGCGATCGCGAAGGGCGCGCCGGATAAATTCGCGGACGCCGCCGGCGTCGGTCTCGCCGCGCTCGCGCGCCTGGAGAGCGGCGTTCTCGCGATCGGCGATACGAACGTGTCGCTCTCCGGCGCCGCGCGTTACGACGGCGCGCGGGACGAAATAGCAAAGACGTTCGAGGAGCGTCTGCCGACCGGCTTCAAGGGCGACGCCCGCCTTGTCGCGCGCGCCCTCGGCGTTCCGCTCGACGCCGCGGCCTGCCGCGCCGCTTTCGCGGAATTGTCGAAAACGCCGATCCGCTTCAATGACGACGACGCGTCGATCGCGGACGAGTCGTCCGCGCTCATCGACGCGCTGACGGTCGCGGCGCTGCGCTGCAAGGCGACGCCCATCGAAGTGGCGGGCCATACGGACGACAGGGACGCTCCTGAAATCAACCGCGAGCGCAGCAAGCGCCGCGCGCAGCTTGTCGTCGACAAATTCCTGAAGGCGGGCGCCGACTCCTTCCACATCTGGCCGACGGGCCATGGCGGCGAGCGCCCCATCGCGCCGAATGACAGCGACGACAATCGCGCGCGCAACCGGCGCATCGAATTCGACGTGAAGGCGAGCGAGGGAGATAAATAGATGATCTACCTGCTCACGCTCGGCTGGCCATGGCTCGCCGCCGCTTTGGCGCTCGGCGCGCTGATCGGCTTCCTCGCCTTCACGCGCGGCAGGGACGCGACATTCTCCGGCGGCTGGATCATTGTCCTTGGCGTCGTCTTGCTCGCCGCCGGAATCGCCGTTTCCTACGCCGAGCTTCTCGATGGACGCGACGCGGCCGCTTTCGACATCGCCCTGGCGCTCGGTCTTGCCTACGCCGTGGGGCTCCCTCTCGGCGGCTGGGTCAGGACGCTCGACGGCGGGGAGGTCGGCAGGCGGCGTCCCGAGCTCGCGCCCGTCATCGTAACGCCCGCGCGCATCGCCGCGCCCGAGCCCATCGTCGTTCCCGAGCCGCCGCCTGTCGCGCCGCGCGCGGGAAAAGCGCCGCCCGGCGTCAAGCCGGAGACGCTTGCGGCCCCGCGCAATGGCGCGCCCGACGATCTCGCGCGCATCAAGGGCGTCGGCCCCAAGAGCCTCAAAAAGCTCCATGCGCTCGGCGTCTTTCATTATGATCAGATCGCGGCGTGGAATCTCGACAACGCCAGATGGATCGGCGCCGCTATCGGCGCGCCGGGGCGCGTCGAGCGGGACAAATGGATACAACAGGCGCGGGCGCTGGCCGGCGCCGGAGCGGAGCGGAAATGAGATTGCGTCTTTTTTTCTCGCGCGCCGCCATTGCCGCGCTGCTTTTCTTTCCCGCCGCGCTTCGCGCGCAGGACATGCTGCAGGGCGTCGATCTTTCACAGCCCGCTTATTCCCAGTCGGAGATGAGCCGCGCCGACGTCGAGGCGGCGCTCAAGGCGGGCAAGGCCGATTTCTCGGGCAGGAGCCTCAACGGGCTCGATCTTTCGGGCCTCGATCTCTCCGGCGCGAATTTCCGCGCCGCGCGCCTCAACAAGGCGCGGCTTTCGGGCGCCAGGCTCGACGGCGCCATTCTCGATCAGGCCTGGCTGCTACAGGCCGACCTCACCGGCGCCTCGCTCAAGGGCGTTCACGCCTTCGCCGCGCAGATGCAGAAGATACGCGGCGACGGCGCCGACTTTAGCAGCGCGCGTCTTGCCGGCGATCTCTCCGGCGCCTCATTGCGCGGCGCGACGTTCGACGACGCCAATCTCTCTGCCGACATGAAGAACCAGTCCATGGGACTGATGCGCGCCGTGCTGCGTTCGGCGATTCTGGAAGGCGCGCGATTCCGCAGGACCAATCTCATGAGCGCCGACCTGCGCTTCATTCACGCGGCCGGCGCCGATTTCACGTGGGCCAATCTGACGAACGCCGACGCCTCGGGCTCCGATCTCACTGGCGCGATTTTTTCGGGCGCGACGACGAAGGATCTCGATCTCGATTCCGCGCGGATCGACGCGGCGGCGGAAATGGCGCTTCGCGACGCGCGGCATCTCGACCGCGCCCGCCGCCAATGAACGAAACGATCCGCATTGGCGTCGATCTCGGCGGCACGAAGATCGAGGGCGTCGCGCTCGATTGCGCGGGCAAAATTCTCGCGCGCCGCCGAATTCCCACGCCCGCGCATGATTACGACGAAATCCTTCGCGCCATCGCCGCGCTCATCGGCGACATAGAGAGCGAGACCGGGCGTCGCGGCTTGGTCGGCGTCGGCTCGCCGGGGTCGCTTTCGACGCATACCGGCCTGATCAAGGGATCGAACACCCAGGTCGTGAACGGCAAGCCGCTCGACGCCGATCTTTCCAAATTGCTCGGGCGTCCCGTCCGCGTCGAGAACGACGCCAATTGCTTCGCGCTCTCCGAGGCGGTTGACGGCGCGGGGCGGGGCGCGCGCGTCGTTTTCGGGGTCATCCTCGGCACGGGAGTCGGCGGCGGCGTCGTGGTCAACGGCGAGGTCGTCTCGGGCTGCAACCACATCGGCGGGGAATGGGGCCACACGCCGCTGCCCTGGATGACGCGCGAGGAATATCCGGGCGCGCGCTGCTTCTGCGGGCATGACGGATGTATCGAAACCTTCCTGTGCGGCGCGGGGCTCGCGCGCGAATACAGGCGGCGTGGGGGCGCCGACGCCAGGGGACAGGAAATCGTGGCGCGCGCCGATGGCGGGGAAGCCGAAGCGCTTGCGACGCTTGACGCCTATCAGGATCGCCTCTCCCGCGCGCTCGCCATGATCGTCGACATTCTCGACCCCGACGTCATCGTTCTCGGCGGCGGGCTGTCGAACGTCCCGCGCCTCTATGAGGGGCTCACGGCGCGCGTGGCGGCGCACGCCTTCACAGACGCGCTCGATACGAAAATCCTGCGCAATGCGCATGGCGATTCCGGCGGCGTGCGCGGCGCGGCCTGGCTTTGGCGCGACGAAGATTAGCGGCGCGGCGCGAGACGCATGATCTGCGCTTGCGCGGCTTGCGCCGCGAGGCTCAGGCCCTCGAACACGGTTCGAGTCGTTTCGCCATGGAAGAAATGGCCGTCCATCGTGATGAAGGCTGCGAGAAAGCTCGCGATGAAACCAATTTTGGCCATGCCGCCGCGGGCTGCGACCCCCCTCGAGTTGAACGCGAGAACACATAAAGAAACCAATTTTCAAGTGTTTTTCCGATTCGACTAAAATTGCGCGCTTCGGTCGAAAATAATATGCCCGCATTTCCCGCGCCGGCGGGCGGGTGTATGCGAAGGGAGAGGCGCCGCGCGCCGCAAGCAAAGGGTCATCCACAAATGGGCGCCTCCGGCGATTCGCATAACGCCGTCAAGAAGCTGGCCTTTCTCTCCTCCGGCACGCCGGAGGCGGAGGAGGCGCGGCTGCGCCTCGTCGAAAAATATGGCGACGTCCCGCCGGAAGAGGCCGACTGCATCGTGGCGCTGGGCGGCGACGGGCTGATGCTGCGCACGCTCCACAATTACATGGACTCAGGCAAGCCGATCTACGGGATGAATCGCGGCTCCGTCGGCTTTCTGATGAATCAATATCGCGAGACCGGCCTGCGCAAGCGCATCGCAGAGGCGAAGGCCTCGATCATCCACCCGCTGCTGATGAACGCCACCAATGTGCGCGGCGACGAATTTTCGGCCCATGCGATCAACGAGGTGTCGCTGTTGCGTCAGACCTCGCAGGTGGCCAAGCTGCGCATTCTGATCAACGGGCACGAGCGCTTGCCGGAGCTCATCACCGACGGCGTGCTCGTCTCGACGCCCGCGGGCTCGACGGCCTATAATCTCTCGGCCAACGGTCCGATCCTGCCGCTCGACAGCCCGCTGATGGCGCTCACGCCCATCTCCGCCTTCCGCCCCCGCCGCTGGCGCGGCGCGCTGCTGCCGGACGCGGCGAAGGTGCGGATCGAGGTGCTGGAGGCCGCCAAGCGCCCGGTCTCGGTCGTGGCCGACCACGACGAATTCCGCGACCTTGCTTTCGTCGATATCGAGATGGACCACGGCGCCGACCTTGTGCTGCTGCACGATCCCGGCCATTCGCTGGAAGAGCGGATTTTGCGGGAGCAGTTCGGGTATTGAGAAGGTTCGCTCGCGACCCGTCTCCGCCTTGCCGAACCTCCGCTGACGGGACGAGCGCTTCACGGCGCGGGAGCGCCGGCGACAGCACAATGCCGCCGGCCTTCGATCACAGATCGGTCTGCTCGGAAAGGGCGAGCGCGTCGTCGACCTCGATACCGAGAAAAGCCGGCGTTCTTCACATTCCTGAAAGCAAGTGATGAGAATCTCAGCTAGACTTTCAGCGGGTTCATGCCCGAATATTCTGGCCAGGCGACAGGACATGGGAAACGCCAAAATCATGATCATGGACGATGGAATTGCCGACGCCGGCGAAAGAAGCGAGGAAGCTTTGCCTGAGCTTCCGTCGGGGCGTCTCAACCGCCGGTCGTTTCTGTTCGGCTCCGCCGCCGGTCTCGGCGGGCTAGGGCTCGCCGGTTGCGTGACGTCCGACGACATGAGCCGCGCCGAGGCGGCGAAGTTTTACGCGGCTGTGCCAAACGAGAAATTCCCGATCCCGGCGGTCGATATCGGCAAGATTGATCCAAAATATTTTCGTCGGACAGTGCGCTACGACACCAAGGAAGCGCCCGGCACGATTATCGTTGATCCCAAGAGTTACTACGTTTACCGCGTCGAGGGCGACGGATACGCCACCCGCTATGGCGCCAATGTCGGCCGCCCGGGGTTCCTGTGGAGCGGTGAGGTTTATGTCGGGCGCAAGGCCGAATGGCCCACCTGGACGCCGCCCAAGGAGATGATCGCGCGCCAGCCAGAGGCGCGCCAATATGCCCGCGGCATGCCGGGAGGTCTGGACAATCCGCTCGGCGCCCGCGTGCTCTATCTCTATAAGAACGGCGTCTACACGGTCTACACAATCTACAGCACCAGCGACCCCGAGACGATCGGGACCGGCATTACGAGCGGCTGCACCGGCCTCCTCAGTCAGGACATGATCGACCTCTATTCGCGAACGCCGATCAAGACGAAGGTGATCATGCTGCCGGCATAGCCGACGGCGTCAACCCCGGTCCAGGGGCCCGTCGACGCCAGGGCGGCGGGCGCTTGTCGTTTGTCGGCGCCGTGCGGGTTCGAAGGTTCGCCGCCTGATTGTTTCCCCATTGGCGAAGCGGTCAGGCGAAAACCGTATTACGCCGCGACCTGCATCAGCTCCGCTTCGAACGCCGCCATGTCGATGATCGGGGCGGCGTCGATGACGACATGCGCCGCCGCCGAAATGGCGGGCGCTCGCGCCTCCGCCGCCATGCGCGCCGCCTCGGCGCGGGCTTCTTCCAGCGCCGCCTCCATCTCGAAGCGGCGCAGCAGCGCCATCAGCTTATCGAGCTCGCCGCCATTGACCTCCTCGCAGGCTGTGAGCACGCGTTCGATCATGACGAGTGAGAGGCGCGCCTCGCCGCCATGCACATCCCCATATTCGCGCTGCGCTTCGAGCGCGGCGCGGAAGGCGGGCAGGAATTTGTCGGGTAGGCCGGCGCGACGGTAAAGCGCGGCGAAGCCGGCGCCGCGGAAGTCGCGGACAAGGCCCGCGACCTTGTCCTCGCGCAGGCCCGACAGCTCGACCAACGCCGCCTCGAAGAGATCGCGATTGCCGGAGAGCAGCGCGCGCAGGACGAGGCTCGCCGTAAGCTGGCGCGAGGCGCGCAGATGCGACACGAGCGCGCGCACGCCGTGGCGGCCGTCATGTTCGGCGGTTTCGGCGACGATGATCACATTCGCCTTGTCGCGCTCCTCGCGAGCGAGGCGTTCGGCGCGCTCGCCGGCGAGCCAGCCGGCGTCCATGACAAAGGCCGACAGCGCCGCGGCGGTCGCGTTGACGAGATCGTTGCGCACGGTCGCCGGCAGCCAGGGCCGCGAGAGCAGCGCCTCGCGCATCTCGCCGTCGTCGCCAAAGCGCTCGATCATGCGACGCATGGAGAATTCGGGAAGCTCCGCGCCGGGATTGACCGCGAGCGAGATCGCCGCCTCGCGCGCGCCAATCTCCGCAAGCGCCGCGCAGACGCCAGCGGGAACGCGCGCGCGCAGCGCGATGGCGCTCTGCGCGAAGGCGTCGCCGATCGCTGCGCAATCAATGAGCTCGGCCTCGGTGAGCAGAGGAGAGCGCGACAATACCGGCGTCGCGACGTCGGACTGGTCGCTGGCGAGCGCCGAGACGATCGAATGGGGCGCATCGACGGCGCTCGCGAAATTGTCGGAGAGCGCCCGGCGCACCAGCGGCGACGGATCGTCGAGGAGCGACATCAGCGCGATTTCCGCCGCGCGCCGTTCCTGCGCCTCCAGATCGGAGTAAAGATAGGCGCGCGCCAGCGCGCCGGCGCCTTCCGCGCGTTGCGCCGCATTGGCCGTCTGCGTCCAGGACAGGAAATTACCCACGATCATGAGACGCTATCGACCTCCGTCAACGCTGCGGCTTACGTGAAAGGATTATGGCGATTTATGGTAAATTCTGACTTAAGAGGGCGCGAAGACGCTTAAGACATGCGCTCGGTGCTCATCCTTTCTCCCCACCAGCCGACGCCGGCGGCGGCGCGCGCGAGCGGCGCCTCGGCGCTGCTGCTGAGACTCGGCGGCTTTGAGCGGGAAGGGCGCGAGGCGGCGCGGGCATGGGCGCGCGCCTTCATCCGAAGCGCGCATGCGTTGAAGGATCGCCCGCGCATTTTCGCGCAAGTCGCGCCCGCGCCGGGCGGCGCCGTCGACGCCGATCTCGCTGCGCTGGTCAGCCCCGGGCTCGACGGCGTGTTCCTCGAAGCCTGCGAGGGGCGCGCCCATGTGCGGCAGCTCTCGGTCAAGCTCTCCGTCTTCGAGGCCGAAGCGGGGCTCCCGGCCGGAACCGTGAAAATCGTCGCGCTCGCGGCGCAGACGCCGGCCGCCGTCTTCGCACTTGGCGGCTATCGGGAGGCGTCGGCGCGCCTCGAGGCGCTCGCCATGGACGAGACGCCGCTCCCGGGCGGAGAAACGGCGCGGCGGACGGCCCGCGCGCTTCTGGTCCTCGCCGCCGCCGCGGCCGGCGTTCCCGCGCTCGACGTTGCGCCCGATCTCGCCGGCGCCGCTTTGGACGCGGCTTGCGCTGCGGCCCGGCGCGAAGGCCTTGCGGGGCTCGCCGCCCGGTCGCCGGCGCAGATTGGCGCCATCGAACGCGCTTTTAGCGAGCCATGATCGACAAAAGGCCATGATCGGCGCCATACAAGGCGG
>Ga0123399_1056725_pt1 | contig 11865 bp, 12 predicted proteins | sample T5LHNH4metaT_FD_89927 | JGI IMG/M metagenome (GOLD analysis project Ga0123399, IMG submission 89927) | Methane-oxidizing artificial microbial communities from Washington, USA to study methane cycling - T5-LHNH4 metaT (Metagenome... | ecosystem: Engineered > Modeled > Simulated communities... | reverse complement strand
AGTGGCTTTCCATCTGCGGCAAGGAAAGCTATTTTAACAGAGCCGGACGGGGCATGTTGCCCCGTCCGAAACGTTTAGCGTAACCACTTTGCTTTGGTATATCGCGGAAACGTTAGGAGCGGGGTTGCAACCCCCCGCCCCGCATAGTCCGCCCTTATAAACGAAAATAAGGTGCGCACAGAGCACCCTACAACACAACCGAGAATTAAAGTTTATGTGCCTAGCTCTTCCCGCCAAAATCGTCGCCCTTGATCCCGCCACCAATATGGCAACCGCATCGGTCGGCAATGTCAAAGTCGAAGTGTCGCTGGCCCTGGTTGATGATGTCGCGCTCGGCGATTACGTTCTGGTGCATGTCGGTTATGCGCTGAATAAAATCGACGAAGACGAAGCCTTGAAAACCCTGGCCTTGTTTGCTGAAGCCGGATTAATGTCAAACGCATGAAATACATCAGCGAATTCAGGCAGCAAGACCTCGCCCAGCGGCTGTCCAGGGCGATTGCGCAAACCGTCGATCCCGACCGCCATTACCGGTTGATGGAATTTTGCGGCGGCCATACCCATGCCATTTTCCGCTACGGCGTCCAGGACTTAATGCCGGACAATGTCGAGTTCATCCACGGCCCCGGTTGCCCAGTCTGCGTATTGCCGACCGGCCGCATCGACAATGCCATACAACTGGCCGAAAGCCCGGATATAATCCTTTGCACCTATGCCGACTTGATGCGGGTTCCGGCCACCGGCCGCAACAGCTTGCTGAAAGCCAAGGCAGGCGGTAGCGATATTCGGATGATTTATTCGACGCAAGACGCGTTGAAAATCGCCAGGGAAAATCCTGAAAAACAGGTGGTGTTTTTCGCTATCGGCTTTGAAACGACCACGCCGCCGACCGCCGTCGCCATCAAGCAGGCACAGGCCGAAGGATTGGCTAATTTTTCGGTGTTCTGCAACCATGTGCTGACTCCCGCCGCGATGCAGGCGATACTGGATGCGCCGCAACCGGTCGCGATTGATGCTTTTCTCGGGCCTTCGCACGTCAGCACCGTGATCGGCAGCCAGCCTTATGAAATATTTGCCGAGCGTTATGCCAAACCGATAGTCATCGCCGGTTTCGAACCGCTGGACGTGATGCAGTCGGCCTTGATGCTGATCCGCCAACTTAACGAAGGCCGCCACGAAGTCGAAAACGAATACAGCCGCGCCGTCACCCGGCAAGGCAACCAGAAAGCGCAAGCACTGGTGAACGATGTGTTCGAGCTGAGGTCTCAATTCGAATGGCGCGGTTTGGGCTTGATCCCCGACAGCGCATTAAAAATCAAAGCCGGTTATGCCGATTTCGATGCCGAACAACGCTTTAATATGCCCACGATCCAGGCGAGTGATGTCAAGGGCTGCGAATGCCCGGCCATCCTGCGCGGCGCGAAAAAACCGCAGGATTGCAAGTTGCTCGGCACGGTTTGCACGCCGGAAAATCCTATGGGGTCTTGTATGGTGTCTTCGGAGGGAGCTTGCGCGGCATATTGGTCTTATGGGCGGGTGCGGGGTTGATTTTGAGTCGCTACCGCGACACCTTTTTAATGTGCAGACTTGTTTGATTGAATAGCGTTTAGCCCATGCAAGCTATCGAATTAGAAGCGACAAATACCATAACAGCATCTTGTCGAGGGGGACGGGGTTAAGCCGTTCATGGTTCGTAAGCTCACCACGAACGGTTTTACCTTAAACGGCCTCGCCAAGTTGGTAGCTTTGAATAAACAGAGGATTAAACAAAATGCCTAAAATCACCCAATTATCGCAATTAGATTTAACCCAAACCTACAGTTATGCCGATTACTTGACCTGGCAACTGGATGAAGCTATTGAGTTAATTAAAGGCAAAATCATGCTGATGTCGCCTGCGCCGAATGTGAAGCATCAAGATATTTCTGCGAATTTAACGACATTGCTGCACATTTTTTTCAAACATAAAAAATGCCGCGTTTATGCAGCACCTTTTGATGTGCGCCTATACGACCGTAAAAAATCCATTTTAGCCAGTCAAGACATCCATACCGTTGTACAGCCCGATTTGAGCGTTATTTGTAATCCTGAAGTTTTAGACGAGCAAGGCTGCAATGGTGCGCCCGATTGGATTATTGAGATTTTATCCAAAGGAAACTCCAAGCGGGAGATGCAAATCAAATATGAACTCTATCGAGAAAGCGGCGTGCAGGAATACTGGATTGTTTATCCCAATGACCAAGCGATTCATCAATTTGTCCTGGATGACAACGGGCATTACCAACTTAAACACATGTATACGGACGATGACATCGCCACACCGCACTTATTCCCTGAGTTGGCTGTTGACTTGACTGAGGTGTTTGAAACTTGGCAAAAGTAGGGGCCTCTAGGCGATCGGATTTGACGGATAAACATCTCTTATTTACTACTAACAAACTGAATAGTTACAAAAAACCATTCCTATGCCTAATCCGTATACAACCAAATTAAATACAGCTACCGGCAAAGTCGACCTAAGCCACGGCGGAGGCGGCCGCGCGATGGCCCAACTGATCGACGAATTGTTCATCAAGCATTTCGACAACGACTTGCTGCGGCAGCGTAACGACCAAGCGCTGTTTACCGTGCCCGCTGGGCGGCTGGTGATCAGCACCGACGGCCATGTCATTTCGCCGTTGTTTTTTCCGGGCGGCGACATCGGCTCGCTGGCGGTACACGGCACTGTCAACGATGTTTCTATGTCCGGCGCACAGCCGCTGTATTTGGCGGCGGGCTTCATTCTGGAAGAAGGCTTTCCGCTGGCCGATCTGGAAAAAATCGTTATCAGCATGGCGGCGGCCGCCAAACGTAGCGGTACGCCTGTCGTCACCGGCGATACCAAGGTCGTGGAGCGCGGCAAGGGCGACGGGGTGTTCATTACCACCACCGGCATTGGCATCGTGCCGGAGGGCGTCAATATCTCCGGCGACCTCGCGCAACCGGGCTGTGCGATTTTGCTCAGCGGCTCGATCGGCGATCACGGCGTCGCGATCATGGCCGGGCGGGAAAATCTGCAATTCGACACCACGATTGTGTCCGATTCCGCCGCGCTGAATTCTCTGGTCGCCGACATGGTCGCCGCAGCACCGGCCGACATCCATTGTTTGCGCGACCCGACCCGAGGCGGCTTGGCGACGGCGTTGAACGAGCTGGCGCAGCAATCCGGCGTCGGCATGATCATCGACGAGACGCAGATTCCGATCAAATCCGAAGTCAAAGCCGCCTGCGAGATTCTGGGTTTAGACCCGCTGTATGTCGCCAACGAAGGCAAGCTGGTGTGCATTTGCGCCGCTGATGCCGCGGAATCCCTGCTGGCGGTGATGCGGCAACATCCGCTGGGCCGCGATGCCGCGATTATCGGCGAAGTGATCGCCGACGAGCACGGTTTTGTACAAATGACCACGGCGTTCGGCGGGCGGCGTATCGTCGACTGGCCGGTCGGCGAGCAGTTACCTCGTATCTGCTGATGCCCGGCAGGGCGATTCGGGTTCGCGGCATTGTCCAAGGCGTGGGCTTCAGGCCGACGATCTGGCGCCTCGCCAGGCAACACCGGCTGACCGGGGAGGTCTGGAACGACGGACTGGGCGTGATGATTCATGCCTTCGGCAGCGACGAAGACCTTGAGGCGTTTATTGAGCAAATACCTCTGCAACTGCCGCCGCTGGCCCGGCTCGACAGTCTGGAGGCGCAATCGCTGGACGAGCAGCCACAGAGCAACGAATTTCGCATCGTCGCCAGCCGCCATAATGGCGTAGAGACGCCTATCGCCGCCGATGCCGCCACTTGCGTCGATTGTCTTGCCGACATCGCTGACCCCGGCAACCGGCGCTACCGTTATCCGTTCACCAACTGTACGCACTGCGGGCCGCGATTGTCGATCATCCGTAAAGTGCCTTACGATCGCTGCCATACCGGCATGGCTGAGTTTGCGATGTGTCCGCAATGCAGGCAGGAATACGACAATCCCGCCGACCGCCGCTTCCACGCCCAGGCTAATTGTTGCCCGGACTGCGGGCCTAAGCTGTGGCTGGAAGATCGGCACAGAGTGCAACTGGATTGCGCCGATCCGCTAACACATGCCGCCGCGCTGATCCGGCAAGGCTACATCATCGCTATCAAAGGCTTGGGCGGTTTTCATCTGGCCTGCAATGCGACCGATGCCGACGCTGTCAATCGGCTACGTGAGCGTAAACGTCGTTATGCCAAACCGTTTGCGTTAATGGCCGACGCAATCACGATCACCCGTTACGCGCTGATGGACGAAGAGGAGACACGCGCCCTACATGACAAAGCCGCACCGATTGTGCTGCTGACAGCGAAGGGCGAAACGGTTGCACCCGGCGTCGCGCCGGATGATGACAAGCTCGGCTTCATGCTGCCCTACACACCGTTGCACACGCTGTTGTTGCAAGCGTTGGATGAACCGATCGTGCTGACCTCCGGCAATATCAGCGACGAACCGCAATGCACGGACAACGATGAGGCGCGGGAAAAACTGGCCGATATTGCCGATTATTTGCTGCTGCATGATCGGCCCATCGTCAACCGGCTGGACGATTCGGTGGCGCGGTTGATGGACGGAAAAATGCGCTTGTTGCGCCGGGCGCGAGGTTACAGCCCGGAAGCGCTGCTGCTGCCGCCCGGTTTCGAGCAAACCGACACTATCCTGGCGATGGGCGCGGAGCTTAAGAACAGTTTTTGTATGCTGAAAAACGACCAAGCTGTCGTTTCCCAGCATATTGGCGATCTGGAAAATGCCGCTGTTCAGCGCGATTACCGCAATGCTATCGATTTGTACAAGAATCTTTATGGCTTCAAGCCCCAGTGCATCGCCGTCGATAATCATCCGGGCTATTTATCGACGCAATACGGCCAAACGCTGGCCGAAACTGACGCGGCGGTTTTAGTGCCGGTGCAGCATCATCATGCGCATCTGGCGGCTTGTCTGGCCGAGCACGGCGTCGCTTTGAATGCACCGCCGGTGTTGGCTGCCATCTTCGACGGTTTAGGACTGGGCGACGACGGCGCATTATGGGGCGGCGAATTTCTGTTGGGCGATTATAGAGGCTACACCCGGCTCGGCCATTTTCAGCCCATCGCCTTGCCCGGCGGCACCCAGGCCATGCGCGAACCTTGGCGCAATTCGTATGCGCAATTGTTGTATTATTTCGATTGGGAAACGCTGCAACGGGACTTTGCCGATCTGGACATCATCAAAGTGCTGGCAAGCAAGCCGCTTGCGATGCTGACGACGATGATCTCCAAAAATCTCAATTCCCCGCCCAGTACCAGTTGCGGTCGCTGGTTCGATGCCTTCGCCGCTACGCTCGGCTTGCACAGCGAACAGGTTCATTACGAGGGCCAGGCTGCGATTGCACTGGAAATTCTGGCTACGCCGTTGTTTGCGGATGAGCAAGCGTATCCGCAAGCCTGGGCAATCGACCGTAGCGGAGAGTTGTCGGTATTAAGTTGGCAAGGATTATGGCTGGCCGTACTGGCCGATCTTAAGCGCGGTGCCGATAAAGCCCGCATTGCTGCCCGCATTCATCATAGCTTGATTGCCGCGACAGTCGAGCTTCTGAGCGAGCTTAGCCGCCAAACCGGCATCGACAGGATAGTGCTCAGCGGCGGCGTCTTTCAAAATCGGTTGCTGTTGGAAGGGGTGTCCGGGGAATTGCGGCGGTACGGTAAAACGGTGCTGTCGCCGCAACGCTATCCGATGAACGACGGTGGATTGGCATTAGGGCAGGCGGTGATTGCCGCTGCGCGTAGTATTTGAGGAATGACCGCTGTTAGTTGGGGGTTTTAAACCGCAATGATTTTTTAAAACCACTCCAGGCGATACAAATCAGGACGTCGATTGGCAAGATTACGAGCGGCGCCGCGAGTACGGACTTGTTTTAATAAATCCAGGTTAACATCGGCAATCAAGGTCATTTCGGTGTTTGGCGTCGCTTCCGCTAAGATCGCATCATGCGGAAATGAAAAATCGCTGGGACTGAAAATGGCCGCTTGCGCGTATTGGATGTCCATATTCTCCGCATACGGTAAATTGCCGACACTGCCGGTAATCGCTACAAAACATTCATTTTCAATGGCGCGGGCATGAGAGCAATAGCGTACCCGTTGGTAGGCATTCTTGGTGTCGGTCCAGAAGGGCACGAAAATGATTTGCGCGCCCTGAATGGTCGCCAAGCGGGCAAGTTCGGGGAATTCGGAATCGTAACAGATTAATACCGCGATTTTGCCGCAATCGGTATCGAACACTTTTAACGCATCCCCGCCTTTAACGCCCCAACAACTGACTTCGTCAATCGTGACATGGATTTTGTATTGGGCTTCAAAGGTGCCGTCGCGCCTGAGCAGCCACGACACGTTATAGAGTTCGTGGGCGCTATACTCGGGCATGGAACCGGCAATAATATTGATATTGTAAGACATGGCCATTTCCAATAAGCCATTGCGGATTTCACTGGTAAAAGCCGCCAAGGCGCGAATGGCATCGGGAGGGCTTTTATCGTTAAACAAGCCCATCAGCGGCGCACTCATATACTCGGGAAAGAGCACAAAGTCGGCGTGGTAACCCGCTACCGCATCAATGAAAAATTCGGCATGCTTGAGCAATTCTTCGACGCTGGTCAAGGTTCGCATCTGCCACTGTACAACGCCTAAACGGATGACATTTTTGGAACTGCCTAGCGATGGCGTTTTATCGACATAATCAAGATTGACCCATTCAAGCAGGGTAGCATAGCCCTTCGACTCGAGATCTACAGGAAGATAACCGGTTAACAGCTTGCGTACATGGAAGCCGTTAAACAGCTGAAACGAAAGTACCGGGTCATAAATTTCCCGATTCTTGACCTCTTCGATATAACGCACCGGCGTTAGCGTATCGGCGTATTTGGCATAGCCGGGAATTCGTCCACCGGCAATAAAGCGACGTAAATTCAGGTTGCGGCATAACTCTTTGCGCGCATCGTACAACCGTCGGCCCAAGCGCAGGCCGCGATATTTTGGATGGACAAAAATATCGACGCCGTACAAGGTGTCGCCGTGCGGGTCGTGATGGGTCAGGTAACCGTTGCTGGTAATTTGAGCGTAGGTGTGGACATCGCCAAAGCGGGCATAATCAACGACCATGCTTAATGCCGCGGCTACTAACTGGCCATTATCTTCAATGACAATTTGGCCTTCAGGAAAACGGGTGATTTGGGACGTATACTGGTCTTTCTTCCAGGCCCCGCCCAAATTACCGTAGACATGCTCCATTAAAACCGCAATATTATCGTAATCGTCAAGAGTCAGATGCCGAAGTAAAAGCTTATGTTTTTTGATCTTGTCTTTTTTCATAGTCAAAAAGTATAACTTTGCTTTTTGACGGCTTTATTACAATGTGATTAATCCATTATTTTTTTGAAGAATTCGGACGGCCTGTTTTAACTTTTTCAACCTGTTCGATGGCTTGTTTGAGTTCGGCAAGGCTCAATTGGGTAAGCAGTTGGAGTCCCGCACGAAGCAGTTCGCCTTTTTTAACATGGATTCCCTCTGCCAGGCAGGTTTGCTTGAGCTCTGAAATTTTCAGGTAATCATGTTCCGGAAAAGAAAAGCTATCCCTGATCACTTTTTCTTTAATGGATTTTCTTTTTTTAACCGACGTTTCCGCTTCTTTTTCAGGTACCTCAACGGCTTCTTTGACTTTTGTGGCGTTACCGGCTTTTGCTATTGATGGCTTTCTTAAGGGTTTTTTGGTTACTTTATGCTCTGTTAATGATTCGGTAATCGGTTGATTTTCCGGCTGTTTAGTTGCGGTTTTTTGGGATTTAGGTTGTCTTGTGGCCATCATTGTTCTCAATCATACTTAAATAAAAAAAACAGTATATACCGTTTATACTGTTTTTATGATTGTATTTTGTTAAATGAATCTTGGTTGAGACAATGCAGGATCAGTGTTGCGCGGTGTGTCGAAAGTTCGAATGAGGCTGCTAATGTTACCTCAGCGCAGATGAGCGGCCAGCCAGATGGTGTGAAGGCCGGGCGGAGTCCATTCAACCCGGTGTCGGGTATGTGCGGGAATCAGCAGATAATCACCGGCAATTAAATGAAAGGTTTGACGGTCTTTTTCGTAAAGGAGTGTTGCCTCTCCTTGAAGCAGCATTATCCATTCATCCCAATCCTGATCGTACCATTGTCCTGCCGGGGTAATATGGCCCTGGGATATAATGCGTTCAATTTGAATGCTATCCCGCTTGAAAATGCATTCAATGAGCTCTTCCGGTAATTGATCCGGTATGTTTTTAAAAATGTTGGCGTTAACAGGATTCATCTGCTTTTTGGGGCGATAGTGGGGTTTATTTTATGAATTCAACGACAAAATGGTATTGTATAATAGTTGTTTTAGATACTCTGTAAGTAATGGAAACTTCGAGCTATGAATCAATTTAATTGTAGAGAGCAAGGCAATCAGTAATACATTGATAAGCCTAACGGGGAATCAGGGTAACTACGGGACCGTTGCGATTATCGGCGGCGGCCCGGCCGGATTGATGGCAGCGGAAGTTTTAAGCCAAGCGGGTGTGAAGGTTGATCTTTACGATGCGATGCCTTCGGTGGGACGGAAATTTTTGATGGCAGGGAAGGGCGGCATGAACATTACCCACTCCGAGCCGTTCGATAAGTTTTTGTCCCGCTACGGCTCCCGCCAATCCTACATTAAACTGATGCTTGATACGTTCGGACCCGAGGCTTTAAGAGCATGGGTACAGGGTTTGGGCATTGCGACTTTCATTGGTTCGTCAGGAAAGGTGTTTCCTGTCGATATGAAGGCCGCGCCTTTGTTACGTGCATGGCTGCATCGATTGCGTGTAAACGGTGTCAATTTTTATATGCGCCATCAATGGTTAGGCTGGGATGATGGGATGCTGCGTTTTTTAACGCCGGAGGGTGAGAAGAAAGTCACCGCCGATGCCGTGGTTCTGGCTTTGGGCGGCGGTAGCTGGGCGCGACTGGGTTCTACAGGTGCGTGGGTGCCGCTGCTGGCTCGGCGAGGAATTTCGGTTGAGCCGCTACAGCCCTCGAATTGCGGGTTTGACGTGGCTTGGAGCGAGTTTTTCCGCAGTCGTTTTGCCGGACAGCCTTTGAAGTCGGTGCAAGCGTCTTTTTCCAATTCGACCGGAGCTGAATTTTGTCAGCTGGGCGAGTTGGTGGTTACTGCGGATGGCGTTGAGGGGAGTTTGATTTACAAGATGTCTGCACTGTTGCGTGAACAGATTGCGGCATCGGGAACGGCGCTGATTTATCTTGATCTCGCTCCCGGCAGGGACAAACAGTTTCTTATCGACAGGATTTCGCAGCCGCGCGGCAAGCACAGCATGGCAAACCATCTTCGTAAGCGAATCGGTATCGATAGCTTAAAGGCCGGCTTGCTGAGGGAAGCTTTATCGAAGGAGGATTTCGATGATCCGGTTCGTCTTTGCGAAACTATCAAGGCGCTGCCGGTTAAACTGCTTGCCGCAAGGCCGATTGATGAGGCGATCAGTAGCGCGGGCGGCGTTACCTTTGAGGCGCTCGACGAGTATTTAATGATACGTTCCGCGCCGGGCGTATTCTGCGCCGGTGAAATGCTGGACTGGGAAGCGCCGACCGGCGGCTATTTGTTAACTGCCTGTTTTGCCGGCGGGCGTGTTGCAGGGGAGGGCGTATTGGCTTGGTTGCAGAGCGAAGGCAAATCGCTGTCAGCATCATAAAATAAACTAAAATACTAACAAAAGAACTACCGGATCAAAGTCTATGTCGAAGAAAAAGGTCGCAAGTGTTTTTAACTTTTACCAGGATAGCGTACAAGGGCGGCTATGAAAACTCCAAAAAGTATTGAACCGCTGGTGCGGGACGGCCTCGTTGATGAGGTACTTCGTCCGTTAAAGAGCGGTAAAGAGGCGGCTGTCTACGTGGTACTCTCCGAAGGCGAGATACGTTGCGCTAAAGTCTATAAAGATGTTAATCAACGCGGTTTCCACAAGCAGGCCCAGTACCAGGAAGGGCGCAAGGTGAGAAACAGCCGTCAGGCGCGCGCGATGGAGAAAAACAGCCGGTTTGGGCGGCAGCAGCAGGAAGAGGTGTGGCAAAACGCCGAAGTGGATGCGTTATACCGTCTCGCCGCCGCCGGTGTGCGCGTTCCGCAGCCCTACAATTTCGTCGAAGGCGTGTTGTTGATGGAATTGGTTACGGATGAACATGGCAGCGCCGCGCCCAGACTGAACGATCTTGAATTGAGCCGGGAGCAAGCCCTTGAATATCACGGCTTGCTGATTAAGGAAGTGGTCAGGATGCTTTGCGCCGGACTGGTGCATGGCGACCTTTCCGAATACAACATACTGGTTGACGCCAACGGCCCGGTCATCATCGATCTGCCCCAAGCGGTTGATGCGGCGGCGAACAATAATGCCGCCAGAATGCTGGAGCGCGATGTCGACAATCTGGCCGATTATTTTGGCCGCTTTGCGCCTGAGCTGCTCAAAACCGAGTACGGCAAAGAGATCTGGAAGCTCTATGAGACAGGTGATTTGACTCCGCAAGTCGAATTGACCGGTCGATTTAAGGCTAGTAATAAAATAGCCGATGTTCGCAGTATCATGCGGGAAATCAATGATGCGCGAGATGAAGCGATACAACGACGTTATGAGCATGAAGATTAGGCTATGAGTGATAAACAACCGGGAAATCCATTGCATGGCGTTACCTTGGAAAGGATACTCGAAGAGCTGGTAGCAGATTACGGTTGGGCCGAACTGGGCAGATTGATCGACATTCGATGTTTTAATAACGACCCCAGCATCAAATCGAGTTTGAAGTTTTTAAGGAAGACGGACTGGGCGAGAAAGCAGGTTGAAGACCTCTACCTTTCAAAAAAAGACGGCTGAATGTTACGTTTATAGCGTTTTTTAATCAGCATGGTAGGTTTCTCAATAAGGCTATTGATATAGCGCATGCCTTTTTTTGAATTGATATGGGATCAGTCCTAAGTTAATATCAACAAATGAACAGAAACTATAAAGCCCCATTTAAGCAGTTTGTCAAAAAGGCTCACAAGCCTTTGCGCCTTGCTATCGAGGATGAGGTTCACATTATTTGCGAGAATCCCGCTATCGGTGAAGCAAAGAAAGGCGACCTCTCAAGTTTTTTTGTTCACAAATTCAAATTTAATCGACAAGAATATTTGATTGCCTACCGGCCACCCAAGGAGGATCAGGTCGGTAATGCCGCACTGATTGAGTTTTTAGTGATCGATTTCTACAAGGTTGGTACACACGAAAATTTTTACGATGAATTGAAGCGTTATATGAGCGAGGAATAACCATGAACAGTCCAGTTACAGCGGATGAACTTTTTGCCGCGATCCGAAATATGCCGTCTACAGAGCGAGCGCGTTTTTTCTCAATGTTGGGCGCCAACGCATTTCAAAAAGAAGATTACTCCCACGAGCAAGTATTTGGCGACCTTGAGAATGATGAATTCACTGCCAGTGAGGCCGCTGAGTACCTTGAAGTATCCCTGCCGACTTTTCGGCGATACGTTCAAAGTAAAAAGATCAATCCTAGCCACACTGTAGGCCGTAATCAATTTTTCGCAACTAAAGAACTAAAGTCGTTTAAGCGTTCTTTGCGGGATGTGAAGGGGCTATCGGCGGCTTAAAATGCTTCTGCCCCGTCTGAAACGTTTTGCGATGGTTGAGGACCGTTTCATTTAGACATCGTAGAAACGTTAGGGACAGGGTTGCAAACCCCGTCTCGCTTAGAAGTTTCTACAAATGAACCGCCTTAGCGT
>Ga0123399_1017586_pt1 | contig 11889 bp, 4 predicted proteins | sample T5LHNH4metaT_FD_89927 | JGI IMG/M metagenome (GOLD analysis project Ga0123399, IMG submission 89927) | Methane-oxidizing artificial microbial communities from Washington, USA to study methane cycling - T5-LHNH4 metaT (Metagenome... | ecosystem: Engineered > Modeled > Simulated communities... | reverse complement strand
TGTATCCAGGATAAAACGGCGAATACTGATATCTTCGCCAATATAACCAAGCCACACCAAATATGCACCATCCCATTGGTACCGAGTACATCCTTGTGCCGACGATGAAAGTCGAACAAGCCTCGTCAACTTAAAAACGAGGTGCATAATCTAACAGGTATTTTCCGAGTAAGCAAATACTTGCAGGGAGTTTTATCCCCCCGCTTCTAGATTCCGACAATCCCTGCCGGGATGACGCCCCATCGTATATTTGTAATGAAGCTGAGGAATGTCGAATCTAGGCATCATACTGATCGACTGGCAATGTAATCGTGAAAGTTGAGCCAACGTCGACGGTACTGTTCACTTCAATGGTGCCGTGATGTTTAGCAATAATGCCCCAAGTAATCGAAAGACCAAGGCCGGTGCCTTGTCCCACCGGTTTTGTTGTAAAGAAAGGATCGAAAATCCGCTTGATATTTTCCGGTGGGATACCGGCACCGGTGTCAGTAATCAAAACCTGGATCGCCGTATTATCGCTTGGGCATACGCGCGTAGTAATGGTAATTTCCCCTTTTTCTTCAATGGCGTGCCCTGCATTAACCAGCAAATTCATAAAAACCTGGTTGAGTTGCGAAGCAATGCAACGGATTTTGGGCAAATCATCGCTATAGTGCTTGATCACTACGCATTTATATTTAAGTTCGCTCCAGACAATATTCAGTGTTGATTCCAGTCCTTTTTGCAGGTCGGCTGATTGCCAATCCGGCTCTCCAACTCGAGAAAAATTCTTCAAGTCCTCTACGATTTTTCTCATCCGTGTAATGCCGTCTTTTGACTCTGTTATCAGCTCGAAAATATCGGACTTCAAATATTCGAAGTTCTTTTCTGCTTGCAACGCGATAACATGAGCGAGATCGTCATGATGGAGGCCAGTCTGGCAAGCGGCGGTTATCTCTAAAATATCCTTAACATAGCTTTCAAAAGTTCCCAGATTGGAATAAACGAAGGCAATCGGGCTGTTCAATTCGTGGGCAACACCGGCAGCCAATTGACCAATCGTAGCCATCTTCTCCGATTGCAATAACTGATCCTTGGCTTCAGCTAACTGAAGAATGTTTTGTTCGTATTGTTTACGTTCAGTAACGTCTCGTACTGTTGCCAGAAGCACAACTTTTCCGTCCAACTCCATGGCACTAAGCACAACATCAGCCGGAAAATTTTTACCGTTATCGGCCCGCCGATGTAGCCATTCGAAACTATAGCTTCCCCGTTCCATGGCCTCGGCGATCATTTCTTGCGCACAAACCAATGAATCTCTACCAGATGGCTGATTAAGCGGGGAAAAGTCACTCGGTTGCTTAGCATAAAATTCATCTTTGGTTTCGCACCCGAACATAGCTAAGGTTGCATCATTGCAGTCAAAAAAACCTTGCTCATCCAATAACATGACAGCTTCACTTGTGGAGACATAAAGCGTGCGAAACTTTATTTCGGATCTGGCAAGTATGTCTTCCGCCCTTTTACGCTCAGTAATATCGCGCAGGGCGGCGGCGATTAACAATTCCTTGGCAGTCTTGATAGGACTCAGACTAACTTCGACAGCAATTTTCCGACCGCCCCTGGTTTTGACAAAAAATTCCTGCTGCTGGCTACCCGATCCAACTGGGGTATTACCCATGTGATTTTCACTCAACTTACCATGTATGTAATGCAGGCCGTCCATTAATAAAATATCAACGGATCGACCTACCAGCTCGTCTTTAGCATATCCAAACAAATCGACGGCTTGATGATTTACCATACTGATCAAGCCACTACTATTTACGATTACCATGGGATCAGGTGTCGATTCAAGTAATGCGCGAAACTGCTGTACACGCGCTTGCAGCTCCGCCTCGTCTTCTATGCGTTTGCTAATGTCACTGAACAAAGCGAAGTAGTACAGTACCTCGCCGCTATCGTCGGCGACTGAATTACAGTCAATCAAACACGGCAATACGCTCCCGTCGGCGCGCTTCAATCTTGCTTCCCCACGATAATCCCCCGGAATCGCACAACTGTTATCCAAGATAATTAGGTCCTCGTAAAACCTGCCTACTAACGACTGATTATCAATGCCCATCAAAACCAGCATAGCTTGGTTACATTCAGTGATAATACCAAGTCGATTCATCCTCACAAAACCCTGGCTGGTTGAAGCAAGAATGGCATTAATACGGACGCGGATATGAGCGATTTTTGTACCTAAATAGGTAAACATTAAACCGCTGAGAATCAGTAAAATAGAGACAAGAGCAACAACAATGGCAAGAACTGTAGTGTTAGTTGCAACAATGACATGCTCATCGCCGGTAGCGTGGGAATGAAAGAACACAGCGGCGTCCATAGCTATATAGTGCATGCTTGAGATTGCCCCTCCCAGTACGCTGCCTCCAAGCAACGAAGGAACCAGCGAATTTTTGCTTCCGGATAACCGGGTCAGAAAAGCCTTGATCCACAACGCAGCGATTGCTAAACAAACAGCGGCAATAAGAGACAAAATGAATAGCTTTGGATTGTAACGCAAGATTCCATCCAAGTGGATTGCCGCCATGCCGGAGTAATGCATTAAACCGATACCAGCCGCCATCACTATGCCGCTCAGCACCAGTTTGTTTAAAGTGACAGTGTTGCTGGTAACACTATTTAAAGCCACGGCGGCGGCAAACATGCCTGGCAATATGGATAAACCGGTAAGCCATGGGTCATAAGTCATCTCGCAGTCCAACCGAAAAGCCAGCATACCGATGAAATGCATGGCCCACACGCCCCCGCCAAGAATCGAAGCGCCGACTGACAACCATAGATAACGCTGTTCGCCACGCGCTAACCGTTCAACCATTTCAAGCGCACAGAAACACGCAAAAATGGCAATGAGTACGGAAATAATCACCAGCGGTATGTCGTAGCTCCTGCTATATGCAAGAGCCATATCATTCAGTGAATTTAGAAAAAACATATCGAGCAAGCACCCTCCTTTAGCATAAGCATCTATACAGGTTATATTAAAAAATTCGGCTACCGACTTAAGCCGGAACACAGTCTGAAGTTCAACCATACACGGGTTCCCAAGCTCCGGAGACTGTGAAAGAATTATCCAAAATCAGTTTAAGAGCATATTCACCACGAAGGCACGAAGAGCGCAGAGAAAAAAATAATTGTTTTTTAATTCGATGCATTGAAAGCTTCGTGTCTTCGTGGTGAACTCTTTGATTTTGTTCTAAAGCGAATACTTTCACAGTCTCTCCGGCTTGGGAACCCAGAGGGCGAAGCTCCAGCTTCGCGAGACGGGAAGCTGGAGCTTCCAAGACTGCGTTCCCAATCTGGAGATTGGGAACAAGCGCAAAATACGCCCGTTTGTATACCTATCTAAAAACACCCCCTCTCAGCGGATGCCCAAAATATCACGCAGCGCCTCGATCTTAGCATGCATATCTGCCAACCCGCCGGTCATACGCATCACTCAACGCCCATTTCCTTGCTCAACACATAACTCATATCGAGCACCATGCCGACATCCCCGCTACCGAGCAAGGCACACCCCGTTACCCCGCGAATGCCGGACAAATACCCATGCAACGGACGGATCAGCACCTGCTGCTGACCAATCAGCTCATCCACAGCGAGTGCCGTCCGTTGCCCATTTTTACCGACCACCACGAACAGATGCTTGAGTTCATCGTCATTACTGCCTGAATCCTGCTCCAAAGCCGTCAAGCGAGACGCTCCGGCGCCGCCTTCCGCTTGCCCGTTACGGCTCAGGAACTGGATCGGCAGCACATCATCGGCTTCCAGGCGCAACATGTAGCGCCCCCGGTCGGCCGATACCTGCATCAACTCGTCTGCGCCTGAACGCACAATACGCTGAATGGCATCGATAGGCACTACATACTGCACCTCACCCACGCGCACCGCCATGCCTTCCAGCACCACCATCGCCAACGGCATAGTCAAGAAAAAACGCGTACCACCGGACGGCAGATTACTCACCCGCAAGTCGCCGCCAAGATGACGTAGCTGGCTGCGGGTAGTCGCAAGATCGACACCTCCGGCAACGGCTCTATGCGTTGCTCTACCTTCGGCATCCCTGCCGTCGTCGCCATCGCCGCTCGACACCTCACCGAAACCATCGCGCAAGGCGAGTGCAACATCAGGACGCTCCCCCGTCCAGCCAAGCTGACGACTCCGCTGCATAACCCATTGAAGATCGATGCCTTGGCCATCATCCTCCACTGTGATAGCCACATGATCCTCATGCTTGACCAACAACATTCGACAAGTCCCTCGTCCGTCCTTGCCTGCGCCTATACGGCGCTCCGGGGTTTCAATGCTCTGGCTCACACAAAAGGTCACCAGTGTACGCAGCGACGACTTGAGACTATCGATCATACTGAAGTCGAGTTCTATGTCATCGCCAACAGTCACCAGCGATACCTGACGGGCATGCTGCCGCGCTAGTCCACTGACGAACGGCGCCAAGGGTTTAAGCAACAAAGCGGCCGGACGCACACGCACAGCGAGCGCCTCTTCCTGCAAACGGTTCAGCAACGCAGTGTTTTGCGATTCGAGCTGAATGAGCTTTTCCACGCTTTCCAGCCAATTTTCCAGCGTCTCCCGCACCCCGCCGCGTGCCGCCTGCCAGTTATCCCCGGCGCCGGCCATTTTCGACTCGACAGTGCGCACCAGATCGGACTCAAACAAACGAGTCAGCAAGTGATGCACCATGGCCTGTCCGGTGACCAGTTCGCCGATAGATTCGAGCATATCGCCCGACATCGTTCCCTGCATCGCCATGGCGCGGGTAACGTCCTCCTCGGCGGAAATCACAGCCTGCTCGCAGCCGACCTTGTCGCTCGCATGATCTCCTGCCTTACGATCCACCAACGCAACTTCCACGTGCAGACACTCGCCTTTCGGGTCCAGCACGATCAACGCCTCATTGAAACCCACCTCGTCAAGGGGACTTGAGACCAGGAAATCGAATAGCGAACGGTTGCCCTCGAATACTGTCACATTACTGATAACCTGGGCAGCACCCGAACTCATCCAACTCAGAAAGTTCGCCGCCAACTCTTCATCGTTGTTGAGATCGGAACGTACAATGTAAAAATGGTGACCGTCTTCCAGACCGGATAATGCAGTCTGTACATTCTCCGGCGTCAGCACCTTGTGGAAAGCCTTCGGCAAGCCCAGGCGCGCCTCGATCTGCGAGGAAGATACCGTGCCGTTAGCGGCAAAGGTTGCCTCGGACGCTTCCTGCAACAGCTTTTCAATCTGCGCCATATCCGGTGTTTCGCCCAGTTCGGCGACATCCAGGATAATTTCAATGTCGCCGATAAACGATTTGGCGATATGCAACAGCACCACATCCGGGGCCGTCTCGCCGATCTCCGCGCGCGCGAACAAATCCACTATCGACATACTCAAATGCGCTGCCGTTTCCATACCATAGAACAAACAGGCGTGATAAACCTGGCGCATCAACTCGATCATGCGCGTACACTGCAAGCGCACATCCTCCTGACGTTTGATGCGCTCTATCACGTTACGCATATCAAGCAGGCTCTCAAACACATGATTCGCACACCAGGCGCGCAAGGTGGTTCGAGGATCGGCAGACAATCCGAAGCGATCTTCGAGCATCACCTCGGCCACTGAGGCGAGTTCCTCGTAAAGCAGAAATTCAAGGCGGGCGAAATGGGCGTTCAGGGATTCAATTCCGGTGCGAGCATCGCCGATTACCCTGTCCAGCACATCCATCACCCGTACGAAACCATGCGCTTCGGCAAGCTCCCGCACCTCTCCCGCCGCAGCCACAATAGCCTCCAGCGACAGCTCTTTGTCTGCTGATAGATGATTGCCCAGTTGCGACAATCTACCGAGAGGCTGTTCCAGCACATCGAAAAAACGGCGCACCGGATCGTCAGAAGCAATGGCTTCACTGCTAAGGTTAGGTTTCTGTGTAGCAAAATTCTGCTCATAAAGCGCTTGCAGGCGGGACAGCAGAGCCTCGGCCTGACCTCGTGTAGCCCCCACGATCCCCAGAAAATCCTGCAACACCAGCAGCCATTCGAGCATGCCGATCTGCTCCGCCGCATGGCACAAGCGCTCAGCTTCCTCGATAACGACATTTAACGCTCCGCTGGAATCACCCTCCAGAACCGAGCGCATCTCATGCAACACGTCATGCGCCATACCGAAAAATATCTCGCGATATACCGGGTCGTTGGCTAGAGAAGCCGTGTCCAGCGGCTCGAACACAATCGACTGCGGGGCCTCGGCAACTGCTCCCTGCGTTGCTCTACCTCCTGCATCCATGCAGTCGTCGGCAACTGCTCCCTGCGTTGCTCTCGGCAATTGCTCTACCTCCTCTATCCGTGGAGTCGTACCTCCTGCAGTCATTACGTCACGGACGGCTGTAAACTTTTCCTTCATGCGCACATTAAGATCGCCCGCCATCGCAGAGGGTGCATCCTGATGCGTGGATACCGACGTTTCCAGCATACCGCGCAAGATATCCGTCGCCTCCAGCAGCAGATCGACGATTTCCCCGTCCAGCGCTACCCCCTCATCGCGCACCAAACCGATCATATCCTCCGCCAGATGCGCCACCGATTCGATCACCGACAATCCCAGCATACGGGCATTGCCTTTATAAGTATGCATCGCGCGGAACAGACGCGCCACCGCTTCAGTATTCGACGGCTCGTCCTGCGAGCCTGTCTTGAGTAAAGCCGAAAGAATCAGCAGGCATTCTTCGACTTCATCGAGAGAGCACCCGCCTTCTTCAGCATACAAGCCCCAGACCTCATTTATATCTAACTCATCGGACATTCCACAACCCTCAGTCAATTTTGACGTTAACAGTCAAGTTTTTTGTTTTTATAATTCACCGTAGGGTACGCTACGCGTTCTTACGTTGATCGTTGTGATATTTAAAGGGACGCGCATGAAACCGCGATATGTAGGGTAAATGAATTTGCCTCTATAAATCGTTCATTAATTCTACTTTGTCAGATTTCATGGTTACACATTCAAGGTCGTCATTCCGGCAGGGATTCACGTCAGGCTATCCTGCCTGACGCCCTTCGGGTTAATGCAAATCTATTCCAGACAGATTTGTGCCGGAATCCAGGCTCCATGGATGGATTAGAGCTTGCCATCCATGGCACTGGATACCCGCTTCCCGGCGGGTATGACGAGCTTACGTATAATCTGACAAAGTAGAATTAAGTGACGGCACTTAACCAACGCCTTATATTTCGGACGGAGCTGCATGCACCGTCCGATTCGCTAAGACCGCCCCCTTAGCCTTTTTACCTCAGCCCCACCAATTGCCTCATCACCTGACTCAACTCACCGCCGCGCTTATCGACCAAATCGAGAGACACCGCCCCAGAAGGCTTGGTAACAATGGCATCAGCCCCCAACTCCCTAGCCTTCGCGGCATAGGGCGAACCGGAAAGCGCCACCGACGACAGAATCACAATCTTGGCCTTGCTCTTGAGCTTGGCGTAACGCAAAAATTCCAAGCCGTCCATTTCCGGCATTTCAATATCCAATAGAATCAGCGCCAGATCTTTATGATTGTCCAATTCTTCCAACGCCTTCTTACCGTTTTCGGCAAAGGCCACTGCCTTAAATTCCGGCATCTTGGTGACGAAACCTCGAATTACCGTGCGCATCATCACCGAATCATCCACTATCAAAACCTTGTGTTCCATATTGACTCCTTATTTCTTACAGTTAAAAAATGGGTCTCGTTCACACGTAAAAGCTCCCTCTCCTGCTGGAGAGGGTTGGGGTGAGGAGAATAAAAAGTATCGTAGGTCGGGTTAGGCGCTAGCCGTAACCCGACACATTCGCGCCTTATGTCGGGTTACGCTATCGCTAACCCGACCTACCCGGCTCATTCCCACGTACTACGTCACGCCATTAAGTTAAGAGACACGCTGGTTCCCAAGCTCCAGCTTGGGAACCCGGTGAGCAAAGCTCCAGCTTTGCGAGCCGGGAAGCTAGAGCTTCCCACTGAATTCCCAAGCAGGAGCTTGGGAACCTACGCGCAGAAGAGGGAGCTTTTTTCTTAACTGAATGGCAATGACTTGCTACGTGGAAACGAGAAAAAAATCATATAGCTCCGCGGGTTTGGTCCTGATCCCGCACGCCGACCAACGGGAGTGCAAGTTTTGCTTGCGCTTGCAGGCGAAGCCTGCACTCCGGCTATTGGCGTGGGAACGATGCCCCCCCCTCAGCCCCATTAAAAGCCGCCGAATCCCCGCTCATCGGCATCCAAAGGCAACACCGACTTAGCCGACTTGGCGCGTGCAGGGACTGCCGCTTTCGAAACCGAACCTTGACCAAGCTGTTCCGCCCTCACCATCGCCATGATTTGACGGATCATCTCCGGCGATATATCTTCCAATCCTATACCGCTCGCTTGATGCGGGCGCTCGCGCAGCTTGAATCGGCTGATTTCCATGCGCATCTGGTTGGCGACATTAGTCAGTTCGCCGGAAGACGAAGCCAGCTCCTCCGCTTGCTGACTGCCTTCCTGGGCCGCCTTGGCGACTTGGTTCATTGCCACATTGATCTGCGACACGCCGCTCGATTGTTCGGTACTGGCCGCGGCAATCTCGGCCACCAAATCCTTGACTTTAGTGACATTACCGACAATCTGGTCGAGCGCCTCACGGGTTTCATTGGCGATTCCCACCCCTTCCCTCACCCGCTTGGACGAATCCTCGATCAAATCGGCGGTCTCGCGCGCCGCCTTGGCGCTACGCCCCGCCAAGTTGCGCACTTCCTGCGCCACTACCGCAAAACCGCGCCCGTGCTGACCGGCGCGCGCCGCTTCTACCGCCGCGTTAAGCGCCAGCAGATTGGTCTGGAAAGCGATTTCGTCAATCACCTTGATGATCTTGGCAATATCCTGAGAAGACTGGTTGATCGCGTCCATCGCGCCGATCATGCCGGTCATCTTCACCTGTCCCTGATTAGCCGCCTGCGAGGTATCCATCACCAATTGGTTGGCGGCGTTGGCATTGTCGGTGTTGGCCTTAACCTGGCTATCGGTTTCCTCCAGGCTGGAAGTCACCTCTTCGACCGAAGACGATTGCTCTTCCGAATTCGCAGCCATGTTCTGCGAAGCGGCATTCAACTGCTCGGCGGACTGGCCGACCTGCTCGACCGTATCTACAATCTGGTAAAACGTATTATTGAGACCGACGAAGGCATTTTCGAACGCGACGATAATCTTTGCGTAATCGCCCTGATGACGCGAAGCATCGGCCCGAATATTGAGTTGACCGTCAACAATCGCCTGAGAAAGAGAAGCCGCATCGTCGATAATGCCGTTGACCGCATCGATACAGGTATTCAGATTGTTTTTCAGTACATTGAAGTCGCCGTTGTAGGTGTCGGTGATCTTCGCAGGAATTGCGCCTTTGGAAATGTTATCAACATAATCGGCGGCCACGTTCAACGGCCCGATCACCGCGTCCAGCGTGTTGTTCACACCCTCGACAATCTTGCGGAAGTCGCCTTGGTGTTTAGTCGCATCGGCGCGGGTCGCCAGCTTGCCGTCCACCGCCGCAGCCGCCAGGATATTGGCATCCGCTACCAAACCGTTGACCGCGTCGATACAGGTGTTCAGGTTATTTTTCAAAATATTGAAGTCGCCGTTATACGTATCAGTGATCTTCGCCGGAATCGCGCCCTTGGAGATGTTGTCGACATAATCGGCGGCCACGTTCAACGGCCCGATCACCGCGTCCAGCGTCTCGTTTACACCCTCGACAATCTTGCGGAAGTCGCCTTGGTGTTTGGTCGCGTCGGCGCGGGTGGCTAGCCTGCCTTCTATTGCTGCCTGTGACAGTAGGCCTGCATCAGTCACTAATGCTTTGAGATTGGTCCTCATCTGTTCAATGGTATCGTTGATAAAGACTTTCTTGCCGGGAAACTTCTCCAACTCTGCGTTGAAATCGCCCTCTCCAAACGCTTTGATGCAGGCCATGGCTTTCTTCTTTACGGCGATATGACCTAACACCATGTTGTTGACACCATTGGCCATCTCCGCAAATCCGCCCTGGAACTTCGAGGCGTCCATGACCACGTCAATGTCGCCATTGTCATGTTCGTTCGACATGTGCTGCATATCGTTTGTAAAATTCTTGAGATTGTCGCGCAGCAATACGGCGTTTTTTTGTAGAATCTGCGCTGTACCTTGGCATTGCTCAACCGAAATAATGGGCTGTTCCAACTCCCCTCTGGTCAAAGCCTCCAGGAATGTCGCTACACTATTCCAAGCCGTAATATCCGCCCATTCAACCAGCGCCCCGGTACGCACCCCATTGGTATCGCGCAGTATGGTCGTTACCAACGTGAATGTACGCCCCCCCAAACAGATTTCCGCGCTATGTTTTGTCGTCAGTTTTTCCAGCAGATTGCGTTGATGGGCGGGGTTTTTATGGAAAGCATCCATGTTCATTCCCATCAGTTTTGTTCTGTCAAAAAAAGGCATCTGTTTGCGAATATCCGCCTCCGCGGCAGCGAGCATGGCCTCCAGTGCGGGATTGATGTGAATTATATTGAAGTCTGCATCGACAAGCTGTAGACAGGTTGACACGCCGGACAAAACCGAGGTATAATGCTGCTGCTGCTGCTGCTGCTGCTGCTGCTGCTGCTGCGAAAAATATTCCAACATATCATTCACAGCTCCCGCCGTTTCTGCACATTCGCCTTTCATCCCCGATACATCGGCTCTTACCTCCAAATTACCGTTCCTGACGGCCTCCGCTACACGGCGGATTTCTCCTATCGCTTCGCAGCGACCGGATTGCTCAATATGCTTGGTTTCCGACATCGTTTTCTCCTGTTTGCGTTCAATTAAAGTTTGCGTTGGTACCGGTGCCGCCGAGACTTTTTCCTGCTTGTCCGAAACCGGCTGCGTTACAGTCGCGTTTTCCTCTGAGTTTGTTTGGCCGACACCATCCACCCAGTCCAGCGGATCGTTAGGAACTCGGCCGCGACTGGGTTTTCCTGTTTTTTTCGTAGTCATCTACTCTCCTGTTCTTAAATTTAAATTTAATATGCACGCCCTTAAGCGCCGGCGTAAAAATCAACAAACAGGCGAAACTTCGCCCGTTCCCAGCCAAGCGTCGTCAGCCAGCAGCGTGTTTGCCACCAATGCGAAATAATCTTCCGCGCCCGCACTGTCCGGCGCGTAATCAAAAATATTTTGTCCGTATCCCGGCGCTTCGGCCAGACGCACGTTATTGCGAATCACCACCGACAGCAGATGATCACCGAAACGTTCTGTCAAGAGATCGCGCACTTCACGGTGTACGGCCAAGCGCTTGTCGTAGCGGCATAACAGCAGCCGCAAACGAGACCAGGGAATCCCGGCCGTTTTCATCTGTTGCAACAGCCGACTGATGCCTTGCATGCTCAAAAACTCCGGCTCCATCGGCGTCAGCACGTAGTCGCAAACTGTCATCAGAGCCGCCACTTCGTCATTCCAGGTCGGCGGCGCGTCAATCACCAGATGCCCGGTCGAATCGTCCAAGTTCAGCTCCATCTTGCGTCCAGGTTTCGGATTGCAATCCCCCGGCACCAGGCAGAGCTGGTCAGCGATACGCTTTACGCCATGTCCATCCCTGGGTTCGAGCGAACCAGCCAGCCAATCGCTGACGTTCCAGGCCAGCGTTTCGGCACGAAAGCCCATGGCGGCGCTCAAATGCGTTTGCGGGTCGAGATCGACCAGGGTGACCGGCGCGCTGCCCCAGCGTGCCAGCCCGGCGCCCAGATTGAGTGCGGTGGTGGTTTTGCCTACTCCGCCTTTCTGGTTGAAGATCATTATTTTCATTCCGG
>Ga0123399_1027780_pt1 | contig 11897 bp, 10 predicted proteins | sample T5LHNH4metaT_FD_89927 | JGI IMG/M metagenome (GOLD analysis project Ga0123399, IMG submission 89927) | Methane-oxidizing artificial microbial communities from Washington, USA to study methane cycling - T5-LHNH4 metaT (Metagenome... | ecosystem: Engineered > Modeled > Simulated communities... | reverse complement strand
TTGTCGGGTGGAGAGAAAGCATTAACGGCGGTCGCCTTGGTGTTCTCGATTTTCGAACTTAATCCGGCGCCTTTTTGTTTGCTGGACGAAGTCGATGCGCCGCTGGATGATGCTAACGTTGGGCGGTTTTCAAAAATGGTTGAAGAGATGTCTGCATCTGTGCAGTTTTTGTATATTTCCCACAACAAAGTGACAATGGAAATTGCAAAACAGCTGGCAGGTGTTACTATGAAAGAGCCGGGCGTGTCCCGGATGGTCGCAGTTGATATTGAAGAAGCAGTGAGTCTGGCGGAAATCTAATGGATAAAGAAATATTAAGAATTGTAATTATTGCGACCGGTATGGTTGTCGTTATCGGTATGTTGGTCTGGGCTTATATAAAAGATAAAAAAGCACGGGAAGACCTGGAATTTTACGATGACGATTCGGATGAATCATTGGCGGCGGATGCCTCCGTTGACACAGAGGATGACTTTGATATTATCCCGCTGGGAGCGGCTAAAGGTAATGTCGGCGGTCATCAGGCTCATGACAAAGCGGACCGATATTATGATGAAGATGAAGACGAAGATTACTATGAACAGGATGACGACGTAGAGCCGCCGCCACGCGCCGCCGCACCGGCGATTATTCAGTTCAGCATTATCACCAAGGCGGACGAAGATTTTAACGGCGCTGATTTGGTTGAAGCTTTTAAAATGGTCGGGCTTGAATACGGCAGTTTGAAAATATTCGAACGCCTGGACGCTAACCGGCTGGTCGATTTTGGCGTGGCCTGTATTGTAGAGCCGGGCACGTTTCCGGATAAGGATTTAGAAAACTTTTATTGCCCCGGCATCGTGTTTTTTATGCAGCCCGAAGCATTGGATGATGCACCGGCCGTTTTTGACGACTACATAGAGACAATCAACCTGCTGGCCGAGAAATTGGACGGTGTGGTGCTTGATCATAGAAGACAGCCGTTGACCGACGCGACTGTGCAATCCATTCGGCAGAGTTTGTGATTTCGATGGATGCAGGTTTAAGTTATGCATAGTCATTAAACTTAAGACATAACACCAAGAAGACACGAAGTTTTTTACCCTGTTTTTCTCGGCACATGCTTCGCTGCTCCTGCGTGGCTTTACCTTCTGTATCCATGGAGTCGTTTGTGCTGGTTCCCAAGCTCCAGCTTGGTAACCCGGATCGCGAAGCTCTCGGCAACTGCTCCTGCATTGCTCTACCTCCCCCATCCATGGGGTCGTAGCTTCGCGAGACAGGAAGCTAGAGCTTCCAACACTGAATTCCCAAGCTGGAGCTTGGGAACTAGCGCATTCTTCAGCGCAATCCTTAATTTCCGTTCAGATTATTCACGATGCCATCTCTCAGCAATACGCAGTTAGAGCTTCTTAAAGAAGCCGACCTTGAATCCCTCCACTTGTCACCTGAGCTGATTGCTCAAATCGCAACGCAGGCCAATCCCCAGAACCTGACCGATGAGCAGCTGCTTGAGTTTTTGCAAGTTTGCAACGCGCTGTATCGAGGCGGCGAACCATTTATTTCCGATGCGGATTACGACTTTGTTTTCCTGGCGGAATTGCAAAAACGCCATCCGCACCATCCCTATTTAGAGACCGTCGAACCGGAAGTCGTCGCTGTCGGCAAGACCGTCACTTTGCCGGAGCCTATGCTCTCGACCGAAAAAACCTATAGCCAAAGCGGTATCGAAAAATGGCTGTCCCGACTGGAAAAAGCCGCCGAAGACTGTGACGCGGATTTTTCCACGCTGATGATCCGCGCCACGCCCAAGCTGGACGGCTATGCGGCTTACGACGACGGAAAACTGCTGTACACGCGCGGCGACGGCCGAAAAGGCACCGACATTAGTCGGGTTTTCGAGCGCGGCTTGAAAGTCGGCGGCAACGGCAAAAGAGGACAGGGCGCAGGCGAAATCGTGGTCAGTCAGACTTATTTCAACACTCATCTGGCCGAGTATTTTGAAAACTCCCGAAACTTCCAGGCCAGCATCATCAAAGAAAAAGACCTGGAACAACACGCTTTGGAAGCCATCCAAAACCATGCGGCAGTTTTTTTTCCATTCTCCCAGTTGCCTGATTGGAAAGGCACGGCCGCCGAAGTGCTGGCCGATTTCGACCACGTTATCGAAACTGTTTACACGCTGGTCGATTACGATGTGGACGGCGTTGTTTTTGAGCTGGTCGGCAATGAACAGATAAAAAAATATCTGGGCGCAACGCGGCACCACCACCGCTGGCAGATCGCCTATAAAAGCAATGTCGAAACCGCCGAAGTGATCGTGCTGAAAGTCACTCCGCAAACCTCCCGTTCCGGCCGGGTTAATCCGGTTGCAGAGCTAACGCCGACCAAACTGAGCGGTGCGGTGATTTCGAGAGCGACGGCGCATCATTACGGCATGGTCAAGGAGCTGGGTATCGGTGTCGGCACACTGATTGAATTAACGCGCTCAGGCTTGGTGATACCCAAAATCGAGCGGGTCATTATCCCAAAAGAACCGCAAATTCCCGAACATTGCCCCAGTTGCGGCAGCGAACTGGTTTGGGACAGCGATTACCTTTATTGTCTGAACACCACGAAATGCCCCGCGCAAATTGAAAACACCATCGAGCATTTTTTCAGAACCCTGGCAAATGTCGACGGCTTTGGGGGGAAAACGGTAGAAAAACTCCATGCTTGCGGCATCAACTCGGTCTATGCCGTTTATCAGCTGGATATGGCGCAATTGCAAGACATGGGTTTTGGCGACAAAACTGCGCAAAACCTGCTGGATCAATTGCAACGCAGTAGAACCGAAGCCATTGAAGACTGGCGTTTTCTGGGCGCTTTCGGCATTCACCGGATGGGGCTGGGCAATTGCGAACGCCTGCTGCAACACCATCACCTGATGGATATTTTCAATCTGACCGTTGAAGATGTGATTAATATCGAAGGCTTTGCCGAGAAAACCAGCGCCGCCGTGGTTGAATGTCTGGCAAAAATAAAAACCGATTTTATGCAACTTCACCAGCTGGGTTTTAATTTAATTCAAACGCCGTTAATCGCCGAGCAGCAGCAAAACATCAGCCCGATTTCCGGCAAGACCATCGTCTTTACCGGCACCATGGTTCACGGCAAGCGTGATGACATGAGCAAGGAAGCCAAGCGTTTGGGCGCAAAAGTGGGTGCGTCAGTCACCGGGAAAACCGATTTTCTGGTCACTGGGTCGGATGTGGGTGCGGCAAAAATCGCTGCTGCTACCGAAAAGGGTGTGCGGGTTATTAGTGAAGAGGAATATTTGATGTTGTTAATGGAGTGAATTTTTGGGTGGGTTAAGGGTGTCGTATTTGTTTGTACGGCATGTCTTGTTGCTGTGAAGTTGTTCTGAATAAAAATAAATAATTAGATGAATTTGTGAAGAATATACGAACAATTAAATTTTTTATAAGACGATCTGTGTTGTAAATATTACGTTAGGTGCTGAAATCGTATGAATACAAAGTACGTTCTGGAAGTATGCGACACAGCAGGCGAACACAAGCCCGTCGCCAAGTTTGAGTCGAACTCGCCGTTCCATGCTGTAAGTCCAGGAGAGCGATTCGATGACGTTGGTTGGGACCGCTTGGACAATGTTGGTGTTATAGCTTCTCCCGATGCCCCAAAGCGATACACGGTTCATTCAATCAAGCATGTCGTTTACACCCAAGCAGGCTCTCTGGTAGTCAAGTACTGCCTGAATCTTTCCCCATTTGAAGGCCCGAGTTCTCCAGTATGGGGTGACGACTAAGGCGTTGGCCCAGTCTAGGAGTCCTGTAAGGTTAGGCATGCTCTTTTCATGCCCCATACGCATCAACTTGGGAAAATTAAGACAAAAGCCTTGAATCTCCGGCATGATAATGCTAATAAGGCGATGTATTACCGCTCATCTACGATTCTTTTTTGCCGTGAAGATTTTTCTTGGTGGTGAGTAAAAATGAGTAACTATTGGGATGTTCTTTCATGGAAATCACCTCAGTTGATGTATATGAGTGGGCTATTGCCTCTAACCATCCGAGCTGAGCAAATTGACGCTCTCAGCCGCGTAGGCCGCGTATGTTTTTATGCCCGGTATTCCTGTCGTTAGATATAACGACGGATTTTTTTTAAGATGATTGTACTTCGGAGATGAATCGGTTTACATCACTTATCTACAACAATGCAATCAACTCAAGCGTGCCATAAAAATGGGGCGAAGATCGTATGCCGCCACGCAAGATGCAAGTCACGCTGTTTTCCTGCAAATATTTATAGAACACTTCGTTTGAAAACCGTACAGTAGTTGAAGATAACAATGCCGGATTTCAACGCCCTTGCTTCGCCGACAATAAAACCAACTGTCCGTTTTTATCAATGGCACCCTTCTAAATAGTAGGATTTTTCAATAACCGGCACTTCGAGTGCGGGCAGGCCGAATTCCAGCAGCAAAGACAAGCTGGGGAAAAAGCATGGATATTGGAGTTGCCGTATTTAAACGGCAGTGGAGTGATCTTCCCACGGCTTGATTATGACGCCGTGGGAGAGGGGGCGTTCTTACTTTTTACGCCTTTTGTCTTTTGCCTTTTCAATTTCCTTGGCCAAATACCCTGAGGCATTAACCGGGATAGTATCGGCGGTCAAAATAGCACCTAACTCGCTCATCGCTTTGAGATAAACCTTGCGCTTAAAATACACCACGTCTTTAAGCGGCTCCCAGTAATCCACCCAGCGCCAGTCATCAAATTCCGGTTTGGCGCACTGATCAAAACGCACATTGGATTCATGCGTTATCAAGCGCAACATATACCAGATTTGCTTTTGGCCTATGCATAACGGGAGGGAATTCTTGCGTATATAGCGCTCTGGCAGCTGGTATCTCAGCCAATAGCGGGTACGCCCAAGCACCTGGACATGCTGCTGTTGCAGTCCCGTTTCTTCGCACAACTCTCGATACATCGCCGCTTCTGGGTCTTCATTCGGATTTATCCCGCCTTGCGGGAATTGCCATGAGTTTACACCCATTCGTTTTGCCCAAAACACGCGACCCTCGTCATTGCAAAGGATGATCCCGACATTGGGCCGGTATCCTTTAGAGTCAATCATGTTAAAACCTGTGTTTTTACCTTTCCTAGTTCTTTAATCTTGCTGATGGTAAAATTATTAAAGAGAGGTCAGTAATTTAAATTAATGACAGCATTGTTCCATAAATAAAGTGCAGATGCCATAGCGCACAGCTCTTTTTAATTACTCAAGACAGGATTAACCGTGAGCTTAGCGATTTTTGATTTGGATAACACGCTGATTGCCGATGACAGCGACTATTTATGGGGACAGTTTCTTGTAGACCAGGGCATCGTTGATAAAAGTTACTATGAAAGCGCCAACGCCAAATTCTACGATGACTATAAACACGGCACTTTGGATATTGTCGAGTTTCTCCGCTTTTCACTACAACCTTTGGCCGACAACGACCCCGATCAACTTTATCAGTGGCGGGCGCAATTTATAGAAGAAGCCATCAAACCGCTATTGTTAAAACCTGCGCTGCAGCTGATCGCCAAACATAGAGACCGGGGCGATACCTTGCTGGTCATTACCGCAACCAACCGCTTTGTTACCGAGCCGATAGTCCAGCTGTACGGCATTGAAAACTTATTGGCGACCACGCCGGAATTTATCGATGGCCGATATACCGGCGGCTTTAACGGCATCCCCTGTTTTCAGGAAGGCAAAGTTAAGTTGCTGGAAGACTGGTTAAAGGGCTCAACCGAAACCATGCAGGGTAGCTGGTTTTACAGCGATTCACATAACGATCTGCCGCTGCTCAAGCGGGTAGACCATCCGGTCGCGGTCGATCCAGACGAAAAGCTGACCGAATTTGCCGACGCTGCCAACTGGCCGATCATCAGCCTGAGAAACGGCCAATGTCCGACGCATCATTTTCATAAATAGAAAACACGGCAACATAGATGTGTGTTGCCCGTTCCTAAATTACTGCCTGGTACCACAATGACGATTATGACTTTCCCAACCATAGAATCTTTTGTCGGCAATACACCTCTTGTCAGACTGCAACGCTTGCCCGGCAATACCGGCAACACCATCCTGGTTAAGCTGGAAGGCAATAATCCGGCCGGCTCGGTCAAAGACCGCCCGGCGCTCAGTATGATTAAACATGCCGAGGAAAGAGGCGAGATTAAGCCCGGCGACCGGCTGATTGAAGCGACCAGCGGTAACACCGGCATTGCCCTGGCTATGGCGGCCGCGATCAAGGGTTATAAAATGACCTTGATCATGCCGGACAACATGAGCGAAGAACGCCGGGCTTCGATGAAAGCTTACGGCGCCGAGATCATCCTGACGCCTGCAGCAGGCAGCATGGAGGCGGCGATTGATTTGTCCAGGGAAATGGAAGCTGAGGGTCAGGGGAAGGTTTTGGATCAGTTTTCCAATCCCGATAATCCGCGTGCGCATTATGAAGGCACCGGACCGGAAATCTGGCGCGATACGCAGGGCAAAGTAACCCATTTTGTCAGTTCCATGGGTACGACCGGTACGATTATGGGCACGTCAAAATTCCTGAAGGAACAAAACAGCGGTATTCAGGTGATTGGCGTACAGCCGGAAGGCGAGTCTAAAATCCCCGGCATCAGACGCTGGCCCAAGGAATATTTGCCGAAGATCTACATGGCTGATCGGGTTGACCGGATTATCGATGTGGACCAAATTTCAGCTGAAAACGTCACCCGCGCTTTGGCGGCCCAAGAGGGTATTTTTGCCGGTATTTCATCCGGCGGCGCTGTTCATGCTGCCTTGAAATTGTCTGAAGAAGTTGAGAATGCGGTGATTGTGGTCATTATCTGCGACCGGGGTGACCGGTATTTATCTACGGGTGTTTTTCCTGGCTAATGAAAGCCCTGTTGAAGGGTTTGTAGGGACGACCACCAACCGGTCATCCTTATTATCGTTCCCAAGCTCCGGGGCTCATCGTTATGCACAACTTCGCCCGAAAGTCGTCATACAGGTAGGAATGCCCTCGTTCTCACGCGCTGCGTGGGAACGCAGTCAAGGCGCGCTGCGCCGTGAGTTACGAACAGCGTCTTGCGTATACGGGACGCTGCGCGTCCGGCACAGCGTTCCCACGCAGCGCGTGGGAACGAGGAGTAGTGACGGTGTTCCGCAGACACTTGTGTATAACGATGAGTGCTCCTGCGTGGGAATGCAGTATTTGACACTCCAGCGTCGTCTTGAGCCTAGATAATGTGGGTGCGTTTCGCAGTGATGATCTTGGTCATCATCGTTACTTTAACAACACCCACCGCCAATGCCCTGGATAACGTATCGTTTAATGTCGGAACCATTGCAGGAAGCCAATGGAAGCTGGAAGGCGTCAATATCGCCCTGACCGACCTGTCGCAAAACCCGCAAAAACTGGCCTTAACGATCGCGAAGTTAAGCCTGCCCAAACCTTTCAACGACCTCAATCTGGTCAATATCCGCTGCATTGCTTTCACTTGGCAAAACAAGGAGTTGATGTGCGAACAGGGCAGGGCGGAGATGCGTTCAAAGCAATGGCAATCGCCAACCGCCGACTTTTCTTTCCATGTCACGGAAAAGCGCAGCTCATTCAAATTAACCGATTTACATCTGGCCGGTGGGATCATTGCGATTGACGGCGAAGAGCAGGACGAGTTATGGCAGTTACAGATCGACGCCAAAGCGGTGGATGGCAAGTCGATTCAACAGCTATTGCCGCAGGACCGGTTCAAACTGAAAGGCGGCAAAATCAATGCTAAGTTAAATGCGTCCGGCAGTCATGCGCGGGTTAATGAATTTACCTTAACAGTCGGGCTTAATGCTTTGACCGGCCAGACCAAAGACGGGCGGTTGGCTACCGAAGCATTAGCATTGGAATCAACCCTGAACGCCCAACACAATAACGGCTTGTGGCACTGGCAAAGTCATTCTGATTTTAACGGCGGCGCGTTGTATGCCGAGCCTTTGTACCTGGAAGCGGCCGGGCAAAATATCATTTTGGATGCCCAAGGCGACTGGGACGCATCAGACAAACGAGTCGAAATAAAGTCTGCAAGTTACCGGCATTCAAAAGTCGGAGAATTAAGCGGCAACGCAACCGTTCAATACAATAATGGCGCAAACCTTGAAAAAGCTCAACTTTCGTTGAACAGTGACAATTTGCAGGACTTGTCTGCAATCTACCTGAAACCGTTTTTTGAGCAGACCGTATTGCAAGGCGTTACGCTCGCAGGCCATTTAAAAGCCGATTTTTCTATTAATGACCAATCCTTAGCCGCGTTGGCGGCAAGCTTTAATAATCTTGACGTTAAAGATGCCGCCGGACGCGGTGAAATTCAGGGCGGCGTAGGTCAGCTTAACTGGTCGAACGATGAAACTTTTAGCCTGCCGTCGAAATTTGCCTGGCAGCAATTGCAGGTGCGCGCCGTGCCCATAGGTTCTGCCGAGCTTTCACTGCTGAGCAGAGCTGACAGCATCCGGCTGTTAAAAAAGACCCAACTGCCTTTTTTGGGCGGCGCAATCGCTATCAACCAATTCAACTGGCAGGCCAAAAAGCAGCAAGACCCCGAGCTGTCCTTTGAAGGCGATGTCAGTAATGTGTCGCTTGAGCAACTGTCTCGGGTCCTAAACTGGACACCGTTATCCGGCACCATCAGCGGTCATATTCCCCGCGTCGAGTACAGCAGCAAAACCCTGAGTCTGGGCGGCGAACTGATCGTCAAGGTTTTCGACGGTGAAGTTAAAATCAGCAATCTTGCCTCTTCGGGATTATTTACCGATTTCCCCAAATTCCACAGCGACTTGGAGATCGAAAACCTGGATCTGGATCAGTTAACCGGCAAGTTTAAATTCGGCGGTATCACTGGCAAGCTATCGGGCTATGTCCGGCAGTTGTACATGGAAAACTGGCATCCGGTCACTTTTTTCGCGTGGCTGGGCACGCCGGAAAATGATGATTCGCGGCACAGGATCAGTCAAAAAGCGGTACAAAACATCGCCAACATCGGTGGTGGCGGTGCAGCTGATCTACTGTCCAAAAGTTTTTTACGTTTTTTTTGAAACCTTCGGCTACGACAAGCTGGGGCTGGGTTGTTACTTGCATGACGGCGTGTGTCAGTTGATGGGGGTAGAGGCCAGAGAATCCGGCTATGCCATTATTACCGGCGGCGGCCTGCCGCGGATTGATGTGATCGGCTATAACCCCCGCGTTGACTGGAATGTGTTGATGGATCGATTGAAGCGTATTTCGACGTCGGATGAAGTGATTGTTGAATAAACGATTACCCAATAGCTAAGAAGCTGTTTAAAAACCTAAAAATTCCGTTTAAAGACAGTGTATCTCGGTAGACTTGATGAATACCTCGGTCACTGATAATCCATGGAAAGCCGTCAGGAGTTTCCAAGCTAGACAAAAGAGCGTTCAGGAATCTATCTGCGAGGCAGTATGACAAGCTTGTCCCGTAGAGCCCGTGTAAGACATGCAGGTGTGCCGCAACACGTGGTTCAGCGTGGAAACAACCGTGCGCCTGTTTTTTCGCAGATAAGGACTATCAATCCTATCTGGACAGCCTTCTGGAAGGCGCGACGCGAGATGGCTGTAACATTCACTCCTATGTGCTGATGACAAACAACGATCATCTGTTGGTCACGCCTGAGGCCGACGAAAGCCTGTCATACATGATACGCTACCTTGGAAGCCGCTATGTGCAATACGTGAGAACCATGTCTACCGTCATAGCGGCACGTTATAGGAAGGGCGTTATAAGTCCAGGCTGATTGATTCGGAAGGACACCTGCTGACGTGCTACCGGTACATCGAGCTGAATCCTGTTCATGCGGGAATGGTGGAGAATGAGAACAACGCGGTAAGACGCAATCCGTAGGGCGCAATAGCGCAGCGTATTGCGCCGCATGAAAAGCCTAAACAACAAAACACGCTTATCCATGCGAAATATTAACGAAGATTTATAAGGAACAACAATGCCAGACTATCGTCGTTACCGCGTTCCGGGTGGAACTTATTTTTTACTGTCAATCTGTTGGAAAGATATGCCAATGATCTTTTGATACGCCATATTGACACCCTTCGTTCAGTTGTTCAGGAAACCCGTAAACGTTGGCCGTTTCATATTGATACCTGGGTGTTCTTGCTCGAACATTTGCATTGCGTATGGACATTGCCTATTGGTGATGATGGCAATGCCAACCGTTGGCGAGTCATCAAACAAGGGTTTTCTAAAGCATTGCCGATTACGGAAAGACGATCTGCTGTGCGTGTTGCCCTCGGTGAGCGGGGAATTTGGCAACGCCGCTTTTGGGAGCATGTAATTCGGGATGATGCGGATTATGCGGCACATATCGATTATTGCCATATCAATCCAGTTAAGCATGGTTTGGTTAAACGGGTTTCGGATTGGCCTTATTCAACTTTTCATCGCTATGTTGGGCAAGGGCTTTATCCATTAAATTGGGCAACGTCTCTTGATATTAATTTTGTCGGTGGTGAGCATGGTTAAGAATTGTGAGGATAAGAAAAGCCATCATGCGGCGCAATATGCTACCGCTATTGCGCCCTACGGATTGCGTCTTACCGTGTTGGTCTTTGCCCATATCAATGGCAAAGACAGAATTTCCATCGCCAACTGGTTCGGTAGCCTTGCCGATGGCGCCCATAGGCTGGATACCGTGACATTCGCAGACGGAGCCACCTTGCAGCTCGATGCCTTGCAGTTGGGATCGGGCGGCAACGACACCCTTATAGGCACCTCGAACAGCGGCATTCTGATGGGCGGCGCGGGCGACGATATTTTAATCAGCGACGGCAACGACTGGCTCAACGGCGGCAGCGGTGCCGATACCATGAGCGGATCGATCGGCGACGACATTTACGTCGTCGACAACGCAGGCGACACCGTCATCGAACTTGAGGGCGAAGGCAACGATACTATCGATGCACGGGTGAGCTATACCCTGGCAGCTAATGTCGAGAATATGCGCCTCATGGGGGCTTCCAGTATCAGCGGCACCGGCAACGAACTGGACAACATCATCACCGGCAATGCAGCGGACAACCTCCTGCAAGGCATGGACGGCAACGACACCCTGATCGGCAATGCGGCGAATGATGAAAAGTGCCGGGGAGTCGCTATTTTTGCGAAAGCTTTTATGGGCATCCCTGCCCAACAAGCGGCAAAAGCTACGCGACCGCTAATGCCTGCGGCTGCCCCAGCCGTCCTGCTTCATTCGTTGGATACCCAGCAAGGGGTATCCAACATCATTCTCGCAATGACTCGACGCGATTTCGGAAAGCCTGCATTTTCACTACGCAAAAAGCGCTTCGTGAAAACACATGCGCTATCGCTTCTGGGGACTACTAGACTCCTGTCTCGCAGCGAATGTGAAGGAAAACAATAATGAAAAAGAATCGTGGTACATCCCTAAATATCGGACTCCAGCCCCATTTTTGTTGGATGAAAAACAAATTGAAGCTGCCTTCTTTGGCAGACAAACTCATCCTAATCTTTCGTATTGTCGTATTTGTTACGTTTACTACTTACGCCAGCATTAGCATTGCGGCAGACGATTATTTCAAATCTTATTCTGTTTTGTTAGAAGGCGGTGATGTAGATGGTTGGGAAGTGTCTGCTTATCAAGTGAAAGAAGCAGATTACAGTGTCTATCCTGCAAAATTGTGTTTCAAAAAAGAAGCAAAAAATGTTTGTCATTCGATCATTAAAAAACTGGGGCGTTATCAATACCCGTTTCAGATGGTGAATAGCTTGACCCCTTTACCTAAGAATGCAGGGGTTCATGGTGTGCTGGTAAAAAGTGATCATACTGGGACAGTTGAC
>Ga0123399_1017203_pt1 | contig 11939 bp, 9 predicted proteins | sample T5LHNH4metaT_FD_89927 | JGI IMG/M metagenome (GOLD analysis project Ga0123399, IMG submission 89927) | Methane-oxidizing artificial microbial communities from Washington, USA to study methane cycling - T5-LHNH4 metaT (Metagenome... | ecosystem: Engineered > Modeled > Simulated communities... | reverse complement strand
TCCTTCGGAACCGGCTCTGACAGATAGTCCCGAACAGAGCGGCGGCCGTAAATCGCTTCCATGAGCTCCATGATCGCCCCCCTGGTTCGGGTCTACTATTGCCCCTGAAGAGACGGATCGTCCGCCGCGACAGAAAAAGCGGCGAAGCCTCTTTCGCGCAGGCGAGATTTCACCTGAGTGCGGAAAGGTGGTCAAGACTGAAGACAGGACCTGCGTCATTCAATCGCGCTGCGATTGGCTCGATGCTTACGCCTCCTATGGGAGAGGCTGAGCGCAACCGCGTCAATCCTCAATCGACGGAAGAACAAATCGACGCGATTGCCGCATATCTGTCCAGCTTGCGTCAAACAGGATGAGCGCATGATTCTCAATTCGCAAGTCGCAATCCTCGGTGGGCTGCAATAATTGTCCAACCCATTATTTTACCCCTACGACTTCGAATCATAACTGCGCGCCCAATTTCGCCGCGTTTCGTGGGTCGCTCATGCGATGCCCGCCCATTGTGACATCTCGAAAAGTTACGTTCCCAGCAAATAACAGTTCGCCTGCGTATGAGCGTGAGGGAGACAGTGGAGCTGCCGCTGAATTTTTTGCGGTGACGCGCCGCGACAAAACGTCCGGGTTTTACCGCTCCCGTGAACGAAAAATGCGTGCGAGCCATTGGCGCGCAAAAGCAATCTCTAATGTGTCGATGCGGCGGCATATCCAGGCGGGCGCCATTCGGCAATGCTCCGCTCGTCTACGACATCTCTGTTTTAAAATGCCCTTTCCGGCGCTTAATCCATACGATCCGGGATTCGAAATCCGGCGCCTGCCGAAGCGCTGAAACAGTTTCATAAGCGCGAGCATGACTGCTGTGACGGATTCGGTTCATAGAGTCTTGTTCTCGCATGCGTACCGTTGCGCTCGCTGATTGACGGGCATAACTTCAGATCGTTCATCCTCGTTCATGTCCCATGTTGGCGAGGCTTCTTCGACGAAGAAACTCAAAGCGCTTCATAAGCTGAACCGCAAAGCGCCGAGCGCCTCGAGCGAACCGCCTTTCAAAGGGAGCTACGATGACCACAGAACCCGAAGTTCGCCGCACGCTAAGCGAGGCGGCCGCGCGCCAACTCGCCAATGCGACGAAGACCCGTCCGCAATGGTCGGGCATTACGCCGCGCTGGCTTATTTCGTTCCTGCCATGGGTTCCCGTGGAAGCGGGCATCTACCGTCTCAACCGGGTAAAGGAAGCCGAAGCGCTCACCGACGCGGACGTGCAATGCAGCCCCGCGCGCGACCGCGACGCCGACCTGCCCGAGACCTACGTCCCTTATGAAGACGCGCCGCGCGAATATTCGATGAATGCGGTGACGACGGTTCTCGACGTGCAGACGCGCGTATCCGACCTTTACAATCATCCCTACGACCAGATTCAGGAACAGGTCCGGCTTCTCACGGAAAAGGTGAAGGAAAAGCAGGAATCGGAGCTGATCAACAATCCGGAATATGGCTTTCTGGCGAACGCCGCGCCATCCATGAAGATCAAGACCCGCACGGGCTCGCCGACTCCCGACGATCTCGACGAGCTGATCGCCAAGGTCTGGAAGGAGCCTGCGTTCTTCCTCGCGCATCCACGCGCGATTGCGGCTTTCGGACGCGAGGCGACCCGTCGCGGCGTGCCGCCGGCGACCATAACGCTGTTCGGCTCGCCGTTCCTGACGTGGCGAGGCTTGCCGATCGTGCCGAGCGATAAGCTGTACATAGACGAGACCGGGAAGACCAACATCCTGCTTTTGCGCACCGGCGAGAAGAAACAGGGGGTCATCGGCTTGTTCCAGCCAGGGATTCCCGGCGAAGTCGCGCCGAGTCTTTCAGTGCGTTTCATGGGCATCAATCGCAAGGCGATCGCGTCCTATCTCATTTCACTTTACTGTTCGGCCGCCGTGCTGACGCATGACGCGCTGGGCGTGCTCGAGGAAGTCGACGTCGGCAAATATCATCAATACGACGACAAATACGCCTGAGCCGCGGCGCGCGACTGATTGATCGGCGGCTGAAGGCCGCCGATGAACTTCAGAGGAAACGCCAGCATGCCCGATCCGCAAACTGCTCCGTCTCCGCCGGAATTGCCCGTCGACGGCGTGCCTTCGGAAGAAGCCGCGACCCGCCACGCGTCGATCGTCTTCGATCCGGAAACGATCGCGCGCCTGGCCAACGCCTTCTTTCAGGCGCCGCTCGCTCCGACAGCTCCGGCGCCGCTCCCGTTCGGCTTTCCCGTCGCGACGCCGAACCTCGCCGATGCGCCGGCTCCATCGGTCGTCACGTCGATTGCGCCCCTCGCGCCGGCGCGCGCTCCCTATGGACCGCCGGACGCGCCGCAGACGACAATTCCGTCCGTGGCGCCGACGCCCAATATTCCAGCGCCTTCAGCGCCGACGGGCTTGCAATCCCCGACGCGCCCGCCGGGACTGGAGAACGCGCCCGAACCCGGCGCGTCGATCGGGGGAACGTATCCTCTCGGGATGGCGGGCGCCATCGATTACAGCGCGATCCCAAGGTTGTTTGGGGGCGATATGGCTGTGATCCCGCCTGCGCATTCGGGCATTTTGGGGATAGGCGCTCACAATGGCGCCCTGCCGGGTGGCGTCGCGCCCGCCAACCACGATAATCTTTATTTCCTGCATGAGCGCGTCCCGCCGACGCAAGGACCATCGTCAAGCCCGCCGTCAGCGTTGTCCGCGCCCTTGATCGACCCCGCGCATCTTACGCCATCAAACGCGCCGGACCACGCTGTCGGCGTTCCGCTCAATGCATCGCCGGAAAGTTACGCGATCCCTGCGCCGTCGGAAGCGGATCCGCATCGTCTCTCTGACGCCGCTTCGCTTGCGACGCCGCCGGCGCCGGCGGCTTTGCCGTCCGGTTACGAAAGCGGCGTCGGGCCCGGAACCGTCGGTCCCGCCGCCAGCGACGCGCTTTATTTCGTGAGCCATAGCGGCGGTCATGACGGCGTCGTAACCGACGGCGCGGCGGCGCAGACGACGGACGCCTTGCAGGGCTATGAACCGCAGGCGCTCGCGAGCGCGGAGCGGACGCGTGAGCCCTTCGATCCTTACGCGGTCAGGCGCGACTTTCCGATCCTGCAACAGCAGGTGCATGGCAAGCCGCTCATCTGGCTCGACAACGCCGCGACGACGCAAAAGCCTCGGTCCGTCATCGACCGGCTCTCTCATTATTACGAATATGAAAATTCCAATATTCACCGCGCAGCGCACGCCCTGGCGGCGCGCGCGACCGACGCTTATGAAGCGGCGCGCGAAAAGGTGAGGCGCTTTCTGAAAGCGCCAAACGTCAAGGACATCGTCTTCGTTCGCGGAACGACGGAAGGAATCAATCTCGTCGCTCAGGCTTGGGGGCGCCGTAATGTTCAGCAAGGAGACGAGATCGTCATTTCCTGGCTTGAGCATCACGCGAATATTGTGCCCTGGCAGATGCTTTGCGCCGATGTCGGCGCTCGGCTGCGCGTCGCTCCGGTCGATGATCGGGGACAGATTATTCTGGAAGAATATGAGAAGCTCCTCAATCCAAAAACCCGGATCGTGGCGGTCTCGCAGGTATCGAACGCTCTCGGCACGGTGACGCCGGTGCATGAGATCACCGCCATGGCGCATCGTCACGGCGCCCGTGTGCTGATCGACGGCGCTCAATCGGTGTCGCATATGCCGGTCGACGTGCAGTCGATTGATTGTGACTTCTTCGTTTTCTCGGGCCATAAGGTGTTTGGCCCGACGGGCATTGGCGTCGTTTACGGGAAAGACGAAATCTTGCAGCACATGCCGCCCTGGCAAGGCGGCGGCAATATGATCGCCGACGTCACTTTTGAAAGAACGATCTACCAGGGTCCGCCCGAGCGTTTCGAGGCCGGGACCGGCAATATCGCGGACGCCGTGGGACTAGGCGCGGCGCTCGACTATGTCGAGAGCATCGGCATGGAGGTCATCGGCCGATACGAACATGAATTGCTGCTCTATGCGACCGAAAAAATGCAGTCCGTGCCGGGGCTGACTCTTATCGGCACGGCTGCTGAAAAGGCGTCGGTCTTATCGTTCGTTTTGCGCGGGCGCGATCCGCTCGACATTGGCAAGGCCCTTGATCGCGAGGGCGTCGCGGTTCGGGCGGGGCACCATTGCGCGCAGCCGATCCTTCGGCGGTTCGGCCTGGAGGCCACGGTGCGGCCGTCGCTTGCGTTCTACAACACATGCGCTGACGTCGACACGCTCGTCGCGGCGCTGCTTCGTATCCAAAGCGGACTCGCGCGGGCGTTTTGATCGAGCAGCCTCTGCTGCTACGGCTGCGCTATTCCTTCCTTGCACTATCCGCCTGCGTCATCTCAACGCAACCATGTCGGAAAAACGGACGTTGCACTCTATAAAATCCATAGACTATGATAACTAAATAAGCTCGTGGACAGGAGGCGTCGATGGCGCGCTGGTTCGAGGATAATTCCCATTCTATCGGACGTACGCCGCTGATCCGATTGAATCGCATCACCGACGGCGCGCCGGCGACGGTTCTGGCCAAGATCGAGGGCCGTAATCCGGCCTATTCAGTCAAGTGCCGAATTGGCGCCGCCATGATCTGGGACGCCGAGGAGCGTGGTCTGCTCGGTCCGGGCAAGGAAATCATCGAACCGACCAGCGGAAACACGGGCATTGCGCTCGCTTATGTCGCGGCGGCGCGCGGCGTTCCGCTTACGCTCACCATGCCGGAAACGATGAGCCTCGAGCGACGGAAATTGCTCCTCGCCTTTGGCGCGAAGCTCGTGCTGACGGAAGGTCCTCGCGGCATGGCCGGCGCGGTGGCGAAGGCCGAGGAAATTGTCGCTTCCGACCCTGACCGCTACGTTCTCCTTCAACAGTTCAAGAATCCCGCGAACCCCGCCATCCACGAGAAGACAACCGGCCCCGAGATCTGGGACGACACCGATGGCGCCGTCGACATTTTCGTGTCGGGCGTCGGGACGGGCGGGACCATCACCGGCGTCGCGCGCTACATCAAGCACGTAAAAGGCAAGCCGATCCAGGCCATCGCAGTCGAGCCCGCCGCGAGCCCCATTCTCACTCAGGCGCGGGCTGGCGAGCCGCTCAAGGCGGCTCCCCATAAAATCCAGGGCATCGGCGCCGGATTCGTTCCCGAGGTTCTCGATCTGTCATTGGTCGACGGGATCGAGCAGGTCAGCAATGAAGACGCCATTCTCTATGCGCGCCGGCTGACGAGCGAAGAAGGGATATTATCCGGCATTTCCTGCGGCGCTGCGGCCGCCGCCGCCATCCGGCTTGCAAAGCGTCCGGAGAACGCCGGAAAGACGATCGTCGCCATACTTCCCGATTCCGGCGAGAGGTATTTGAGCACGGTTCTTTTCGAGGGATTGTTCAACGCTCAGGGATTGGCGACATGACGACCGATATTCAACAAGGGGATGCCGCGAACCCCTATTCGGATGATGTCAGCGGCGTTCTCGCGGAGCTGCAGACGCTGCGAAGGGCCTCGCAGCTTCAGCGTTATCACGGCGCGCCTCTGCCCGATCTGCCTTCGCGAGAGGCCGTCGCGCAGGTCGTCGAGGGGCTCATCTCGGTCTTGTATCCGCGCCACTTCGGGCCGCCGGGACTGACGCCGGAAAAGACCGAGGAATTCCTGGCTCGTACGCTGCCGACAACGCTCCGCTATCTTCAAGACCAACTCCGCCGGGAGCTTGCGCTCACCGCCAATAATGAATCCGACGGACAGGAGCTTACGCGGAAGGCGATCCGGATCGCCAAGGAGCTTGCCCATAGCCTGCCAAAGATTCGAGCGTTGCTGGACACCGATATTCGCGCCGCGTTCAATGGCGACCCGGCGGCGAAAAGCATCGACGAAATCATCTTCTGCTATCCGGGCGTCACGGCGATCATTCGGCATCGCATCGCTCACCAGCTCTACCTATCCGGCGCGCCGATGCTCGCCCGCATCATTTCGGAGCTGGCGCATTCCGAAACGGCCGTCGACATTCATCCCGGCGCGGAGATCGGCGAAGGCTTTTTCATCGACCACGGAACCGGCGTGGTCATCGGCGAAACCGCGATCATTGGGCGCAATGTCCGGCTCTACCAAGACGTCACCTTGGGCGCGAAACGCTTTGAAGCAGACGAGACTGGCGCCCTTATAAAGGGACAGCCCAGGCATCCGATCATTGAAGACGACGTCGTCATCTACGCCGGCGCGACGGTGCTGGGCAGGATCACGATCGGCCGGGGATCGTCCATCGGCGGCAATGTCTGGCTGACGCACAGCGTTCCGCCACGGAGCAACGTCACCCAGGCGAAGCTGCGCACCGAGTCCTTCAGTGACGGGGCGGGAATTTAGGCAATCCCGCGCTTTGCGAGCGGCGCCAGGGACCACGTAAATGACGAGAGTCTACAATTTCAGCCCCGGCCCCGCAGCTTTGCCGGATGCGGTATTGGAACGAGCGCGGGAGGAGCTATGGGATTGGCGGGCGACAGGAATGTCGCCGATGGAGCTGAGCCACAGGGGCAAGGATTTCATCGACATCGCGGAAAAGGCGGAGGCCGATCTTCGCGAGCTTCTCGGCGTCCCCGACAGCTACAAAGTCCTTTTCCTGGCGGGAGGCGCCAGCGGGCAATTCGCCGCCGTGCCAATGAACCTGTGGGGAGACAAGGCCAAGGTCTCTTACGTAAGCACTGGCTACTGGTCCGAAAAGGCCATAGCGGAGGCGAAACTTTTCGGCCCCGTGCATATCGCGGCAAGCGGCAAGGATAGCAATTTCACGACGATTCCCCCGCGATCGACATGGCGCGTCGATCCGAGCGCGGCCTATCTTCATTACACCGCAAACGAAACGATCGGCGGAGTCGAGTTCCACGATGCGCCTGACGTCGGCGATGTGCCGCTGGTCGCCGACATGTCATCGAACATTCTCTCGCGTCCGGTGGATGTGACGCGATACGGCCTGATCTACGGCAGCGCTCAGAAAAACCTCGGGCTGGCCGGACTCGCGGTTGTGATCGTTCGAGACGACCTTATCGGGCAGGCGCTGTCCAGGACCCCGTCAATCCTCGATTATCGGCGGCAAGCGAGCGAACGGTCGATGGTCAACACCCCGCCCACCTATGCCGTCTATATGGCGGGGCTGATGCTGGAATGGCTGAAGGATCAGGGCGGGCTGAGCGCCATCGAGGCGCGCAATATCCGGAAAGCCGAAAAGCTATACGCCGAGATCGACGCCTCGCCTTTCTACTCGAACCCCGTGCGTCCCGAGGTTCGATCTCGCATGAACGCGCCGTTTCATCTTGCTGATCCGTCCCTCGAAAAGACGTTTCTCAGCGAAGCGAAGGAAGCGGGGCTCGTGTCGCTGGAAGGCCATCGCTCCGTCGGCGGCGTTCGGGCCAGCATCTACAACGCCATGCCGGAAGAAGGCGTTGACGCTCTCATCTCATTCATGCGCGACTTCGAGAAACGACGGGGATAGTCCATGTTCAACGTGTTGACCTATGACGACATTCCCGGCGAGAAACTCAACTGGCTGCCTCGAGAAAAATTCACGCTGGCGCCGCAGCTTTTGCGTCCGGACGCCATTCTCCTGCGCTCGCATGATCTTCATGCGGAACCGATTCCGGAAACGGTGCTGGCCGTGGGGCGCGCAGGGTCCGGCGTGAATAATATCCCGGTGGAGCTGCTTTCGAAGCGGGGCGTTCCCGTCTTCAACGCGCCCGGCGCCAACGCGAATGCGGTCAAGGAATTGACGATCGCCGCCATGTTTCTTGCCTCGCGCAACATTATAGCGGCCGCGGATTTCGTGCGCGGCCTCGAAGGCGACGACGCGACCGTTCAGAAGCTGGTGGAGAAAGGCAAGAAGAACTACGCCGGGTTTGAATTGGCGGGGAAAAGGCTGGGCGTCATCGGCCTGGGCGCGATCGGCGTCCAGGTCGCGAATGCGGCGCTTCAGCTCGGGATGCATGTCTATGGCTTTGACCCGCTCCTGACCGTTGAGCACGCCCTGCATTTATCGCCTTCCCTCGTGAGAGTGTCTCATCTCGACGATTTGCTGACGAAAGTCGATCTCGTCACGCTGCACATTCCGCTCGACAACGACACGAGGCGCCTGATTGACGAGCGTCGTCTTGAAAGGCTCGAGCAAGGATCGGTTCTCATCAATTTCTCTCGGGCAGAAGTCGTCGATCAGGCGGCGGTCTGCTCCGCCTTGAAATCAGGCCGCCTGCGCGCATACGTCACCGACTTCGCGACTCGATGCGTCCTTGATCAGCCGGGAGCGATCGTGCTGCCGCATCTCGGCGCGTCGACAGCGGAAGCGGAAATCAATTGTGTCAATTCGGTCGCCGAATCCATTGTCGAGTTCCTCGAAAATGGAGAAATCCGCAATTCGGTGAATTTCCCGAAAGTAACGCTCCCTCGGGGGAAAAGCGTTCGCCTTGCGATCGCCAATGAGAATGTGCCCGGCGTCGTCAGCGACATTTCCGCCGCTCTCGCCGCGGCGAAGCTGAACATCGAAAACCTGGTGAACAAGTCGAGGGACGATTACGCTTACACGCTCGTCGATCTGAACGCCGATGTTCAGCCGGACGTCCTGCAGCAAATTCGTTCAACCAAGGGCGTGCTGTCCGCTCGGCTTATTCCAAGATCGGCGGGTTTCTTCGAATAGGTCGATCTGGATTCATGCACTGTTTTGGGGAGGGTTAAAATCGGAAGTTTCGCTCGTAATTAACCGCCGCGAGATACTCCAACACGCCGACTTTTTCATTATAAGTTCAGGCGCGACGCGTCGAAAGAGGCGGGGCTTCTATTTGCAGCAGCCAGTCTCTGCGCGCGACATGCGGCTTCCAGTTCGGATCGTCCTCCAATCCTTTCGAATGGGGTTCGATCACCTTTTCCCACCACCAGCGGTAAATCCAGCCGAACGCCTTCCTCGCCTCGGCTTCGTCAATATGGCCCGCTGTCTTATAATCGTCGAGGAGGCGGAAGAGGTTGAGGACGGCCGCGACGTCGGCGTATTCGTCCAGCGTCATCGCTCCCTTGTAGAAATCCTCGAAGTTCTTATCCTTGAATTTGCCTTCTGCGTCATAGAACAGAAGAAGCTCGGCACGCAGCCGTGGGCGCAGCATGTCTCCGTAGACGAACTCCTTCTGGAGCTCTCTCAGGACTTGGCAGCGGCTGGACGCCCTGTTGATGCGAGAGGTCATGAAAGCGCCTATCGTCGCTCCCATAATCGCTCCCAGCATGGCGATTGCAGCCTTGGCCCCTATGTCCGACCAGTCTATGTTCCGCTGAGCCGGCTGCGGCCTCTTCGTCTCTGGCATTTCCTGCGCGTTCGCGAAGAGCGGAGCCAGCATGAAGCAAATCGCCGCGAGGCGCGAGATTCGTGACATCAGACTCTCCTTCGGTCTGCCGGCTTGACATTAGAGCGCAGCGAAAAAGTGGGAGCCGGTTTTTTCGGGAGAAGCGCGCTCTATGGTTTGGAGCCGATCCCGTTTTTGCAATCGGGCGATTCCACACTGGATCGGTCGCCAACCTCCGCCCATGTCCGCTACAGCTTTTCCCTATAATTTCCGTATGTCGGGCGCTTCTGGCCAAAATTCAGTTGTAAGTAATTGAAATCATTGGCGCTCCCTAGGGGACTCGAACCCCTGTTTTCGCCGTGAGAGGGCGACGTCCTGGACCGCTAGACGAAGGGAGCGGGGAGCCGCTCTATAGACTGGCGGGGGCGTCTCGGCAAGGGCAAAGACAGGCGGCTTTCGCGCTTCTTTTCGACGTGATAGCCAACGGGCCTGATTTTTGGATGACAACCATGACACAGAGGCTCGCCCGGGAAACCTCCGCCGCCGCTCCGACGCTGGAGGCGTCGCTTTCCGCCCTCGGTCGCGCCGCCCGCAGGGCCGCGCGGGCGGTCGCGCTTGCGCCGGGCGCGGCGAAGGACACGGCGCTGCGCGCCGCCGCCGCGGAAATCCGCCGCCAGCGCGAGGCGATTCTCGCGGCGAACGCCCTGGACGTCGCGGACGCCAAAGCCCGAGGAACGGCGGGCTCCTTCATCGACCGCCTCACGCTCGATCCCGGTCGCGTCGAGGCCATGGCGCGGGGCGTCGAGGAGATTGCCGATCTGCCGGACCCGGTCGGACGCCTGCTCGCGCGTTTCGAGCGGCCCAACGGCCTCGTCATCGAGCGCATCGCGACGCCGCTCGGCGTCATCGGCGTGATCTATGAGAGCCGTCCCAACGTGACGGCCGACGCCGGCGCGCTGTGCCTCAAGGCGGGCAACGCCGCGATTTTGCGCGGCGGCTCGGAGAGCCTGCGCTCGTCGCGGGCGATCCACGCCTGCCTCGTCGCGGGGCTGAAGGCGGCGGGGCTTCCTGAGGCGGCGATCTCGCTCGTCGACACCGCCGACCGCGCCGCCGTGGGCGCCATGCTCGCGGGTCTCGACGGCAATATCGACGTCATCGTGCCGCGCGGCGGCAAGAGCCTTGTCGCCCGCGTGCAGCACGAAGCGCGCGTGCCGGTCTTCGCGCATCTGGAAGGCGTCGTGCATGTCTATGTGCACAAGGACGCCGATCTCGACATGGCGAAGCGCGTGCTGCGTGACGCCAAGATGCGCCGCACCGGCATTTGCGGCGCGGCCGAGACGCTGCTCGTCGACCGCGCCTGCGCGGAAACGCATCTCGCGCCGCTTCTCGCCACGCTGATCAATGCGGGCTGCGAGGTGCGCGGCGACGCGGCGACGCAAGCGGCGGACGCCCGCGTGAAGCCTGCTGTCGAAGAAGATTGGCGCGCGGAATATCTCGACGCGATCATCGCCGCCAAAGTCGTGGACGGGCTCGACGCCGCGATCGACCATATCGAGACCTACGGCTCGCATCACACCGATTGCATCATCACGGAAAACGAGGCGGCCGCGCGGCGCTTCATGAACGAGGTCGATTCCGCCATCGTGCTGCACAACGCCTCGACGCAATTCGCCGACGGCGGCGAATTCGGCTTTGGCGCCGAGATCGGCATCGCCACGGGGCGCATGCATGCGCGCGGGCCCGTTGGGGTCGAGCAGCTCACTTCCTTCAAATATCGGGTGCATGGCGAAGGGCAGGTGAGGGGCTGAGCGCGCTTTGCATGACCGGCCCCATCCGCCTTCCCCCTCATGCCCCCGGCATGCGCGTCGGCGTCTTCGGCGGCTCTTTCGATCCGCCGCATGAGGGCCATGCGCTGGCGTCGCGCATGGCGCTGCGGCGGCTGCGGCTCGATCGGCTGTGGTGGCTCGTGACGCCCGGCAACCCGCTGAAGGACACGAGCAGGCTCGCCTCGCTCGGCGCGCGCATCGCGGCGGCGCGGGCGGTCGCTCGCGATCCGCGCATCGTCGTCACGGGCCTGGAGGCGGATATCGGCGCGCGCTACACCGCCGATACGCTGCGGTTTCTCCATGCCCGCTGCCCGGGCGTCCGCTTTGTCTGGATCATGGGGGCGGACAATCTCCTCCAATTCCATCGCTGGCGGGATTGGGAGCAAATTCTTCGCACGACGCCGGTCGCGATCGTCGACCGGCCGGGCGCGACGCTGAAAGCCGCGCGCGCGAAGGCTGCGCTGAGATTTCCCGGCGCGCGGCTGGAGGAGCAGGACGCGCCGCTCCTCGCCGCGGCGCGGCCGCCGGCGCTGGTCTATCTGCATGGGCCGCGCAGCCCGTCATCCTCGACGGAGCTGCGCCGCAAGGCGGGGCGCCGATAGGGCCCCACGCGCCGGTCACTTCTTGTCGAAGAGCGGGATGATCCAGCGCTTATAGGCCCAGAAGCTCGCGGGAATGCCGATGAAGATGGCGACCCACATCATGAGCGAATTATCAGTGGCGTTCTCGTAGAAGCTGCCGCCCTCGTGAACCGACTGCGTGTAGGGATTGCGCACGAAGAGCG
>Ga0123399_1056316_pt1 | contig 11941 bp, 11 predicted proteins | sample T5LHNH4metaT_FD_89927 | JGI IMG/M metagenome (GOLD analysis project Ga0123399, IMG submission 89927) | Methane-oxidizing artificial microbial communities from Washington, USA to study methane cycling - T5-LHNH4 metaT (Metagenome... | ecosystem: Engineered > Modeled > Simulated communities... | reverse complement strand
CTGGGGCGGCTATGAAAGCCTCGTGCTGCCCTTCGACTGCGCGCCGTTCCGAACGGCGATGAAATGGTCCGCCGAGGGACCGGCGCTGCGCTTCTCGATCGGTCTCGAGGACGTGGACGACCTGAAGGAGGATTTGGAGGCGGGATTCGCGCGGCTGGCCGCGAGCGGCTGAAAGGTCACACGGTCAAGCTGCGTCCGAAGGCCAGGATCAGCTCCCGCAATTGCGGCTCGTCGACCTGATCGGCGGCGATGGCGTAAGGGAACCAATAGGTCACGCGCTGGCCCTTTTCCGGCCATTTCTTGCGCTGGCTCTCGACGCGCAAGGGAAAGACCTCGACGCGGCAATCGACCGCCGCCCCGCCCTGCAGGCGCTTCGCGTAATCGAATTCGCCGAGCTTCGTCTTCTCGATCTTGCCGTGGAGTCCCGCCTCCTGCATCGCCTCGATGGCCGCGACGATATGGGGCTTGCGCCCCTTCATCGGCCATCCTTTCGGAATGACCCAGCGCTTGGTGTCGCGCGACGTCGCAAGGCAGATCTCGACGCCGTTCTTTTCGTCGAGGCGCCAGGGCAGCGCCGCATATTGGATACGGGGCGCGCTGGACGATCCGCCATTCTTCCTGGGTTTCGGCGACTTCTTGTTCATCCGAAGAAACTCGCCCCCGTGTAGAAAGCCGCCGCGAGGAAAGCCGCCATGGGCATGGTGACGATCCAGGCGACGACGATGTTCTTTGCGACGTTCCAGCGCACCGCCGAAACGCGCCGCGCCGCGCCGACGCCGACAATGGCGCCGGTGATGGTGTGCGTCGTCGAGACCGGAATGCCGAAACCCGTGGCGAGGAAGAGCGTAAGGGCGCCGCCCGTCTCGGCGCAGAAGCCCTGCATGGGCGTCAGCCGCGTGATCTTGGAGCCCATGGTGTGCACGATTCGCCACCCGCCCAGCAGCGTGCCCAGCCCCATCGCGGCCTGGCACGTCAGAACCACCCAGAAGGGCACTTGGAACTCGCCGCCCGAGACGCCGTGCGAATAGAGCAGCACGGCGATGACGCCCATGGTCTTCTGCGCATCATTGCCGCCATGGCCAAGGGAGTAAAGTGACGCGGAAACAAATTGGAGCGAGCGGAACAGCATGTCGACGGCGAAGGGCGTCCGGCCGATCATGGCCCACGACACGGCGAGCACGAGCAGGAGCGCGAGCAGGAATCCGAGCGCGGGAGACAGCGCGATGGCCGAACCCGTCTTGATCAAGCCGCTCCAGACGATGGCGCTCACGCCCGTCTTGGCGACGCCCGCGCCGACGAGGCCGCCGACGAGCGCATGAGAACTCGACGACGGGATGCCGAGCGCCCATGTGACCAGGTTCCAGGAGATCGCGCCCATCAGCGCGCCGAAGATCACCTTGTCATCGACGATCTGCGGGGAGACGATGCCGGCGCCGACGGTCTGCGCGACATGCAGGCCGAAGAAAAGGAAGGCGATGAAATTGAAGAAGGCGGCCCAGAACACGGCATATTGCGGTCGCAGGACGCGCGTCGAGACGATGGTCGCGATGGAATTGGCGGCGTCATGCAATCCATTGAGGAAGTCGAACGCCAGCGCGACGGCGATGAGACCATAAAGGAGAAGCGGGATCTCCGCCACGACGTCCTCCTAGACGTGCTCGATGACGATGCCCGTCACCCGGTTGGCGATATCCTCGAAACCGTCGACGACTTTCTCCAGATGTCCGTAAATTTCGGAGCCCACGATGAAGGCCATGGGGTCGCTGGCGCGATGCGCGCGGAAAAGCTCCCTCAGCCCTTCGTCGTGAAGCGTGTCGGCCTCGTCCTCGATCCGCGTGATCTCCTCGCTGAAGACGTTGAGCTTGGCGTGGTTCGCGCTCATGGCGCGCAGCAGCGGCATGGCGTCGCGCGTGAGCTCGGCCGACCGGACGATGATGTCGCCGATGCGCCGCATCGATGCGTCGAAATCGCGCGTCTCATAGAGTTGCGTCGCCTTGGACGTCTGATGCATCTGGTCGATCGTGTCGTCCATCGCGGTGATGAGGTCGCGGATGTCGCCGCGATCGAAAGGCGTGATGAAGGTGCGGCGGACGGCGAGGAGCGCCTCCCGGGTGATCTCGTCGGCGGCGTGCTCCTGCAGGCGGATTTCCTGACGGCAGCCGACGACGCCCTCCCCGCCGTCGAGCATCCGGCGCAGCGCCCCCGCCCCTGCGACGAGCGTCCCGGCGTGTTGCTCAAAGAGGTCGAAAAAGCGTTCTTCTCTCGGCATCAGCGCCTGGAACCACGACAACATCTGCGTCTCCGCCCTCCGGATTCGCGCCGGGAATCATTGTCACAAAAGTGTCACAATTAAACACCGCAGGTAGCGGGCGCCGACGGTCGTGTAAAGCTTAAAATTCAGTCGCGAGCCGGTTGACGCGCCGTGCTGCCGGTCCGGTCGTCCTTGCTCGTGTCCGCCTCGGCGGCGGGGACGGCGGACGGCGCCTCTGCCGCCGCGGGCTTGGCGTTCGTCATGGAATTGACGCCCGCCGCCCGGCGCAGCATGGCGCGCAGCCGGTCGCGCAGCGTCGAGGACATGAAGGAGGCGTTGCTGAGCGGCACGAGCTTCTCGCCGCTGAAGACGAAGGCGCCGCTATCCTCCACGACGACGTCTCCCGACTGCAGCGTTGGATCATGGCGCGCGGTCTTTTCGAAAAACGCCTGAGAGGAGCGCGGATCGTTGCAGGCGCAGTTGCTGTTGGCCCGATCGCGAAAAGCGAAGGCGACCGGCAGCGCCGAGTAGCGCTGGCCTTTGTAGTTGCGCGCCGTCTCGATCGTCGCGCCGTCATAGATCTCCACCGGCGCCGAGGGACAGGCGAACTCGCAGGACTGCTGCCGCGTGGCCCTGGCGGATTTGATCAGCGGGAAATAATAGCCGTCGCAGGTTCTCACGCAGAAGCCGCCGGCCGTGGGCGCCGAGGCGAAACCGGTTCCGCCCGCCGGGAGTCCGTCCTTCGGCTTGGCGAAACGCAGATCGCCCTTCACGCGCCGCGCGGGCGCCGAATCGCGTCGGGAGCGCTGAGGTTCATATTGCGGCTGCGCGGGGGTCGGATCGGGTCCGAACAGGAATTCGAGCAGACCGCCCTCGGCGCGGCCCGTCGCCGGCGCGAATAGGAGGCCGAGCGTCAGAAGCGCCGCGACGCCTGTCGCCATTGCCCGGTCGAGCCGCATCTTCGCCCTTTCCATTCCTTGTCTGCGGCGCTTGGCGACTCCGGCAGGATTCGAACCCGCGACCCACTGCTTCGAAGGCAGTTGCTCTATCCGGCTGAGCTACGGAGCCGTTTCGCCCATTGAGCAAAACAGTCGCGCTTGCCTCCAGCCGATTCCGGCCGTCGACAGCGGCAAACTGTTATCAAAATATGTCGATTCTGGCGATCCCGAGGGGATTCGCATTTTGAGCGAATTCAGGCATTTGATCTTCCAAACGGCCCCGCTCCCGCCAAGTTCAACGATTTAGCTTATAATTTCCACAAGCGCCGCGGCGGCCCGGGCTCCGAGTTTAAAACATCAAATGGGGAGCGCGTCGAGCCCGCTCGGCCGCGGCTGACGGAAGGCCGGAGCTTGCGGCCCCGACGTCAATCCGACTCGAAGATGTCGCGCGTATAGACCTTGTCGGCCACGTCGGCCAACGCCTGGCTGCGACGATTGCAAAGGATGATGTCCGCCTCGCGTTTGAAGGCGTCCAGATCCCTGACCACGCGCGAGCGAAAGAATTCGTCCTCTTTCAGCATCGGCTCGTAGATGATGACCTCGATTCCCTTGCCCTTGATGCGCTTCATGATGCCCTGAATGCTGGAGCTCCTGAAGTTGTCGGAGCCCGCCTTCATGATAAGGCGGTAGACGCCGACGACTTTCGGGTCCTTGCGAACGATGTCGTCGGCGATGAAGTCCTTGCGCATCGAATTGGAGTCGACGATCGCGCGGATCAGGGTCTGCGGAACATTGAAATAATTGGCCAAGAGCTGCTTGGTGTCTTTCGGCAGGCAATATCCGCCATAACCGAAGGACGGATTATTGTAATAGCTGCCGATGCGCGGATCGAGGCAGACGCCTTCGATGATTTGCTGGGTGTTCAACCCGTGCAGCATCGCGTAGGTGTCGAGCTCGTTGAAGTAGGAAACGCGCATCGCGAGAAAAGTATTCGCGAAAAGCTTGATCGCCTCCGCCTCGTCGGCGTCCGTCAGAATGACCGGCGCGTCCCGCGCCTCGGCCCCGTTCTTCAGAAGCTCCGCGAACAGCGCCGCGCGGTCCGATCTCTCGCCCACGATGATCCGGGAGGGGTGCAGATTGTCATAGAGCGCCCTGCCCTCGCGGAGGAATTCCGGAGAGAATACGATGTTTTCCGTATTGAATTTCTGGCGAATTCTACGCGTATAGCCGACAGGAACCGTCGACTTGACGACGATCGTCGCGCTCGGATTGACCGCCAGAACCTCACTGATCGCCGTTTCGACGGACGACGTATCGAAAAAATTTGACTCGACGTCATAATCCGTCGGCGTCGCAACGATCACAAATTCAGCGCCGGAATATGCGAAGGCGGGATCAATCGTCGCCGTAAGATTTAGAACCTTGGAATCCAGCCATTCCTGGAGCTCCCGATCGACGAAGGGCGCCTTCTTTTCGAGAAGCATGTCTACTTTGGCCTGAGAAATATCCCGAACCACGACCTCATGATGTTGAGCCAGCAATACGGCGTTGGACAGCCCGACATATCCCATCCCGGCAATGGCAATCTTCATTCTGCGCCTCGAGCTAAGTTACCAATCTCCCACCGATTTCAACCCAATAACAGAGGGTGAGGCGTTTGTAACCCCTTCATTCCAGTTCCGCGCGTGACCATCGTTAGACCTGCATTGTCCGCTTTGTCCGAAATCTTGATGGATTTCGCTTCTACAAGGGCCGGAAAGCCAGAGCGAGCGTTGAAGGCAATCTGTTGGGCGTGTCTGGACGCCGGGCGGGCAAAGAGAGCCCAACGCTTTCGCCGCCGACCATTTTTGAGGCGGAAAACATCGCTCGATCGTCCAGGCGCGCAAGCTGCGCCGCACGGCGCAGACAAGTAGCAATTTCCCGACCGACGACACGGCGACGAAGCTTCTTTATTCGTCTTGCGCCCGGTCGCCGAAAAATGGAAAATGCTCTCCCGCGATCGGTGCGAGGCTAAGAATCTATTCGCCCTATATCCGAAGGACGCCGCTTCGTGAGGGCATGACGGTCAATGGGCCCCAAAGCAGCACACAAGATTCCCGATAGGCCCGCTTGACCGCGGCGGAGGCTGGGGCTGATGCGGTTCGACTTCCGCGCTTGCCTGTATTCAAACCAAACCACTCAGCAGACCGCGTCACTCTCCGAGATCTGCAACTGGCCCTTTGCGGGCCAAAACAATGACATTATTTGCATCGCGCACGCCAATGCGCAAATCGTCAATGAACCAAGCCGTGAAGGTTATGCCACTATGATACGAAAGGTAGGCGGCGATTTCCGGGCCCCAATCGACCGTAACCAAGGCTCGGCCGTCACCCACAGGATTCCCGTGATATTCTTCCGGTAGGAGGTGGATGACCTTCCCGTCCACTAACGCCGCCCGGCGCCGCGTGCCGCCCCATTGTCTGACCAACGGAACCGACATTACGGCCATGCCTCCGAACTTCAGCGTGCGTGCGATTTCGCGCGCCGCCCTTCCAGGCAACAACAAATGTTCGAAGACGTCCTGGGTGATGACAAGATCGAAAATCTCGTCCGCGAAGGTTTGATTTTGGAGATCTTCGTTGCGCCAGCCTTTGGGCGATAAGGAGCCGAACGGCGTTGACGGATCATATTGAGTTGTGATGTAATTTGCACATTGGCGCTGTAGCTTGCCACTGAAAACGCCGCTCGGCGAACATTCGTGGATCGACATCTGCCGCCATTGAGGGGCTACCTGTTCGATAACATGTGCGATTGCACGTTCGCGTGGTATGCTTAAACAACCGAGACATTTCAGGTCTCCGCGAAACCAGTTCGGGAACCATTTCTCATCGAGCGGCCCGTCGCGCTCAGCGCGGAAGGTCTGGGCGGACTCGCAAACCGGACAATATCCCGAAATCTCGAATTTCATATTTCTCCGAAACTCCCTGCCCAGACAGTGAGATCTTTAATTAACACCCTCGCGATTTCAAGTCGATCCCTTATTCCGCCGCCCCCGGGGGGCGGAGCCAGGTTGCTCATGCGTTTGGCTTGATGGATTCTGTTGACGACGCGGGAGGCTGGCCAACAAAGAGGAAGCTTTTAGAGCATATTGAGGGTGTTCGAGGATTGGCCATTCCGCGTAGAGTCGCCATGTTCGGCGGGGAAAAGCTTGCGGGTTGCGGCATTTTGTTCTTTTCAATGACAGGGGTTGCGCCGACGCCAGCGTGGCGCTGAGTTCCGCGGACTCCCGCCATAAAGCCTTCTTCCCTGACCCGGCGCTGGTCACAAGCTGCAAGGCGCATCGCGCGAACGGAGCCATCGGGCCAAATCAACCAACTCCTCAAGCCGCGTCAGCGGATTACCGCGATCTCGGAAAGACTCCGATAGCCGCCCGTCCGGATCGAACAATCCCTGCTGTCAAGGTGTCTAGCATCTTGTGCCTGCCCCGCTTATCGAGACTCACGACGGCCCGGAAATCAGCGCAGACGCCATCCTCGACATATCGCTTGAATAACGGGAACAGATCACTTCATAATTCTCGTGGTCAGCCTCGTTCCATGGCGTCGCGAATCCCCTCGGCGTTGTCGCAAATCCAAGGAATGAAAGGCCGCGAGGCCGATCAGCAAATTCTTGCGTCGACTCTAAGGGAATATCCATGCGCTTTCTGATCACAGGCACTGCCGGCTTCATCGGCTTCCATCTTGCCAAACGCCTGATTGACGAAGGACATCTCGTCGTCGGCTTCGATGGCATGACCAAATATTATGATGTCAAGCTCAAGGAAGCTCGTCACGCTATACTTGAGAGATCGAGCGGTTTCTCGGCCGTCATCGGACAGCTCGAGGATATTGAAGCCATCAAACGCGCCGGGGATCTTGCCGAGCCCGAGGTCATCATCCATCTCGCGGCCCAAGCCGGAGTCCGCTACAGCTTGGAGAACCCCAAAGCTTATGTCGATTCCAACCTAGTAGGCACATGGAACGTGCTGGAGCTTGCAAAAGCCCGCGAGGCCCGCCACCTGCTCCTTGCCTCGACCAGTTCTATATATGGCGCCAACGAGAAGATCCCATTCGAGGAAGCTGACAGGACGGACGAGCCGTTGACGCTCTATGCAGCCACGAAGAAGGCGACTGAAGTAATGGCGCATTCTTACGCCCATCTTTGGAATATTCCGACGACCGCTTTCCGCTTCTTTACCGTCTATGGCCCGTGGGGGCGGCCAGATATGGCTCTCTTCAAATTTGTCTCGGCAATCGAGAGGGGCGCGCCAATCGACATCTACGGCGAAGGCAAGATGCGGCGTGATTTCACCTATGTTGACGATCTTGTCGAAGCCATCGTACGGTTAATCCAGGTGATACCCAACGAAGACAACCGCGTCGTTCGCGATGACGTCCAGGACACTTTATCGCGGCAGGGGCCATTCCGCGCAGTCAATATTGGAGGAGGCCAGCCCGTTGGTCTTCTTGATTTCATTGAAACCATCGAGACGGCGCTCGGCAAGACCGCGGTCCGCAACATGTTGCCCATGCAGAAAGGCGATGTGCCCCAGACCTACGCTTCGCCGGCGCTCCTGAAGGCGCTGACGGATTATGTGCCAGAAACGGATGTCACAACTGGCGTCAAGGCCTTTGTCGACTGGTTCCTCGCCTATCCTCAGACCATGGAACGCTTGGGGCCAGCGGCTGATGCTGTCCATACTTCTCGAACAGGATCATCGCCAACAGGCTCGGCCCCAGAAAGCCGCGCGGCAGCGGATGGAAAGGCGCCGGGGCTTGGCTGACCTTCTCGCAGTCGCGGCAAGTGAACTTCTCGCGCACATGCTGGATGACCTTCCATTGCCGCGGAACGACTTCCAGCGTCTCGGTCACGTCCTCGCCGAGCTTGTGGAGGCGCGTTCCGCCGCAGCATGCGCATGCCATCGGCCCCGGAAGAACGATGCGCTCGCGCGGCAGATGCGCTGGAAAGGGCTGGCGGGACGGCTTTCTTCGCGAGAAGGCGCGGACTGCGGTCGTCTTCGCCGGATCGACCTTTTGTTCGGCGGCGAGATCGTCCGCCGCGGCGTCGGCCTCGAGCTCCTCGAGTTCGAGCTCCATCTGCTCGAGCAGCCGCGCCTTGCGCTCGCTGCGCACGCCATAGAGCTCGCGTCGAAGCTTCTCGATCGAGAGCTGCAAATGCGCGATCAGAGCGGTCGCATTCGAAGCCGTCGCGCGCGCCTGCGCCAGCTCCGCATCTCTGTCGCGGAGCATCGCCTTCAAAGCCTCGACATCGTCGGGAAGAGAATCAGCGGCGCTCATGGTCACGATCGAATCACAAAGGCGCGCGCCGGCAAGACCTGCCGCTGCTCATCCCTAAAAAAATCTCAGCCGGCGGCTTCCGGCCGCCATGTGTATTGTGGAGCGCGCCAGTCGATGCCGGAAAGAAGATAGCCGAGCTGCGCAGAGCTGATCGTCACTGCGCCGGATGAGGCCGAAGGCCAAAGAAAACGTCCGCGTTCCAAGCGCTTCACGAATAGGCATTGGCCCTGGCCGTCATGCCAGAGAATTTTTGCCAGATCACCGCGGCGCCCACGAAAGACGAATAAATGTCCGCCATTGGGATTGCGGCGCAACGTCTCCTGAACGATCAGCGCCAGGCTCGCATAGCCCTTGCACATGTCGGTATGGCCGGTGACGAGCCAGACCCGCGCGTCCGCCGAGACCGGGATCATCGACGCAACGCCTTGACCACGCGCGCCAAGGCCGAGGCGTCGACATCCGCGCCGACCATGATTCTCTCGCCCGTGGAAAGCGTGATCTCCATCCGGCCGATGGTATCGGGCGCCGACGAGAGAGCCACCGCCGACGTCGAAGTGATCGTCACCGGCAAGATCGCTGGCGGTTCGCCGCTATCGCCGGCGGCGAACCTCCGACGCCAAGTGAACAGTAGATTCGCGTTTAGGCCATAGCGCCGTGCGACTTCCGCCACCGACGCGCCTTCCTCCAAGCTCTCCGCGACAATGCGGCGCTTCTCGTCCTTCTTCCAATTGCGACGCCGGCCCTTGAAACCCGCCGCACCGTCTTCATCCGCCTCGATCATCGGAGATAGTGTCCATCATCGATAGTGGACACGATCCCCGCGCCACGCGCGCGACTATCGACACCATCCCGCCCCGATTGCCAGACGGCCTTCGGCGGAGGCTTACTCAAAGACCGCGCCGCTGTCGCGGCGGCGATCACCAACATCTGGTCCAATGGCCAGACGGAGGGCCAGATCACCAGGCTGAAGCTGATCAAGCGCCAGATGTACGGGCGCGCGAAACTCGACCTTCTTGAAGCGCGACTTGTCCGAGCCAAATGATAAAGGGCTGCATCAAGTTTGCGTCAGAGCCAAACTTCAACGCCGATTGACAACCAGGCGAGAATCCGAAAGTCGGCGCGCTTTCTTCCCGCCGCGCCGCGCGCCGCCACTTGTAGACGAGGCTCGTGCAAATATCCTCGCGGCGCGCAACATCGGCGACAACAGCGCCGGGTTCAGAAATCGCCGCCAAAATCCGCGACCGGTCTTCCTCGCTCCACCGTCGGCGTCGTTCGACGCCCGTGATCAATGTCATCCGACCCATGCCGTGCAGCTTGCCTCGCTCATAAAGCCGACTTAGCTGCGCAGATTCGCGTCTCCGACCGATTCAGAAAAGGCGGCCCTCGGCGAAGGGATACGCAGCTCGCCGGGCCGCTCGCGTTGATAGCGGCGCACGGGCGCCTTGGGCTCCAGCGCCGCAAGCCGCCCGAGACCCAGGCGCGTCAGCCAGCCGGCGACGGTCGAACGGGCCATGGACAGCTTTTCGGCGATCTCCTAGCCTGTCAGGCGATACTCCCGCCGCAGCCGCTCGATCGACCAGCCAGGGCGCGCCCGTGCGGTTCGCAACTTCCCTCGGCCGCGAGGAGCGGTTCTCCAGTCCCGGCGGCCCTTCTTTCTCGAACCGCTCCAGCCATTTGCGGGCGGTCCTTTCGCTGATCCCGAAACCGGCGGCGACAGCCGCGACCGGCTGCCCCTCCTTTATCCGCCGCACCATTTCCGCTCGATCAAGCGGCGTCGTTCGCGCATTCTTGTGGGGGTTGTTCATCCGAAGAAGTCCCGAGTGCATCGTGTCGCAACGACCACTCTCAAGCCTTCACCTCGGGTGAACAACCTCCTCGGAGACCACACCTAGCTGGGATTTGAGCACATGGATGGACGCCACTGGTCATCGACTCGCGCCGTACCACCGGCATCGGTGGAAGGATGCAGCGTGCGATCTTCGCAAACTGGACGTCAGTCAGTCAAAAGCGGTCGGTCAGGAATCATCAAAAGCTTCCTTTCGGGAGCTATGAAAGGTCACGGTACCGCGCTCAGCCCAACCCACAGCTTATAAAGTCCAGACCCATATAAGGCAGGGTCAAATCCCATCCCACCTTGGAACAGGAAACTGAGGTAACGTCAGTTGCCGTTCTCCATGACAGACGCTCCCCGCCCAACTCTTACCTTTGTTGCGTATCCACGAATGACATTCTCGCTCACTTGAACTTCGTGCGGCCGATCCGTACCAGAACCAACTACAATCGCGCTTTCTCCTTTGCGGTCAACTCGCTCTATATGGTTGTCCACAACTAATATGTGGCTCGTGACGCCGCCTTTATCCTGCGCCGCGATGCGGACGGCATCTCCCGCCACGTCAAGAATGGTATTGTGTTCAACGCGAATGTCTTTGGCATTTCCAACCCACACACCGTGGTAACGGCTCACGCCTTCTATGCGGTTGCCCAAAATTAGTCCATAAGATACTCGCCCGCAAACAAGTTTGCTAGGTGCACACAAACCATACGCGCCAATTCCTAAATCCGTTACATTGCGTATAATATTTTCTTTTATTACAAATTTCGAAGTATTTTTTGACATATAATTTCCAGAGATTCCATTTACCAAAATTCCATATCTCAACGCATTATCTCCGTCAATAGTATTATTAGAAATAACAAAATCATAACTTCCGCTCCACTGATCATAGCAAGCATTTGATACTTTCTCACAATAATTATTTTTAATCGTATAATTTGATGAAGATACCATTGATATGCCATCTTGAACCGACGCGGTTCCGGATCCAATAAATCTAATTTCTTCCACTGTGATTCTCGATGTCCGATAGAATGATATAAGATGAGCATTTCCAGGGCTATCATTGCCATCAAGTGTCAGAGATCGAACGACAATATCGGTATCTCCGACATGTTGATTGGTAAGGATCGCCCGAAGATGACTGGAGGATGAAGAAAAACTCTCAACATACAGTCGTGCGGTCTTCATACCGGACGACATCTTCAGAATGCTACAAGGACCCGAACCTATAAGGCTAACACCCTTAGGGAGTTCAATTGCTTTTCCTACCTTGAATGTACCACATGGTAGTTTAATTATACGGTGCCCCGTGTTTAAAGCATTTTGTAGGATGGGAGCTATATCGGCAACCCCAGTAGGATCGGGGTTAAAAAATATATCCTGTGCCCTTGTTTGAAGAGCGGTCAAGCATAAGAGCGGTACCATCAGAATGTAGACGATACGATGCAGCACAGCCATAACCTCACTCGGCTCAGAGCGGCAATTGGTTGATCGGCCTCGCGGCCTTTGATTCCTTGGGTTTGCTACAACACCGAGGGATTCGCGATGCCATGGAACGAGGCCGCTCGCGCGAAGTATGAGGTGATCCGCGAGCGTTATT
>Ga0123399_1021365_pt1 | contig 12139 bp, 11 predicted proteins | sample T5LHNH4metaT_FD_89927 | JGI IMG/M metagenome (GOLD analysis project Ga0123399, IMG submission 89927) | Methane-oxidizing artificial microbial communities from Washington, USA to study methane cycling - T5-LHNH4 metaT (Metagenome... | ecosystem: Engineered > Modeled > Simulated communities... | reverse complement strand
TCAGGGCTGGCGCGCCAGCCAGGCCAATTGGCTGGCGGTGGCCAGGAACGGCCGCACCAAGTTGTTGATCGAGATTAATTGCGGGTTGACCAGAATGGCGTTGATGTCGGCGACGCTGATGCTAATCCTGGCCAGCAGCAAGCGGGCGCCCTCCTCCAACTCGTCTTGCAGTTGTTGGGGATTAACGCCGTTGCCATCCACCAGCGCGTGCAGCAAACGGGCATGCAGCGCCAGTTGCGCACCGGCCTGAGAGTTATCGTTTTGCACTTGCTGCAACAAGGCCTGTTCGGCGGCCGACAGTGTCGGCATCGCCGTCGGCAGCTCCTGATGGCAAGCCCAGGGTTGATAATCATCGTCTGCCGCTGGCGGCGGCAATTGCGGAATCAATTCCAGACGCACACTGTCGGCAGTGCGACTGGGTTGCACCGCGTCGGTACTGAGATTCAGCTTGCGCGCCAGCACCGGCTGCATCGCCACCGGGCAGTCTTTTTGCCGCACGCAGATTTTCAGCCAGAGCAGATTATCGGCATCGCTGTAACCTTCGCGCAGATGACTTTCGGATTGCGCCGCCAGCCAGTCGCCGAGATTGATGCAATAAGGCTCGTGAATCAACACCTCGCGGCCCAGGCCATCGATACCAATGCCGGGACTCACCAGCAGGCGCACCGTCAGATTGTCGGTATTGTTGGGATGCGTCATGGGTGCCATGCTGACCGCCATGCCCGCTAGCGTGCCGTAACCTTGCAACCAATATTGATGCCGCGTCAGGCGGCGGCGATGGTAAGCCTGCTCGTCGCGGGTGGCTTCCAGACCCAGCATCATCCCGGCCTCGTAAGCGACGCGGCGCAGGGGCTCTGCCAAAGTAGCATCCTGTTCCAACGTGGTGAAATCGTCTAGGGTATCCATGCGGCCTCCGTGTGTGGTGCCCAATAGGAAATGCCAAAATCTCGGTATCCGGCAGCATAAATCCCCTCGCCCTTCGGGAGAGGATAGGGTGAGGGCCTAAAAACAGTTAGATCACATTGATCGATCCCCCTCACCCCAACCCTCTCCCGCGAGGAGAGGGAGCTTCTTCCCCTGCCGCTGACAGGAACCGGAATCAGACAAGCCGGTTGCGCCGTGCCAGTCGAAGGACTCAGCCCAAACGGAAGCACTGTGATAAACAGGGCCGGGTTGTTAACCAAACCAATAAAACCGCTATGCCTGCGCATTGATATCCTCCGGTGAAAACGCCGCCGGGTTTTTCAAGATCCCCTCGCGGCCCAGATAAGTGTCGTCCAGCGTCACGCGGCGGAACGGCGGCGCGGTCTCTATGAAGGTATCCATGCCCAGCAACGGCGCAATACCCAGCACGAAAGGATGTTCGGTTTCGATAATCCGGTATTGCAAATGCGCCGGTAGTTGTTCCGTCAAAATGTCTTCCACAGCAGTCCGCAAACTCACCGCCCGCCCGTGCAGCAAGATGCTGACTTGGTGCGCGTATTCCTCGAAAAACGCTTTGACCTGCGCCGCCTCGTCAACTGTCGCCAACTCCGGGGCGAACAAAGCCAGAAATTGCCGGGCATCGCTTTCCGACAGAATCAAGCTGTCGCCGACGATGCTGTTGCCGCTCATGCCGGTGCCTAAAGTTAAAGGATGATCGCCGTCATCCATGTCTATGCCCAGTATCGTCGCCATGGTCCGCCGCAAGCGGAAATTCTCTAAAACCACGATTTCGCCTCGCTGCACACCGCCGTCGCTGACGATGTCCAAGGCAAGATTCAACGCCGCCAGCGTGCCTTTGTATTGTTGAATCAAGGTCAAGTCCCGCAACCAGCGCCGCTGACGGCCTTCCGGCCAGTGGCTTGGCAGGCGGCCGCCCACCGCCTCGGCCAGCCAGGGCAGATTAGCGGCGGGCGTCGCCTCTGGAGCAAGCAATTGCTCGCTGGCGGCGATACGGCCTTCCAGCGGCGTTAAAACGCCTTCGAAGGCCGCCAGCAAGCGCTCGCGGACATCGGCGCCATTGGCCGGACCGACGGCTTGGGCCGGGTCATAACTGAGCTCCTGCCGGTAAAATTCCGGAAAATAGGCTTCCTGATAGGAAAACCGCGGGTAATAGACTCTGATGGCATGCAATGCCGGACTTTGCCGGCCGTCGCCGCGCAAGGTCACTTGAATTTGTAGATAACGTCCGCGCAATTGCCGCACCAGCCCCGTCGGTTGTTGCAACAAAATTTCGAACAAACCGCTAGTACCGGCTTGCTGCCCGGCCAAGCTGGGCGCGAACGGCAATTCGGACGGCAACGGGTTCCATAACGGCGCGGGTTGCTCGATAGGCTTGGGCCGAACCGCCTGCCTGCTGGCAAATACCCGCACCGCAATCTGAATGTCGCAGCCGGGAGGGATGCAGGCATCCAGATACAGCCGGTGCCATTGGGTATCGACTTGGCCGGAATCCAGTTCGTGCAGCAAGGCCGTACCTTCCAGATGAAACTGCGGGCGGCGCAAGGCGTGCAGTTCTCTGGGGCGCGGCACAATCTTAGGAAAATCCGCATCGGCCTCGGCTTGATAACGCAACTGGCCGTCGGCGCTACTCACAAAACGCGGCACGGCTTGCGACAGCATAGGATAACGCTCGTGCAGCAAGCGGGCTTGGCCGGTGTTGGTTTCGTTATCCCCATGTAGCGTTAATACCGGGCAATCGCGTTGCGTGAAATTCACGTCGTCAGCCGCGCGCGGCACCAAAGCCGCCAGCCGGCCGTTGTCCTGCAAAGCAGAATCGGCAGCTAGAGCCAGATCAATAGCGAACGGCAATTCCGCCGGACAGGCGTAGGATTTGAATGGCGCATCAGGTAACGTCGACAGAGGCCGGGTCAGTATGGCCTGCGCGCCGGCGCCGGCGTGGCACAAGATATAAAGCTGCTGCAAATCGCAACACAACGCCAGAGCCTGCAAGCCTTCGGGCAAGGCTTGCTGCCAGATACGGTTTAAGGGATGCGGATTGGCTTGCTCGGGTTCGAAGCGCACCGGTTGCGGTGTGTACGGCAAGGGCAGAGGCTCGCCAGTGCATAACATCAAACCCGTAGCCGAAATTAGCCAAACCCGTTGTTCCGCATCGACACAGGCGCGTAGCGGCATTTGCGACTCAGCATCTTCGCCTTCGGCATTGCCCCATGCACAAAAGGTTTGCCAGCGCCGGGCCAGATGAAACAGCAGCAAGCCATGCTGATTATTGCCATCGCTAAACGGCAGGGCCAGTCTACCGTCACCGGCCGGCTGCCCGAACCCCGGCTTGCCGCTGGTCGCGACCGCCGCGAAAGCCATATCGGTAAACCGGCCCTGCGGCGCAGTGACATCCCGCAACTCATTGTCCTGCAAAGTCAGATAGCCGCGACCGCTATTGAATTCGACGCGAGTGTCGTCGGCACTCAAGCGGCCAATCTGATTAAAACTGTCCAAGGCCAGCGGCGCGCTGTTCTGCCATGCTAGCAAGGCTACCGCCGGATCGGCAGCTGGCAAGCGCAAGACCTGGTTTTGTGCCAGCGTCAGCGCCTGCAAACCGGTATTCCAGCTCAAATGACTGGAGCCTTGCTCGAAGTCGGCCTGGCCTTTCAGTAAAAAATACGGGGTGTTATTGACGTCCATCGCTCACCCTCAACAAATGTCCGGTATTACCGGTACAGCCACGCCCAGACTGTCGTCCGGGGTTTGGCCTTCCAGCAAACCAATGCCGTCCGGCAAGGCCGGTGTGCCGGAACCGCTGTCGGCGCGCACGCCCAGCAGCTCGGGCAACTGGTATTTAGTCAGGCTGATCGTTTCATCGGCCGACAAGCGGCGCCAGCCATTGCTGCCGCGTTGAAACAGGCTCAAGGCATTCACGGCTTGCACTCCGGCCACCCGCGCAGCCTGGGTCAGTAATTCATTGGCACGCACCGCGCCGCCTAAAGGCCAACCCGCGCCGCGCGCGCCACCGGGCGCCAGGGGCCACAGATATTCCAGCAAAGTCTGCTGCACATCGCGCAGGGTTTGTTGCTCGGTTTCGATATCCCGCACCTGCACTTTCACGCTGACGGCAATCGGCACGAACTCCGGACTTAACACATATAGCTCGGTGCCGACCATGGTCCGCTGCAATAGATAGGCAAACACGTCCTTCAACAAGCCCTGGTTGGGTTTGGGCGTGTGGCCCAACGCCGTTTCGGCCGGCGGCAGCACGAACACGCTGACCACGCCCGGCACGCCGTCGCGCGCCGCGCGGATGCTGGCGCCGGGCAGAAAACCGACCAATACTTCAGCGCGGGCTACCGGATTGAGCGGATTGGCCTCGGTGATGATTTTGAAATCCTGCTGGGTCACCGCCCGGTTGCGATGGGTCAGAAACTGCGGGATACGTTTTTCGGCCTGCTCGACCGTCTCCGCATCCAAACCACCTTGCAAAGGCCATTCATGGCGAATTTTATAGCGCGAGCTGCCGTTGACCACTTCCTTGATGGTGCCGGCGGGCAGATTGCCGGCACTACCGCCACCAAACAGATATGCCGCGATACGAATCCGACTGCCCGACGGCGGCCGGCGCCCGGTCGTGCCGTCGCCAAAATACACATAACCGGACTGCGGATTGAGCCGATACACCCTGGCATCGGCGGCTTGACCCGCCAGAAAAGCCACCTGTTGCCAACGCACCCAGGCGCCGTTTTCCTCGACATCCAATTGCAAGGTCGCCGCCTCGATATTCTGATCAGGCAATACCACCACCTGATCGGGCTGACCAGTGCCCATGCCGACCAGCAAATCCTGCTGCAAACCTTGGGCAAGCACATCAACGGCGTTCAGCGCCAAATAACCCAGTTGCAAGTTGGGATATTCCGGACAGCGTAAGCGCAACCAAAACGCCACCCGACCGGCTTCGACTTGATCGGCCAGTTCCGGTGGCCTATCGCCGACACCGCTGAACATCGGATCGGTGGGCACGAAAGCCTGGAACAGCGCCGGATTTTTCGGTAAGCGCAAGCGCACCACGCCGGTCTGCCGACCGCCTTTGGAGCTGTCGGCCAGCACGTCCAACGGCAGATAAATCGTTTCGCCGGCCTCGCCGGTGGAAACCAGCTCCCAGATCAGCTTGCGCGGATTCAATTCGTTGATCGCTTCGCCATCCACATTGTCGGCCGGCGCGATGCCAATGTTAAAGGCGATGCCGGCCAGATGGCTGCGCAGCAAGGCAATTTGGCCTTCCAATTGGCGCGGGGCGATGCAAGCCAGATAAAAGCTACGATCCAGACTAACGGTTAAATCCAGCACTTCCTTAACCGGCTCGAAACGGCGCGGTTGAAACGGTTCCGGCCTTTGACCGTTGCGCAAACCGTACTGCTCCTGTAAGTCCTGCAAGGTCAAACCCAGCGCAGCCAGCTCGCTAGCCTCCAGCTTTTGCTTGATCAACACCTGCAAACTCAGGCAGGTGGGTTGCAATTCGCCAACCGCCGTCAAGATCTGTTTGCCGGCCCTAAGCTGACTACCGTCAGACAACAAGGGTGCCGGCAACACGCTGGTCGGCCCGGCGTCTATACTGACTATACCTTTGGCAGGCCGAGCGGCGCGCACCGGAATTTGCAGCAAATTCAAAAATACCCGGCGCTGGCGCTCCGGGATTAAATTGGCGCGGTACAAAATAGTTTCGGTCAGCCAGGCGAACAAATCGACGAAGCTGTGCAAAGGATCGCCCGGCGCAATCTGCGTCAGCTCCGGCAAATGATTGGCCAGCCGGGCTTTGGCCTCGGCGACCAAATCGTCGAAGCGTCTGTCGTCTAAATTCGGTACCGGTAATGGCATAACGGCCTCTCTTGCAGCCTCAAGCCGGCAGGCTCAGGTTTAGCGTGAATCCCAGTTCCGCCGGACGCTGACTGTTACGCAGCCGGTAGCGGATATTGATATGCACATCGGCGACGCTGGCCGGACTGCCCTGCACTTGCACCTCGTCGATTTCCACTCTAGGCTCCCAGGTCTCCAGCGATTTGCGCACCACACCCGCGATCAAATGCCGGGTGGTTTCGTTATTGGGTTGATGCACGAAGTTTAATAAACCGGCACCGAAGTTTGGCCGTTGCAAACGCTCGCCGGGCCGGGTCAGCAGGATGTTAAGCATCACTTCGCGGATGCTTTGATCGTCGCGGGTCCAGCTCAGCCGCCCGTCGGAGTCGATATTTCCCAGGGGCCAACTCAAAATTTCCGGTACCGGCGTACGCATCCTTAATCTCCTTTGATTTTTGGAAACGGCAAGCAAATCCGTACCCACGGCAGCCAGAAGAATACGATGTTCAGCAGCGAGATCATGATCATCAGCAAAATCATCGCCACCAGCGTAATCACCGGCAAGCTAAACGAACAAATCCATTGAATGCCAAAATCCGGGCCGGAAGTATCCTTTACGGTGTCTTCGCTGGCGCCTTTGTTCAACTTCAATTTATTCATCAAATCGAAGGTATCAGCCGGCGTAATCATCGCCGCACCTTTGACGAGCCCGCGGCGCAGATCGGCCAACGACGGCATCTGGATCAAGGCCGGTCGGCTGGCATCCGGATCGAAGGGCGCGGCGACGCGGAACTGAATGCTGCGGGTGTCGGCATTGGCCCATTGAATCTGTTCTTGCCCCTGATCGTTTTTGGCGCGGACGAAGGCCACCGCCTGATAGACATCGCCGGCATTTTGCGCGAACTTGGGCAACGGAATTTCCTTGACCTTACTCAGAGCTTGATCGCTGAGGCGCTGGCCCAACAAAACGCGGATTTCCTGGGCATCGGCGGCCAGCAGCAACAGGGTCATATTCAGACTGCCGACGCCATTGGCATTCGGCAAAGCCGGTAATGCTCCTAATTTGTCCAAGCCGCCGACCGCATCTATCAATTGTTCTTGCTGAATCAGCCAGCGCACCAGCGGGTTATCGCCGCCCATCGCAAAGCAGGCTTGCAGATAGCTATTAAAGGTTTGTTGCCGATAAGGCGCGAACAAGCCCTGGCTGGTTTCCGTATAGGCTTGGCCTTGCAAACCGGCTGGAAACTTGGCTTCGTCGTACAACCATAGCTGCTGGGATTTATTTTCCAGCGCGACATTCTCGGCAATGCCGGCTTCGCCTAGGTGATATCGGTTGACCAGCATTCTGAGCAATTCGAAACAGGCTTTGCTAGGCAGACCTTGCGCCAAGGGTTTGCTGTGTTCGGCCAGCCAGGTTTGATTCAGCGGCTGCCGATAACCGAACGGCCACGGCAACATCGCCTCCGCGATGCTGGCGGTTTGCGCTTGGTCGGCGCTATCAAACGCCTGACTGACATCGCGCAGATAATAAAAACCGCCCAGCGGCAGATACCCGAACAGTAGCGTGTGGGTTTTACGGTTGGCATCGCTGGTTTTTAACACATGCAGGGGATGCACTTCCTCGCCGCTGTAGGCCGCCTGATCGTCGCGTTTGTGCAGCACACCGTTGGCGCACAACCGGCGATGCAAATCAGGATCGCCGGCTACGCTGGGCGCGTCCTGCCAGCCCAAGGCCTCACCGTCTTCCAGCATCCAGGCCTGCTCGCGACCGCCGCTCAGCCGACGAATTACGAAGCCCGCCGAGCTGATTTTTTGCGGATCCAGCTCCGGCTCGCCGAAACGGTCGCAAACCACTTCGCAACTGACTATGTGAAAGGCCCGATGCAGCGGTAGCCGTAACACCGGCTGTTGGCCGTGGCGGCTGTGACGCTCTTCCTGCTGCCAGGCGCTGAACTGCGGCAAATCGAACTGGCGGCGCTGCATGTCCTGCTTGAAGCGATTAATAAACTCCGCATCCAGATAACGATGCAAGCCGCATTGTCCGCCCTCCTGATAAAACGGCGGTTTCAATTTAATCCGATGCAGAGTCTGCTCTACTTTCATAATCCCTTACCAAATGTTGCCGGCGCCCGGCGTGTAAGAACTGCCGACCACCGAAGTGGCGATCACCGTATCGGCTTGCACCACGCCGCTAAATTTAGACATACTGGCATTCACCGTCACCATGCTGGCGTTAATGGTGACCGTGCTGGCATCGACCGTGACGCTGCCGCTGCTGCGCACCGCGATGCCGCTGCTGTTGAGGGTGACGCTCTGGTCGGCGCGCTCGATAACAATTTCCCCGCCGCCGGCTTCGTCTATCGAAATCTTGTAACCGGAGCGGGTACGCAATTCCACTTTCGGGCCGTTACCGTCGTCGAAATCCAACACCGTTTCCTTCGGGGTGCGGATTACGTAATGATCTTCCTGCGGATCGGCCTCGGTCGGCACGCTGCTGCTACCGGCCCAGACGCTACCCAATACCAGCGGCATTTCCGGGGTGATGAAGGCCAACACCACGATTTCTTCCAGACGCGGCACGAAACTGGCGCCGTAACCCTGGCCGGCTGAGGGCGCGACGACGCCGGCCCAAACTTCCATCTGCGTCGCCAGCAAGCGTACCTTGATGCGGCCACGGCTATCCGGGTCGGCGTTGTCGGTGACTTGGCCGAGTTGCAAACTGTGCAGATTGCCCAAGGCGTGACTGTTCATGACTGCCACCCGCCTTTATTGACTTTAAGATGCGTTTCGAAACCGCTGTTGTTATCGAAGCGATGCACGCAATGCACAATCTGGTAGCGGCCTTTCAGGCGAGGCGACACGCCGTCCAACTCGATCTCCCGGCCAGGTTTTAAAGTCGCCTCACCTTGGCAGACAATCTCGCCTTGAATAAAGCGTTTGGCTTGGCGTTTGAACGCGGCCTTGGCGTAGGCTTCAGCTTCGCTGCTGGTGCCGGGAAACGGCTGCGGGACAATTTCCGGGCCGGGCCAGCTCAGCTTGCCTAAAGCCGCCGCCGCACTGGTGCCGCTGGGTCCCGGCGTCATCGTGTCGGCCGTAAAATCCACCGCTTCGGCGCTAGCCAGGTTATAGCCGTTGGCCTGACTGCTAAGCTGTTGATGGTTTAAATCGGCAATCAAGCGTACTTTCAAGGCGCTGTCCTGGGCACTGAGCTCGACTGGGTTAGGATCGCTTTCCTCAACTTTGGCCCGCAGCGTATTGCCGTCCAGCCGCACGGCTATATCAAAGCGGTTGCCGATGCGCAGCAGAAAGGCCAGATCGCTTTCGTTGAGTTGATGCCAGGTGGCGGTGATATTAGATAGTGACGCATCCGTTTGCAGGCCCGCCTCGCCGGCGATGGCTTGCACCAAATCGTCCGGGCTTTGATCCTCGAAACTGCGGTTATGCCGGCTGCGCGCCAGTCGATGTAGTTTGTCCTGCAACAGCAGTGCGATGTTGGGTGCGCCTTCACCGTAGCTTTCCTCGATGGCGGTAATCTCGCCGCTGAACAGGTGTTGCGGGGTGTCGCTGCCCATGTCGATCTCGACGCCGGCGCCTAAGGCAATATCGTTCAAGGTAAAGTCGGGATCTTGCCCACCTTCCGGCCTGCCCCAGTTGGACAACTGCAATTCGGCATGCGCGCAGCCGTGCAACGGCAGATTAACCTGCATCGCCAGCAAGGCCTGTTGCAGGTCATCGCGTTGTTCGCCGTCGATTTTGATCGTCGGGCGGGAGCTGGTGAAGGCGGTGTCGGGCATAGTGTTGTTTTTAATTGTTGTCGTTTAATTATTATGAGTCGCTATCGCGACGGTTTTTCTAATGTCGGTTCTCGGACCGACAACCGCGATACTTTCTTTTGCTCCGCCAAAAGAAAGTATCCAAAGAAAAGGCGGCCCGGATGCCGCTTACCCCTGCGCTCCTCGCTTTTGAACGGGGTTGCCGAAAGGGGCTTCCTGCCCCTTCGGCAACGTGCGGCATCCATGCCGCACCCCTACGGGCTGCTCACTCGGTACGTCCCTGTACCTCGCCCTCACGGGTGCTGCGCATGCAAATCGGCTATCCTGCCGATTTGTCCGTTCAAAAGCTCCGGTGCTCGGCGCGGCATACGGGAAGAAACCGCTTCCGCAACTCAAAGTCTCCTAAAACCCTTTTACAAATCCCCTCCCCCTCCGGGAGAGGGCTAGGGTGAGGGGATTAAAATCTATGTTCTCAACTTTCTCCTCTCAATCAATCCTCAACCGCTCCTGCCGCTGCCGAGTCAATTCCAACATTTGCGTCAATTCGAGTTCCGCGGGCGACAACGGCGTCTGCTGGGCAGCCGGTTGTTGCTCGGCGGATTCGGTGACGCCGTCTTGCACGTCCAATATCACTTCGTCTATTAATACCGGCATTTGTAATTCCCGCTCAATCGAAACCAACGCCGCTGTCGGCGGCGGCTTTTAACAAACTGCTTACCGATACGCCACTGATTTTGCGAATCACAGTTGCCGAACCGGCTTGGTTAGCTGCGGCTGTTGATAAGAGTCTCCCTCCGGTCACCGCAGTTACCGCTTGTTCGTTTTGCACGCCGCCAATCCCGGTTTGCGCAGTGTCGACTCTTAGCGGCACGCTGCCTGTCTGAATGTTAGTTGCATTCAAGCTGCCCTTTTTTCCAGCCGGGCTGAATGCCCCTTCTATGCCTGTACCCAAACTAGCGGAATTGCCGAATTTAAACGCCGGACTTGCCGGCGGCACCGCTTGTGGCGCTGCTTTTGCCACGCCGGCACTATTGGTCGAACCGGCGACAGCGCCGCCACCGACACTGACTGAGGCAGTCAGGCTTGCCGAAACATTGGCGCTGATACCGCCGCTGATGTTGACACCGGCACTTACCCCAAATCCCACGCCGCCGCTAATCCCCACCGAAGCGCTCAGACTCAAGCTGGGCACCGCCACCACCGATAGAGACGGCATTCTGGGTGACTCTATGCCGTTAAACAGCGAGGTGTCCCGCCAGTTACCGGCCTCTTCGCCGCTGCCGCCTGGCACCGGCGCGGCATTCTGTCCGGAACCGCCTTGCGGACCGGCGCCGGTCGAACTAAGACTGGGCGTGTTGCGGGCGGCTTGCTCCACAGCACGGTTACGGAATTGGTAGCGGTCTTCGCTGAGCTTTAAGGACACGGTGGCGCGCAGCGGCCGTCCTTCCGGCGAGAAGAAATCCAGGGTTTCGTCAAAGCTCTGCACCAGGCCCAAAAACTCAAACGCCCCCCATTGAAATAAACAGCGCTTAGGCGCCTTCATTTTTTTGCCGTCTTCTACCGGCTTAATAAAGGTATCAGCGATTTTCTTGGTCTCCAACCGCACGTCCGAGCCCTGCTCGATGGCTTTCATGGAGCTGCTGTTGCTGCCGGCACTGCTGGCGGTCTGCCCGCCGCCCTGTCCGCCGCCGGGCGCTTCGATATACGTGGTGTCGAAAATCAGTTCTATGGTCAAGTTGGACGAGCTCTTATCGACAAACTGTGCGGCGCGGCTATTGCCGTTGCGGGCGTTTTCTTTCAAGGTGTTCGACAGACTGACTTTCAGGCTGGACGGATTGAATTGCACGTCGATGGCGTTATCCAGATCAGGACTGTCGTTGTCGCCGTTGACAGGGATCAGTTTGCCGCGTTCTATGGCTATCATGCCGTGCCCCTGCCTTGCGTGCTGGTTGGAGCCGGCCTTTGCAATTCTAGACCTTGATGCACCAGATGTAGTTCTTCTATGGCTACCTGGCTGGCGGTGGCGGACAAATCCGGGCCTTTGAATTTGGTCGGCAACACCCCGCTGAGTTTCCAGACCAGCACCGCATTATCGGTGACGTTGCCGCCGCTGACGCTGGGATTGCCGAACACGATAATCTCGCCGCTCAGCCGGTAACCGTAGTTGGCTTGGCTGGTAGTGATGTCGAACCAGGACCATAAATCGTTGATGTCGGTGACACCGCGTTTCAAAATAATCGGCGCGAATTTGGTCGGCCCGGAGCGGTGATGTTCGCCCCAATTATGACCGCCTTCGTTGATGACCTTAGGTTCCATCGTTGCTTCGAAACCGGTCACTTCACTGAAATAGCCGCTGCACAACAGGCTGCTCTGATCGCTGTTATACAGATTGACCTTGAAACGGAAGGCGACGAATTCGCTGATTTCAGCCATCGACCACCTCCGAGCGCCATTCGCCATTCAGATTGGCGAAGGTCAGAAACAGCTTGTCGATCGGAAACGCCGGCGCCAGCATGATCTCGAAGAGCATCGCCCCTTCCTGCGGTATCGATTCGCTGATCGAAAAGGCTTGCTCGGCAGAC
>Ga0123399_1061668_pt1 | contig 12203 bp, 8 predicted proteins | sample T5LHNH4metaT_FD_89927 | JGI IMG/M metagenome (GOLD analysis project Ga0123399, IMG submission 89927) | Methane-oxidizing artificial microbial communities from Washington, USA to study methane cycling - T5-LHNH4 metaT (Metagenome... | ecosystem: Engineered > Modeled > Simulated communities... | reverse complement strand
GAGACTTCGTGTTCTTCGTGCCTTCGTGGCAAAGCTTTTTAATCTTCAATACAAATCCACCGGATCGACATCCAGCGACCAGCGCACTTTTTTTGCCTGCTTGAGCTTTTCAATTTTCGGCATCAGCACATTGAGCAACGCATGCAACTCCGGTCGCTTGCTGCTCTGAAACAGTAATTGGTAGCGATAAAGCCCGGCTCGTCTGGCCATGGGCGCAGCGACCGGTCCCAAAATATCGGTATGACCTTTGGTGTATTCCCGCGCTAGTTCAGCAACCGCATGCAGAAACAGCTTCGGCATCTCCGCATCCAGGGCCTGGGCCCTTAATAACGCCTGATAACTGAACGGCGGCAATGACGCATCCTTGCGCTCCGCCAACGCGGTCTTGGCAAAACTGTTGTAACCCTGCCTGATCAGCGTTGTTAATAGAGGATGCTCCGGCTGCCGGGTTTGCATAATCACTCGACCGGGTTTTTCCGCTCGTCCCGCGCGGCCTGAGACTTGTACGATCATTTGCGCCAGCTTTTCCGGAGCATGAAAATCAATGCTGAACAAACCGCTGTCCACATCCAGTATCGCCACCAGCGTCACATTGGGGAAATGATGGCCTTTCGCCAGCATTTGCGTACCCAGAATAATATCCACCGAACCCTGATTGATTTGCTGCAAATAATTTTCCAATGAGCCCTTGCGCTGAGTGGAATCCCGGTCCAGGCGAACAATCGTTTTACCGGCGAATAGTTCCGCCAACACTTTTTCCACCCGCTCAGTGCCCAATCCCAATGGCGTCAATTCCCCGGTTTTGCAGGCGGGACAGTGCTTAATCAGGCGTTGTTCCTGTCCGCAATGATGGCAACGCAATAGCCCTTCATCATAATGAATCACCAGATTGGCATCGCAACGCCTGCAACGCGCCACCCAGCCGCAACCATGACATATCAGGGTGGGCGCAAAGCCTCGCCGGTTTAGGAATAACAATACCTGCTCATTTCTTGCCAAGGTTTTGCGTATCTCCGCAACCAGCGCTTCGGACAGTCCCTCCTGCATTCTTTTGTTCCGGATGTCCAACAACTGCAAGACCGGCGCAGTTGCATCTCCCGCCCTTTCCGGCAGATGCAGCAAGCGGTAACGCTTGTTATCGACGTTATGCAGACTTTCCAGCGCAGGCGTCGCGGAGCCCAGCAATACCGGAATATTCAATAGTTTGCCGCGCACCACGGCGACGTCGCGGGCGGAAAAACGAAAGCCTTCCTGTTGTTTGAACGAGGCATCATGCTCTTCATCGAGAATGATCAAGCCGGGATTTTTTAGCGGCGTAAACAAGGCGGATCGGGTCCCCAATAAAATGGAACATTCACCCCGCTGCATGGTAAGCCAAGCACAAGCGCGCTGCCGGTCGGTCAATTTGGAATGCGAAATGGCAATGCTGACGGTAAACCGTTGCCTGAACCGTTCCTCAAGCTGGGGCGTCAGGGTGATTTCCGGCAACAACACCAACACCTGCTGGCCCCGTTCCAGCACGGTGTGGATGATCTGCATATACACTTCGGTTTTGCCGCTGCCGGTCACGCCCTCCAGTAAAAAAACGCCAAATTGCCCCAGACTATCGCATACCGCAGTTATCGCTGCTTGCTGCTGCGGGTTGCACTGCAAGGCCGTGTTTCTGATGATTGATTCTGAAGCACTTACCCCGAACTCTGATGATGATGCGGCAAGCTGTAGTAATTGTCTGTCTACCAGCTGCTTTACCGAAGTGCGCCAGTTTTCATTCCATGCCGACAGTTCCGCTTCGGACAAACTGTGTTGGTGCGCCTGAAATTTTTCCAGTACGCTTTTTTGTTTGGGCGTCCGTTTCAACAGCTCGCTATCGATAGCTTTGCCCGCGCCAGTCAAGGCATAGCGTTTTTCTGCTTGAATAACGACTGATTTTCCTTGGCGTAGCACCACCGGGAAAGCCGCGCTGAAAACTTCGCCCAACGGATGATGGTAATACCGACTGGCCCAATGCAGCAGCGCCAAGTCTTTTGTGGATAATAACGGCTTTTCGTCCAGTATCCGTTCGACACGTTTTAATTTACCGATTGCTACATCGCTATGCTGCACGCACTCGACCAGAAAGGCGATTTTTTTAGCTTTCCCAAACGGCACTTCCAGGCGAATGCCCGGTTTGATATGAGTCGGCTCAAACTGTTCCGGGGCGAGATAATCAAATAATCGATAAACAGGAACGGCAATGGCAACCCTGAAAATCAGCTCATCCCCGTTTTGCAACTTAGCCATAATGTTTGAATTATTTTTGATGTTTTAAGGCTAAGTCTCTATACGATTTAGACTATTTGAGTTACCCACAGAATCTGTGGATAACTCTGTGTAAAAATAGTTTTTAACAACGCTTACTAGCGGTTTTTATTACAGTTTTGTTAATTTGAACACTTTTTATGCACTATTTTGTTTTCATTATTTTTCAACTACTTATTGTTTTTTATGTCGTAAATTCCGGCTATTTTGTGGCTTGCATTCCGGTTTCGCTTGCCACCCGTCCAATGTGTGGATTTCTTCACAATTTTTAGCGTGACAGCCAGCAAAAACCGGTGGTCACTATTTACTTGGGCTTGATAAATTTAATCGTCATCCGGTCGCTTTCCCCGATAGCCTGATATTTCTTCCTGTCTTTATCCTTAAGCTTTAAAGCGGGCGGCAAAGTCCAGACGCCTTCGGGATAATCCTTGGTATCTTTACTATTGGCATTGATTTCGGATTTATCCAGAAACTCAAAGCCCGCGTTTCTTGCCAGCGCAATCACATAGTCTTCAGTGACGTAGCCGGATAGCGCTTTGGTATCCTGCGGTTTTAACGTTGAATTTCTATGCTCCACGACACCTAAAATTCCACCGGGCTTTAATGCCTTGTACATCGCATTGAAGACCGCCGCGGCCTGATCGTTTTTCATCCAATTATGCACATTGCGAAACGTTAAAACCCGGTCAACTGAAGCCTCAGGGGCGATTTGCAAAAATTTCGGCGGCTGCAATACGCTTAACTCAACTTTGCCGTAAACTTTCGGCTGGCTTTTTATCTTTTTAACAAATTCATGCAGGTTCTTTTTAAAATAAGGCTCGTCGGCATCGGCTGAAAAATGCGCTGCATACAGTTTGCCGTGATCTTTTAGATAAGGTGCAAGAATTTCCGTGTACCAGCCTTCGCCGGGCCAGACTTCGACCACGGTCATATTGTCCTTTACGTCAAAAAACGCCAACGTTTGCTGCGGATGCCGGTATTTATCCCGCTGCTTATGCTCTGCTGAACGCTGCTTTCCGTCGATTGCCTGATGTAAAGAGCTTGGCTTTTCTGCAGCGTGCGACGATGAAAAACTGCTTGCCAGCAAAAGTGCCAATAAAATACTTTTCATGCTATTTATTCCAATCAATATTTTTTGTAGGGGAGACCATTCGCACGGCCGCGGCGCGAGCAAACAATGAAACTGCTATCCAACTGGTCTTGCTAAAAGCCAAACCAGCAGGTTTGATTACGCCCCCGGTCTTTCGCTTCATACAAAGCCACATCGGCGCGGTGCAACACCGCTTCGCCATTAATATCATCAACCGATAGCGTAGCCGCGCCGATGCTGACGGTAATCTGCACCGGGCCTGCGTCATGATCGATAACGGTCTTTGCAACTTGCTCGCGCAAGCGTTCCGCCATGATCAGGGCGTCGTTCTTGTCAGCCCCGGACAGCAAAATAGCAAACTCCTCGCCACCCAGACGCGCAGCTATATCAATGGCGCGCGAGGTATTACGCGCTATTTCGGCAAACACCTTTAACACTATATCGCCGGTGGCATGGCCGTAAGCGTCATTGACGCGCTTAAAAAAATCCAAATCCAGCATTAACAACACCGCTGAATAATGGGGCAATCGCGCCACTTTCGCTCTTTCCAGCTCCAGTTTCTCCAAAAATACGCGGCGGTTAAATAGTCCGGTCAAAGGATCGGTACTGGCCAATTTTTGCAATTGCGCTTCCATCTCCTTGCGCTCGGTAATATCTTCTTTAATGCCGACAAAATGGGTAATTTCGCCGGTGCCGTTTTTTACCGGGGCAATGCTTAGTTCTTCGTGATAAAGGCTGCCATTTTTGCGCTTATTAACAAGCTCGCCGCGCCAATTTTGACCAGCCAAAAGAACTGTCCACATATCCTTGTAAAAGTCTGCATTCTGTAAGCCGGATTTGGTCAATTGATTCGGATTATTTCCCACCGCTTCTTCAGGGCTGTAACCGGTTAATCGACCAAAAGCCGAATTGGCCCATATAACAGTCGCATCTTTATCGGTGATAACAACGCCATTTGCCGCCGCCTCCAATGCCGCGATCAGCAAGTTGTTGCGTGCCTCCATCTCGGTTCGTAACAATGCGTAACGAATCACCCGCGCCAAGCCATCATAACCGTAATCACCCTTGACCATGTAATCTACAGCGCCCGCCTCCAGGGTGGTCAATGCAAAATCGGTATCGCCGCGTCCGCTGAGCACCACAATAGGCATATCGATCGCCATGACTCGCGCACTATGAACGGTCGCCAAGCCTTCCGAATCGGGTAATGACAAGTCCAGCAGAATTACATCGAAAGACGACGCCGCCAAACAGCGTTGCGCATCAGCAAGCGATTGCGTCCAGGTTACCTCAAAATGCCCGCTCTGCGTTTGTCCCAGTTTCATTTTTACCAGGTGCGCATCGCCGTCTTCGTCTTCTACCAGCAATACCCGAATCGCTTGGCCTCGGCTCATAGCTTGTAACCTTGCGGCAAACGCACCAGGCTAAACCAATACTCGCCAATCTGCTGAATGGCCTTGATAAACTGCGACATATCCATAGGCTTGGTGATGTAACTGGTGGCGCCGAGTTGATAAGAACAGATGACGTCTTTTTCCACATCGGAAGTCGTCAACACCACCACCGGAATGCCTTTAAAACGATCGTCCGCCTTGATAACGGTTAGAAATTCGCTGCCGTTCATACGCGGCATATTAAGATCAAGAAAAATCAAATCCGGACGCGGCGCATCGGCATATTTTTCCGTCCTGTTTAAAAAATCCAGTCCTTCACGCCCGTCAACCACATGATGCAAATGCGCCAGTACTTTGCCTTCTTTTAAGGCCATTTTCACTAAATAGGCATCAGAGGGTTCATCTTCCAACAGTAAAATTTCAACGAAGTGGGAGTTGCCGGTTTCGGTCATCATAAAATCTCTTGTCTGGATTGGGTTAGCATAAGCCGACATTTACGCAGGTAAATCAAATAACACGGTCGTGCCGCCGCCCGGTGTTTCCTGTATCGTTACCGAGCCGCCGCAGCTTTCAATAATACGCCGGACGATGGCCAAGCCGATGCCCGTGGAATTTTGATCGTCATTGACCTGCAATCGCTCAAATACTCCGAAAACGCGCTCCCGGTACTCCGCCGGAATGCCGACGCCATTATCGGCAACGCGATAAATGACCCGGCCTGCCTTCGCTTCGCCACTAATCCGTATCTGCGGCGTAAGCTTAGGATGACGATAGCACAGGGCATTGTCCAGCAAAATACTGAAAATATCTTTCAGCCGGGGACGATCGATATAAACGGAAGGCGCGTCATTGTAATCGACCTGCGCACTCGTTTCACGCATTAGCGTCGCTCTATGCTCCAGCAGGCCGGCAATAACGTCCGTAACGGCAACCGTTTCCATCGTACTGCGCGGCTGATCGGCGGCAAGATACAATTGAATATCGCGCACCAGAGCGCTTTGCCGTGCTGCGCCTTGTTCAATAAAATGCAACGAGACTATAGCGTCCTCGTTTAGCTGTTCTGTAGGTAGGCGTGATTGCAAGCGTTGCGCAAAACTCACCAGACGCCGCGCCGGTTCCTGCAAATGATGTGCGGCAATGCGCGTAAACTGCTCCAATTCGGCATGAGCGCGCGCCAGCTTATCGTCAACCTGCTTGCGTTCGATGATTTCTGCCTCAAGCTGTTTGGCGGAAGCTTGCAGGCTTTCCGTCATATAATTGATAGACAAGGCGAGTTCGGCAAATTCATCAGTACCTCCACACCGGATCCTGTAATCCAGGTCGCCGTCGGCAACAATTTTTGCACCATCATGCAACGGCTCCAAACGTCTGCGTATCAACCTGTCGAGTTGTATTGAGGTCAGAATGGTAGTTAGCGCCAGCGTGAATGCAAACACGCCGACAATGATGGTCATATATTCATAGCTCAACTCAATACGCCGCGCGCTTGCATCCTGCAAAGCGGTCGCCATGTCTCTGACCGCGCCGGCCTTCATCAGCAGTTGACTGTAGAGCCTTTTGTCGAGTTCTTGATAAACCTGGCGATTGCCGTCGGCTGTTTTCAATATCTCGGTGTTATTGACGATGCGGTGGAAAATAACGGCGGCATCTTCAATGCTTTTGCGCAACCGTTCTAAATTAAGCCGGTCTTGTTCGCGATGGAATTGACTGTTGGCCTGATGCAATAGCTGATCTGCCGCTTCTTTGTTTTTTTCCCACAGCATCCGCGCCCGTTCTTCCCGGTATAGGAAATACTGATCCCTGAATGAGGCCCGTTCAAAAAAATTAACCTTGATCGTATCGGCAAGAAGATAATCGTTTTTTGCGTTTTTAAATTCGACGAACGACCAAATAAGTATCGGCGCCAGTATGACGAGAGCAACTACCGTAACAGTTGAGGTGATCCTTAATCGGGTGGTAATGCGCATTGTTTAGCGGTTCATCCTGATGGCTTCGGGTTTAACGGCCTTGAGACTATCAAGATGAATGTAGTTCAGGTAGTCGGGCATCTCGGTCTGGTCGGTCAGCTTGTTCTTAATCGCCCACCTTGTTTCATCCTCCAGCGTGAGCAGCAGCGTTTGATCAAGCACGACGTGATAATTAAAGTCATTCCAGACATCGCGGATGAGATCCTTGTCTATTTCTGTCGCTACAGACATGATGCCTTGCGCTTCATCCGGGTTCTTGACAACGAAATCCTCCGCCTTAATCAGGGCGCGGAGAAAGCGCTCGACTGTCTCGGGATTGTTTTTAACGAATTCCTGCCGTGCGGCAATGTTGAACGTTTCGGTATAGATTTCCCGGTCATAAAAAATCGTTCCGTCATCCCCCAGTTGCCGACTGATTTGCGTCAGCAGATAGTTCCAGGTGGATACCGCATCGACCTTCTTCGCCCTGATGGCATCCTGCATTTCATCAGGTTTCATGGAAATCGGCTGGACTTCGCTCCGGGTCAATCCGTTTGCCGTCAATAGCGAATCCAGGAAAAAGTCCCCCGAGGTGCCGGGCGTGAAGCCTATGCGTTTGCCTTTCAAGTCGCCGGACGCAGAAATACCGGCGCCCTTTCTTGCGACAACGGCATTATTCATTGAGCTGGCTTCTATATTGGCAAGCACGAAAATTTTTTCGCCTTTGAGCACATTGAACATGATCGGCGTTTCCGCGACCGTAGCAAAATCGGCTTGGTTCCCGATAACCGTTTCCAGCGCTGCCTTGCCAAAGGAGCACATCAACGGCTGGGCATCGAGCCCCTCCGCTACGAAATAGCCTTTAGCCACAGCAACATGAACCAGGGTACTTTGCGGCTGATAGGTATAAGCAACCGTAATTTTCTGTAGCGGCTTTGCCTCCCGTTGCTCTTGGTTTTCGGGCGATGGCTCTTGGCAACCCATCAATGCCGCGTTGAACATTAAGATAACGGGGATTTTCCAAATGACGCATTTTTGTTGTTTGAACCGTGCTCGAAAACTCCAAACGAAAAAAATCATTGGGTATCTTCCTATTCTAAAAATTTGACCGCCCATTAGGGCGTAGAGGCATGATGGGCGCATTCCTATTCCGAAATTACAGTATTCACAATGGGCAACTCAAACCAAAACACACAGCCCTGCCCTTCGCCCGCCGATTCTACGCCGATGGTACCGCCGTGATGTTCGACGATTTTGCGGCACAAAGCCAAGCCGACGCCGGTGCCGTCAAAGCGGCTGCGCGCCTGTAGACGCGAAAACACCTTAAACAATCGATCCCTTTGACTCGGCTCGATACCGATACCCTGATCGCGCACTTCCACCCGTAACGATCCGGCACTAATCGTTCCATGAACATCAACCTGCGGCGGTTGATTTTCGTCGTGATATTTAAGCGCATTGCCGATCAGGTTTTGCAGCAGGCGCGTTAATTCATCACGGCTGGCAAACAATTCAGGCCAATCGCCGGTCACTTTGATTGCGCCGCCGCAAGCACTGAGTTCAGGGTTAAGAAAAGCCAGCGCTTCATCTAAAGAGGCCTGACTGCTAAGCCGTGTTTTAGCTTCAAAAACACGGCCTATCCGTGAATACTCCAGCAACGACAAAATCATTGCATCCATGCGTTTTGCGCCGTTCACCGCAAAATCGATAAACTGTTGCGTTTCTTCATTCAGCTGGCTGGTCAATGCATTTTCAATCAAGGATAAATAACTGGTCACCATACGTAACGGCTGACGCATATCGTGGGATACCGCATAGGCGAATTGCTCCAGCTCGGCGTTGGAGCGGGTCAGTTCGGCTTCGATTTGTTTACGCTCAGTAATGTCGTACAGCACCACCAAATGCATACTGGCAACATCGTTATGAATCACCTCGGCAGCAGTCACCAACACGATTTTAACGCTGTTGTTCTTACACCGAACAGCCACTTCCATGGGCGAGAAGCCAGCCTGTTCCTGTTTGGCTTTTTCCAGTGCCGTTTGCCAGGCAGACTCGGCCCAGCGACGGTAATCCGGATCAGGGTAAGCTTTCAGCCACCAGTCCGCCACCGTGGGAATGTCATCTAGGGTGTAACCGAAGGTTTGCACAAACGCCGGATTCAGGAAGGTAATGTTCAACCGCTCATCATTCAACGCCATCGGCACTGGTGAAACTTCGATAATCGAACGGAATTTTGCCTCACTGTTCTTTAGCTCATCTTCCATTACCTTGCGCTCGGTGATGTCGCGCGCTGCGGCGAACACGCCAAGCACGTTGCCATTGCCGTCACGGTACACGCTGGCGTTATAAAGCACGTCGGTAACTTTGCCCGACACATGGCGAATAGCCAGCGGGTAATCGGTCACAAATCCCTGAGAAAACACCCGCTGATAGCCCTCCCGCGCTTTGCCGGGGTCGGTGAAATAGTCCGCGAAATCGCTCCCGATCAAGTTGTCTCGGCCCGCGCCGGTCACTTGTTCCGTGGCGGTGTTGACATCGGTAATCTTGCCCTCTGCGCTGATCGTCACCAAGGGATCCAAACTCGCTTCAATCAGGCTGCGGGCGTATTGAGAAGCGGCCAGTGCTACTTCTTCCGCCTTTTTGCGCTCGGTGATATTTTTGTGACTGACCACAACCCCGCGACATGAGCCTTGCAATGGCAACACATTCATATAAAACCAGTGTTGCTGATTGGGCGAATGACACAGGTACTCTAAGTGAAACATTTCCCGCTCGCCATCCAACACCGCCGTAATGCCCTCCCGAACAGCGCTTGCCTCATCGCCATAAGGTTGATTAAAGGCATTGTTACACGCATCCAGATAGTTAAATCCCAGCATATCCTGGCTGGATTTCAATAACCCGTTTTCTTGCGCAAATTGCCGCCAGGCGTTGTTGGCGGCAACAATAACACCTTGCGCATCCAGCACGGCGATGTGCGAGGTCAGCGAATTAAGTACGCTGACATTAAAAGCATCGCTGTCGCGTAGTTTGACCTCCATCTGCTTGCGCTCGGTGATGTCGGTAATGAATCCGTGCCAGAGCGTGGAGCCGTCCGCTTCTTTCTGCGGTAGCGCGTTGCCAAACAGCCAGCGCACCGTGCCATCGTCGAACTTGACCCGATATTCATAGCGCCACGGAGTCAAGTCTCGCGCCGATTGCTGGATGGAGGCGCCAATGCCGTCGTAGTCGTCCGGGTGAAAAATGGCAAGCACTTTGGCCCCATCCTCGCGAACGTCCTCCGGACTGACCCGGTATATATCATGGATGGCTTCACTGGCGAAAGGGAAGCAGGAACTGCCATCGGGCCGCAAACGATATTGATAGACAACGCCCGGCACCCGGCCGGCGATTTTCTGAAGGCGGCTCAACGCCTCTTTCCGCGCCTCTTCCATCTGCTTGCGCTCGGTGATGTCGGTAGAAATTCCGCACAAACCGTAAATACTGCCATCCTCCCGGCGTAGCGGTTGCTTAACGGTAAAATAGGTGCGGACAATGGCGCTACTATCCTTGTGGATATAAATATTCTCGGCCGCTGTACGCTCACCCAACCCAAGGACACGGCGATCATTTTCGCGCAATTTTGCCGTGGTAGCCTTATCAAAAAAAGCATCGTCTGATTTTCCGATGATGTCTTCCAGCGCTTTGCCAAATACTTGCTGCACCGACTGATTGGCGTACTGGTATTGATAGTTGCAATCCTTGATATAAATAAAGGCTTCGACACTGTCGAGAATGGTGGCGAGTTTATTTTCGCTTTCGCGCAAGGCATGTTCCGCTGCTTTTCTTTGCTGTATCTCGGCTTGCAGTTGCGCGGCACTGGGTGCAGACAAGGCGCCGGGAATAACCCGCAACATCAACACGGCGGTGGCAACCGAAATAATCGCAGTAAAGCCTTTAAGCAAGCCGTCCAACCAATATAAAGGTATCCAGACCGTGATAGCCGCCAGTAAATGCGTGGTACCGCAGGCGACAATAACGCCGGCAAACAGGGCAACCAACCGCGCATAGGGCAGATCTTTTCGCTGCCGGATAAAATAGACCAGCATCAGGGGAATGGAAAAAAAGGCGAGCGTCATCAGCAGATCCGAGACGACGTTCAGCCAAAGTAATACCGGGCTCCACGACAGGCAATAGCCATGAGGAATGAGGTCTTTAAGACCGAAAAGATCAATCAGTGATTGCATGTGTCAGGTACAGGATGAAATGTGGATTTTCAGGATTGGCTTAAACCCTGTGTACTGTCATAGAAGACAGGTATCTAAAGCATGTTTTAAAGCCAATGCCCTAGCGATCATCCGACCCTTTATAATTCCAGATTTGCAGCAAGCTCAGGGTTGCCAGCATTACAAAAGCCAGCAATGTCCATTCAGGCATACTGAAACCCAACAGGGTCCAATCCACCTTGGCGCAATCTCCGGTGCCGCTCAGCATTAACTTGACTGTTTCAAACAACGGGAAATTTTGCAGCACATACTCCAGACCGGGGCCGCATTCCGGCACCTTATCGGCCGGCAAGTGTTGTATCCAGACATGCCGGGTTGAAATAGCCGCGCCGCACAAAGCCGTTACCGCGCCTGATATGGCATAAGCAGTGACGCCGGTTTGTCCCGGATTATGGAGTGCGGCGCTTAAAAAAACCAGACCGGTCAGCAAAATGGCAATGCGCTGGGAAATGCACAAGGGACATGGATCCAGGCCTTGAACAAATTGGAAATAAGCGCCCATCGACAGCAAAAACACACAACCGAGGAAGCCCAGAAAAAACCAGATTCTCGAATTAAATCTAAACAATTTCAACATGATACACTGCCTTAATAAAGAGTTTATTGTAACGACTCCGCTAATAATAGAACGCGGATGCTAAAAGTAGGCGCCGCCAGGCGACACTGATCAGACGGATTTACAAGGATTTGCTAGTTCCCAAGCTCCTGCTTGGGAATTCGGTGCAGGGAGCCCCGTCTCGCGAAGCTGGAGCTTGGGAACCAGCGTAAATTTCGCCCTTCGCCCTTCGCATTGAACCTTACGAACAAGCCTTATACATTCCATCCAACACCAATGAATTCGGACTGACCACACCGATAATCTTGTTATTTTCAATGACCGGCGCCCTGACCAGATTATAGTTGGCAAATAAACGCGAACAATAGCGGATGTCCATATCGGGAGATACCGAAATCACCGGTTTACTCATGATTTCATAGACGTTGACCCGATCCGGCGCACGGTCTTTCGCCAACACATGACGAGCAATATCGCCGGAATTAATCATGCCGTATTCATCATCCTCATGGCGTTTATTAACAATAAGCACTGAGGTCTTAAGCGATTTCATCTTTTTCAGGGCATCTTCTATGGTAGCAACGCCGTCGATGGTGGCAAAGTCGGTTTTCATTACATCTTTGACGCGGATTACAATGCGTGGCGCAATCATAT
>Ga0123399_1061738_pt1 | contig 12285 bp, 9 predicted proteins | sample T5LHNH4metaT_FD_89927 | JGI IMG/M metagenome (GOLD analysis project Ga0123399, IMG submission 89927) | Methane-oxidizing artificial microbial communities from Washington, USA to study methane cycling - T5-LHNH4 metaT (Metagenome... | ecosystem: Engineered > Modeled > Simulated communities... | reverse complement strand
GAAGCTTCAGCATTCGCAGGCCCTGCCGTTGCTCCGTCAGGCGCATGGTCTCCCCCAAAAGGGACATCATGCGCCGGACAGATCACGTGCTACCTGCACCGGCCAAATCCCGTGCTAGCTACAAAATGAGCGCTGGAAGACTTGTCTTGCGCCCCGCGCCCCTCTATACAGCCCGCGCCGGCCGACGCCGGCCCCGCGCCCATCGTCTAGAGGCCTAGGACGTCGCCCTTTCACGGAGAAAACAGGGGTTCGAATCCCCTTGGGCGCGCCAGTGAAATCAATTAGTTAAGTTGAGTGAGTTTCAAGGCGTCTAATATTCGTCGAATAAGCCTTCTGCGAACGCGGGCGGACGAACTCGGATCGAGCGCGGCTTTTTTCTCACCCGAGCGCCAATGAGCGAAGCCCCCAACACGCGTCCCGCCATTGAGCAGATAAAGGGTGAGCATCGCGCTCTGGCGATCCTACGCTTCCTGCATCGCGAACCCTCATATGGCTCGAACGAGAGGATCATCGCAGCCTATCTCGACCTTCTGGCCATCGGCGGCACCGGCGCCGAGATTCGATCCGCGCTCGACGCGCTGGAGCGGCTGGCGCTGGTTCGCGCTGAAAGCCGGGACGGCCTCACCGTCGTTTGGTTGACGCAAGCGGGCGAAGACGCTGCCCTCGGCCGCACCGCCGTGGAGGGCGTCCTTCGGCCGGCGCCAGAGGAGCCATATTGAGCGCCATCCCGGTAGAAGCGCGTCAGCCGCCGTCGCGCTCCAACTCCCATCGCGTCACGGATCGCCAAGAGCAACTGCAATAGCGCCGATCGCAGCCGGTAAACGGCAAGTCTGGCGGCTCGGGCAAGACCTTCCCCACCATCGCCGTGCCGGCGGCGCACAGCCCGATACCCGGTGCCGGTCCCACCTTCACGCCAGCGAAGAAGCCGTTTCTCAGGGACCGCATCGCCCCGATCTTATCGACCGCATTCCGGGCGTTCGTCAGGGCTCGCGACACCGTGTCGTCGAAGTTCCGCACCGGGTCTTGCCGGCCAAGCTCGGTCAGAGCCTCCCAAACTTCGACGCTCAGGTGGCCATCCCCATATTTGGGCAGGCCAAGGGCGACGCGTTGCGTCGTCGAAAGGCGCGTCCCGCTCTCGCGGATCGACCGGCCGTGATTTCGATTGGCGTGCTCGACGATCGCTTCGGCAAGCCAATCCGCGCATTCGGGGCGAACGAGGCCGAGCGCGGAAATGGCCTCGTCGACGAACGGGCACATTTCGACGTCCGCCATTCCTTGACGAAAAACAGGCATGTCTTCGCGAGTAGCGGCGATTCCCGGACAAGTCCATGGAAAACAACCGGTCGCGCGGGCCATCGGTCCTTCATCGCCCCGAATCCTGCATCGATGGCCGCAAGCATTCGCCGCATTTAGGCGAGCGTAGCTGGCGGCCGCCACGAACTTTGCGAAACATGGCATAATCACGTCTCGGTTTCTGCGCGAAAAGAGACACGGCACGCCAACCATGCAGCCCACGACGCAACGTCCATATCTCAAGAGCGGGATTGTCGATCTCGAACAACTTTTCGAGCGCTCAAGGCATAATCAGACGATTCTCGCGGAACTTCTGATTGAGTTGCGCCAGCGCTCGACGGATCGAGCAGCGCGGCTGCGCGTCAAGGTAATGGACGCCATGGAAGCCATTGATCCACCGCCGGACGCGATCGAATCACCCGTAGGGGGCTCCGCACGGCAGCCGGATCGGCCGGACGAGAGCGCGGCAGAAACACCTGCTCCACGGGCCGAGCCGTCCGGGTCTAACCCGGAGGTGAGGCCAGCGCCGCGCGCTACGCCGCCGGTGACAAACCTCGCAAGAGACATTCTGTCGGCATGGACAGCGGTCGAAGTTCTGTCTCCGCAACCATATCGAAAGCCGTTGGACATGACGGACGGCGATGAGCGGCGCATCGCGCGCCTTGAACGTAACAGACCTTTGCCGTGGGAAGGCGCGGGAGAAAAGTCGCGACCGAACAAGCGGCTGTTCTACCAGATCGTCTTGGGCGCCATCCGCATGGATGTCGCCACGAAGGCGTTGTTGGAGGTCTTTGTCGACAGCAACGCCGATAGGCAACCCGCACAGGGATTCACGCCGATCGCCGTCCTGACCGTCGATAAAGAGGGACGGCCCTGCGACGAACTCGCCGTGGCGCTGTCGAGCTTTGCATGGGGCCTTCCTCTGGCCTTGCAGACCAAACTTCACTCTCTCGGCGAATGGGCCGACGTTGAACGGAAATTGGCCTCGGACCTCGATAAGCTGATCCGAATAGCGGACAGAGACGGCAAACCATCGCCGCTCGATATGTCGGCGATAATGATGGCGCATAATTGGCTGGTCTCCCGCCTTGGCCTGCGCTCGGACTTGATCGAGCAACCAACGTTCGCGATCCGCGTCTATCATTACGTTTTCGCGCAGGAGCCGCCCGATGCGCCGCTTCTCGGCAGCTTCTTTCTCGGTGATCTCGCCGCAGCTCGAAAGCTCGCTGTAGAAGGAAACCTGCCCGGCAACCTCCGCAAATATCTCGGAATTGACCGCCCGGCCAAGCAATTGGACGTGATCGCGGATCGGAACCTTATCGCCGCCGCGGTTTCACCTGCTCGCTTCCCAACGGGACGTTGGCCCGGAAAGGGCCGACACCCTCTCGCGCTTCTTCAACAAGCGGCCGTCAACATGGCGGTTTCACAAGGCCTCGGCATGGACCTCTTTCCAGTGAACGGTCCTCCCGGCACTGGAAAGACGACTTTGCTGCGCGATGTCGTAGCTGCTCTCGTCGTTCGCCGCGCCGAAGCAATGTGCACCTTCGATGATCCAGAGAGCGCCTTCACGGAAGCGGCGAAACATCGACTCAACAACGCGCAGGTCACGCTCGCCAAAGTCGATCCTTCCCTTCGCGGCTTCGAGATACTTGTCGCTTCCTCGAATAACGCTGCTGTCGAGAACGTGAGCCGTGAACTTCCGTCAATGGATGCGATTGCCGGCGACGCGCACGATCTTCGTTACTTCAAGACCGTCGGTGACAACATCTCCAAAGGCAGGGAGGCATGGGGCCTGATCGCCGCCGTTCTCGGCAACTCAGCCAACCGATACGCCTTTCGTGAAGCGGCATGGCTCGACAAAGACAGGGGACTCCAAGCCTATCTCGCCGAGGTGGCGGGTGCGCCCCAGTGGATCGAAGAACCCGATCCGGCTCGACCAGGGAAGAAGCTTCGCCGGAAACCTATCATTGTCGAGCGCGAGAATCCGCCCACCAGCCGAAAGGCGGCTATCGAAAAGTGGCGGTCCGCACGGCAAGAATTTCGGCGAGCCTACGGCGAAATGAAATCGCTTCTGGAAGAAATGGACGCGGCGCGTCGGGAAGTTTCGGCGCTGGCCGATTTGACGCAGGCGGTTGAAGCCGCGTCTCGCGAGGTCGCCCAGAGTCTTGCCGGCCTTCAAGCGGCGAGTCTTCAATTCGACTCGGCGAGGCGGAACGAAGACCAAGTGAGGGCGCAGGCCGAGGCCGCTCAGGGTTCCCTTGCGGAGCACGCCCTTGCGCGGCCGGGCCTATTTTCCCGGCTCTTTGGCGGCACGGGCGCTGCGGAATGGAAGGCCGCCGAGAGGGAATTGAGGGCGCGCCACGAACGACTGAACCGCGCGCACCACGAAGCCAAAACCGAATCGGCGACATGCGCCTCACGCCATCAGCAGGCCGAACGAGTCCACGCCGCAGCAAGATCGAAATCGCACACCGCCGAAGCCGCCCACCGCGAAGCGACTGCGCGCGTGGCAAAGATGCGTGAGATTTCCGGGAATCGCGTCGTCGATGGCGCATTCTTCGCGCGGCACCGTGATGATGTCCATAAGGACGCCCCTTGGCTCGACGCCGCCACGCAACGCGCACGTGATCATGTATTCGAGAAGGCGATGGCGGTTCACAAGGCGTTTGTCGACGCCGCCGCCGCGCCGTTACGTGATAACCTCGAACTGCTGCTGCGCACGTTCTTTGGCAAAATGGCGTGGACGCCGAAAATGCAGCCGTTCATGGCCGAACTCTGGACGAGCTTGTTTTTGGTTGTCCCGGTCGTGTCGACAACTTTTGCTTCGATTGAACGGATGATCGGGTATTTGCCGTCCGAGGCGCTCGGATGGCTTCTTGTCGATGAAGCCGGTCAGGCTGTGCCACAGGCTGTCGTTGGAGCCATGATGCGCACGAAGCGCGCCATTATCGTCGGTGATCCGCTCCAAATTGAGCCTGTCACCAGCCTCCCAACGTCGCTGGCGGAAGCCATCTGCGCCGAGTTCGGCGTTGACCCGGCCAAATGGAACGCGCCGGACGCCTCCGTCCAGACCGTCGCCGACGCGACAGCAGTGCTTGGAGCGAAATTCGAGCGCGAAGTCGGCTCAATCCGGGTCGGATTCCCGCTTCTTGTTCACCGTCGTTGCGCCGACCCCATGTTCTCGTTGTCGAACGCCGTCGCTTACTCGCACCTGATGGTTCATGCCAAGCCGGAAAATCATTCGACTATCCGCGACGTGTTGGGACCATCTCATTGGATCGACGTGATCGGCGGACGAACAGACGACAAGTGGAGCGAAGCCGAAGGTGAAGCTGCAATACACATATTACGACAACTCGCGGAAGGCAATATCCCCGAAATCGACATTTACCTGATAAGTCCATTCAGGGTAGTGGCGCAAAGATTGCGCGAACGAGTCCAGTCCTCCGGTCTTCTTCAACGTTGGACAAACGACCCATGGAAATGGACGCGCGAACGCATCGGAACGGTCCATACGGTTCAAGGGCGAGAAGCAGATACGGTCGTTTTCGTGCTTGGGGCTCCGCTTCCGGCCCAACGCGGCGCGCGGGCTTGGGCAGGGTCGAAGCCGAACATCCTAAATGTCGCGGCCACAAGAGCGAAAGAAAATATCTATGTGATCGGCAATCAAGGGTTATGGCGCGAAGCCGGATGCTTTCGTGAACTCGCGTCGAGAGTTCCATCTGGAAAGCCGCAGTCGACGACTATCGCAAGCCCGCGCAACGTTACGCCGAATGCTCATTGGTCGCGCGAGCGACCACGATCGCCTCCCGCCTGAATAACCAAAACTTCAAGGTCAGCTTGCGAGAGCGCCGTCGCCGCCGCCGCCAGCCGACGGCGTAGCAGACTCAAGGAGGATGAGGGCTGCTCACTGCCAACGCCTCCTTGATGGTCCTGTCGAGCCCGCGCGCACAAGTCTCCCCCGGACGTGTTCAGCGGCCCGCCATTGGATCGGGCCGAGCCTGCCCGACGAGCATGAGCACGACGCAAATTGAGGCCCCGGCGACAAAGCCGAGCCGCTTCGTGCCCGGTTTGCACATCAGCGAACACAAGAGGCCGAATCCAAAGACCGGAATCGAATATCCGAGATATTCGGCCGCGATCAACGCAGAACCCATGCCCATCTTGGCCTCTCTCGATCGTCGACCCACGACCGGGCCATGACCGTCAACGACCGGTCCTGTTCGCCGGACGCGTGGGAGGGAACCGAAGGAATCGCGGACATATGTAAGCTAAAGGCAAAAACTTATAAGTGTATTACCAAATCTCACTATCTCGATAAGTGCTGTTCCTGCCGCTCGCCAATGCCCCCGCCTAAAAAATTGGTGGGAGGACGGCATGGTCGATTTGCGCAAAAGATTCGGCCAACTGGTCGCGACGCACCGCCGTCGCCAAGGGCTGACGCAAGAGGGCCTCGCCGAAGCCGCCGACTTGAGCCCCGAGATGGTTGCCAAGATCGAAACCGGAAAAAGCGGCGCAAGATTTCCGGTCATCGAGCGGATCGCTGCGGTGCTGGAGATTGATCCCGCCGAACTGTTCACGACGCAGCTTCCTACCGGAGCTTTTCGGAACGGCGCGTTCGCCGCGCTTTCATTGCGTCTTGCGTCGTTGTCAGAAGGCAACCTTCATTGGATCGGCCGCATCGTCGATGCAGTCTTAAGCCCGAGAATCACCAATTCATCGCAGGAAGCGCCCGTGGCGCGAACTTCGCCTAAGACGCGCGCCAGCAGACCTCGCGCATCGCGCAAGTCATAACATCTCAACGCGTCGGAGACCGGCGCGCCTGTAAGAGCGTCAATTTTACTCGTCTTTGCCCGACACACATTTACGTGCGGGAAGCGGCGGCTCTAGCAAAACCTTCATGACCGGTCACCCGCTGTTTCGTTATTCAGGCTAACTTAACGACGTGGCCTTATCCTAAGCGCAGGTCTCCGGCAAATCTTCGATGATTGGCAGGTCGCCGCGTGGAACGTCGTCGCGCGTTCTATGCCCTTCGCGCGCGGAAACGCCACGATCCAAATAACCGTGGCGAAGTCCTGCTCTCGGTGACCGCCTGCGTAGTCGTCGTCGCGCGTTTCAGAAGGCGCACGACTCAGCTGCAAGACTTATAGGTTCATTCCGACAATGACGGATGAGTTTCATGAACAAAAATTTCGCTACTATTGAATCGTTGACGCCTCGCCGCGTAGTTTCTCCTCCCGTCGAAGCTTTCTCGGAACTCCGTCAGCCCCTAACGAGAGGGGAGCACGCAGTCTTTACGATGTTCGACCGGACGTTGCCGTCAGGCTGGGAGATTTACGTCCAGCCTCACCTGAATGGGTTGCGGCCGGATTTCGTTCTCCTCAATCCCAACGTCGGAATTGGGGTCTTCGAGGTGAAGGACTGGAATCTCGACGCCATGCGCTACTTCGTAGAAGAAGATCACAACGGCCTTCCGACTCTCATGGCGAGCAGGGACGGTGCGACGTTCTCCCGTCAGGAAGAAAACCCGTTCGTCAAGGTCCAGTGTTACAAGCAGGCGATCTACGACCTGTATTGCCCAAGACTCGCACGGAACGAGGGATATGGTGCAATCACGGCGGGCGTCATTTTTCCGTTCGCCTCTTTAGAGCGGGTCAGAAGCTTGTTTTCGGATTTCCTAGAGAAGGACAACAGGATCGAGAAATATCAACCCGTCGGCGGCGTAGACGAGCTCTGTTCCGGCGATCTCCGGACAATCTTCCCCGAAGCAGATCGGCCAAGCTCCAAGCTCATGAGCGAGATGCACGCCGCCGATCTCAGGGGATGGCTGGTCGAGCCCGATTTCGCGCGAGCACAACGGCAGCCTCTAAAGCTGGACTCGAACCAAAAAAATCTGGTCACGACTTGGCCGGTATCCCGCTACCGACGCATTAAGGGGCCGGCAGGATCGGGCAAGTCCCTAGTCCTCGCTGCGCGGGCGGCGCATCGGGCGCGCGAAGGCAAATCTGTCCTGATCGTCACCTACAACATCACGCTGTGGCATTACCTGAAAGATTTGGTAGTAAGAGCCAATCCCGGACGCGGCAAGATGAACTGCATTCAGTTCGATCACTTCCATATCTTCTGCAAGCGGGTGGCATACCAAGCAGGGCTGGGAAATGACTACGCCGCCCTGCTTCACGACATCAAGAAAAAGACAAAAAAAGAAAAGGATCACATTCTCAGCGTCGCTATACCGGAGCTCGCGAAGCAGGCGCTGGCGACAGGTAAGCCCCAGAAGTTCGACACCATCATGGTCGACGAGGGACAGGATTATCAACCTGAATGGTGGAACATCATGCGGCTGGCCTCGGCAAGCGATGGCGAGATGTTACTCGTCGCCGACAAAACGCAGGACATCTATGGCACAGGGAAGGCGTGGACCGAAGACGTCATGAGCGGCATGGGCTTCGCCGGTGGCCGCTGGGCGCAGCTCAAGACGAGCTACCGCATGCCTGTGCAAATTCAGGATTACGCGAGGGACTTCGCCGCCCGCTTCCTTCCTCGCGAGACAGCGGATTTGCCGGAGATTGACCAAGAATCTTTCATGCTGGACCCTTGCGATCTGCGCTGGGTGCAGTGCCCCCACGAGGAAAGCGCAGACGCATGCGTGAGGGAAATTCTCCTCATGATGCGCCGGACAGGCGACAGGGGGACCGCAAACGCCGACATTACCTTCATGACCGACGACACGAAGTTCGGAAGGGCCGTAACGGATCGACTGGAAGAGCAAAAAATCAGGACCGCCAGCACCTTCGACTCAGATTTCTGGCAACGACGCAGGGAGAAAATGGGCTTCTACATGGGCCGTGCCGAGGTGAAGGCTACGACGCTGCATAGCTTCAAGGGTTGGGAATCCAGGATGCTTGTGGTCCACGTGACCCAGTCCTTGACTGACGAAAACAGGGCTCTGGTCTATGCCGCCCTCACTCGCCTGAAGCGCAGCCCAGAAGGAAGCTGGCTTACGGTCGTGTGCGCCGCGCCCGAATTAGCCGATTACGGAAAGACCTGGCCCAACCATCACGAGCGCGAATACGGAGGGTTCACCGCTCTTGTTTGCGTTGAGGACGAAATTTCTCTCGCTTGAGATTGCCGCTACCGAAAGCAGAAAGCAACTGGTCTTACGCAGATGCTCAGGCAGTTGACCGCCTTGAACATCACAATTGTCTTCCGGCTTTATTGAACTACGCGCCTTCGGGATCGTCGCTGCCACTTGTGCTTTTGCGCACAGGAAAAGAGCTGCCCTGAACGCTGCGTATGAGCGCCGCGAGCGGGTCATCCGGCTGCGTTCCATGATTCAGGTCGACTCGTTCTCCGTATTTTTTGGGCTTCAACTTACTCGCGGCCCATTTCCGAACATCGACACGAAGGCGGGAGCGTTGGACGTGCTCGCCGTTTAATTTCCAGCCGACGTTCTCGCCGTCCTTGTCGTAAATTTGCATCCAGTCGTTTGTTCCGTCGTCGGCGATGTCGAGCATCTCCTCGATCAACGCGTCGGCGCTTTCATTTTTTGCGTGCTCGTATTGGTCCCGAAATTCAGGTTTCTCGCGCAGCCAGCGAAAAACGGTCTCCAAACCCGGCATGTCGGGCGTCTTGCACACAGTGCGGAGCGACTTGCCGCAAGCCAACTCGGCGCAGATGCGCGCCGCAAGCTCGGGCGTGTAGATCGTGGGCCGACCAAGTTTCTTCTTTGCCTTACGGGCAGTCATTGTTCGTCTCCACAATTGCGGTCGCGTCGTCCAATTCGAGCGCGGACTTCACGGCGCGTTCCTCGTCCGGCGTCAGCGCCGCGAGCGCCATGACCTCGCGGACCAGCCCGAGTCCAAGGCGCGCCATTTCCGGGGTCGGCCGCTCGTCCTGCATCCATTGACCGAGCGGCCGAAAGCGGGCCAACATGGCGTCGGCGCGGCAGACTCGGCTGGCGCGGTAGTCGTTTTCCATCATATGGCCCATCGGGCTCTCCTCATTTTTCAGCGCCGTCCTGCTTGGCTGAGTCACCGGACACATTGGACAATCTGGACAACCCGGACATTTGTCCGGACTTGTCCGCGCGGACATCCGGACAGGACGGACAAGAGCCCTATGGAATAGGGCTCTTGTCCGGGTGTCCGTCCATCCAAGATCACTGGTGAGACTCCTTGAGGAGCCAAATCAACTGGCGGTCGGAAACCTCGCGAGTGCTGATACGCTTATTGTTGAGAGCCCATTCCTCGCCACGATCGAACGCCTTGCGGCGGGCGTCCTTCCTTTTCTCCGTATCGCCATCAGTTGGTCACGAAGGGTCGAACTCGTCGCGGATATCTTCGCGATCGACAGCGACGACTTCCGGCCCTTCGTGGCCAAAGGGACGCACCTTCCGGCCTTTGTCGCCGATCACTATGCTGAAGGCGTCGAGATAGACCTTGGCGGCGCGCGGCGCCCCCTTTTCTTTCTGCTTGGAGATGATGCACATGTCGTCATCAAGGCGGCCCTGCTCGACGTAGCAGGCGCCAAACTCCTCGCCATCCTCATCCTCGCCAAGCGCGACGAAGCGCAACTCGAAGGGCGCAACCCAGCCCTCCTCGCCGACGCGGCTTTTGGTGAGCGCGATGCGGCGATTGCTGCAAGCGCCCGTCGTCTGGTCGCGATCGACAAGAACGCTCAGAACCGTCTCGCAGCCCGCGCGCCAAGCGCTCGCGCCGCGCAAGCCGGTCTCGGCGGACTTCCCGAAGTGATGGACGGGCAAAACCACCACGCCGAGCGCGTCGCTCATGGTCTTCATGGCGCGGATCGCCTTGGCGGCCTCCGAGTTATCGTTCTCGTCGTTCAGGCTGAATGAGGCGGCCAGCGTATCGCAAATGACTGCGCCGAGGCGCACGCCGTGGATGGCGCGAAAGCGTGCATCCACCGCGCGCAGGCGCTGCACCATCGCATTGACCTCCTTGGCGTCGGCGAGATTGGGCACTGCGCCGAGCCAAGTGATGGGCAGGATTTCGCCATGCAACTCGTGGTTTCGAGCCACCGTGACCCGGCTGGCGATGGTGCTGGCGCTTTCGGCGGCGAAGATCGCGACGCCAACCCGCTCGACGACTTTATGGCGGAAAAACTTCCCGCGGCTGGCGAGCGTGACGGCGAGGTAGACGGCAATGAACGTCTTGCCCGCGCCGGACTGCCCGCCGATAAAGCAAATGCCGTCGAGGGGAACGAGTTTCTCGACGAGCATAGGCGGCGGCCCAAGCGACGCATCGCCGTCGAAGATAAAGCCGGCGAGTGGATCGACATCGGCATGCTGCTGGCTGGACGCCTGCTCGCCATCGGGCTTGGCCTCGCAGTCGGGGAAGCCGGATTCCTGCGTAGCCTGAAAGGCCTCCCTCGTCGCGTCAATGCCCCGTAGCGCGGCAAAGTCGTTCCAGTCCGATGGAGCATCGCCGTCGTTCGCGCGATCGAACGGCGGGATCGCGACGATCGCGCCTACGGCCTCGGCGGCCTTGTGCGCGGCGCGCTGGCCGGGATTGAAGCCACGCTCCTTTTCGGTTTTGGCGTCGTCGTCGCCCGCGATGAAGATGGTCGCTTCAGGGAGGTTGTCGCGCACCATCCGCGTAATTTCTTCGACGTTGGACACCGTGAACGCCACAAGGACCGGCAGTCCGGTCGCATCGTGGATCGTCGCGCCGGTCGCGAAGCCCTCGCAAATCACAAACTTGTCGCCTTCGGCGTCAATCGCAAAGTATCCGCCGGTGACGGGCGCGCCGTAATGATACCGCTTCTCGCCGTCAGCGGCGAGGGACTGCACTGACGAAAGCACGCCCTTGATGCTGATCGGCACCAAGAGGCGTCCGTTCTCTTCGCGAACGCCGTGCGCTTGGATGCACTTCCCTACGAGGTAAGGGTGGTCCTCACTTGCGGGCGCGGCGCTCTCCCAGCGCTTCTGCGCTCCGGCGATGGCCTTCGCGCGCTCTTCCGCGTCTTTGCGCTCGCGCTCGGCCTTCACATGTTCGAGGCGCTCGCGTTCGATCGGAGACATCTTCGATACGTCGCGCGCGCTCCAATTGAACTGCTCGCCGCTGCGCCAGTCTCCGTAAAATCCGCCGGGGAACTCGTCGTCGAAATATTTGTAGTAGCCCGCGTCGTCGTGCCCGCGCTCCGATCGCCTTGACGATGTCGCCGCGCTCGCCGAGTTCGCGTAGCGTCGGCTCCAGCTCGTCGGACAGTTTCCAGACGCCCGGCTCGCTCTCAACGGCGAGGCCGAAGCGCGCCAGCATCTGCAATCTGCCGACGCGCAACGTCCGATCGAAGTCGGCGCGGACCTGGCCTGTCTCGGGCCGCAGATCGATCGTTCCTTCGCTGGCCTCGGCGAGCATCGCCCGATCGATCCGGGTGAAGCGCTCGGCGGCGATTTCCGCCCTGAGTTTTGATCGCAGCTCCAGGTCGGTCTCCGGTCCCAATTCAAGCGTCGCCAGCTCCTGCGCGCGAAGCCGAATCCCGTCCGTGATGTAGTCCTGGGCAATGATCAAATCCTTGCCTGTCTCGTCCTTGCCCCGGACGACGATGTGGCTATGCGGATGGCCGGTGTTGAAGTGGTCGACGGCGACCCAATCAAGCCTTGTGCCGAGGTCCTCCTCCATCTGCTTCATGACACCGCAGGTGAAGGCGCGAAGGTCGCTCAACTGATCGCCGTCCTCGGGCGCGACGATGAATCGAAACTGATGCCGATCCTCGCGGCCTTGCTCCAGAAAGGCGCGACCGTCGGCAACATCGGTCTCCGCCCCATAAAGCCTCCCTCTCTCTCCTTCCCGGTCGGTTCCGTCGCGCTGCAAATAGCGCAGATGCGCGTCGGCGCCCTTGCTCCCCAGTTTCAGCCGGACGATCCGCGCCTTCACCACAACGCGGCGCATCCGCTGGCCCGGTCCGCGGCCCTCAGCCGCGAGCTTCAGTCGGTCCGCCGCGACCTGACCCCGACCGATGCGGGAGCAT
>Ga0123399_1068928_pt1 | contig 12348 bp, 12 predicted proteins | sample T5LHNH4metaT_FD_89927 | JGI IMG/M metagenome (GOLD analysis project Ga0123399, IMG submission 89927) | Methane-oxidizing artificial microbial communities from Washington, USA to study methane cycling - T5-LHNH4 metaT (Metagenome... | ecosystem: Engineered > Modeled > Simulated communities... | reverse complement strand
TGCCGATTCAACTGCGTCGGATCATGCGCGACGGAGAAGTAGACCTGCAGCAATTTGCCGAGGCTCACGGTCTTGGGATCGTAGGTGATCTCGACCGATTCGGCATGGCCCGTATCGCTTTGCGAGACCATGTTGTAATGCGCGGTCTTTTCCGAACCCCCGGCATAGCCGGAGACGGCGCGCGAAACGCCCTTCACATGCTGGAACACGCCCTGCACGCCCCAGAAGCAGCCGCCGGCGACGACGAGCTTCTGCGGACCGCCAGAGGCTGGCGCCGGATCATAGACGGGCGGCGGCAGGCTCATGGCGCGCTCTTGCGCCGCGAGCGGCGCGGCGAGGAAGGCGAGCGCAAAGAGGGTTAGAAATATGCGTGTCATCACCGCGCCCTCACGCCTGCCCGCGCGCGGCGAAACGCAGCGCGACGCCGTTCATGCAATAGCGCAACCCCGTCGGCCTCGGTCCGTCGGTGAAGACATGGCCGAGATGCGCGTCGCAGCGCTTGCAGGAGACGGCGGTGCGGCGCAGGCCGTGAGAATTGTCGTCGCTCTCGACAATATTCGTCCGGGAAATCGGCGCATAGAAGCTCGGCCAGCCCGTGCCGGAATCATATTTCGTCTTCGAGTCGAAAAGCGCCGTGTCGCAGCAGATGCAGCGAAAGAGCCCGTCCTCATGCGCATCCCAATAGGGACCGGTGAAGGCGCGCTCCGTGCCTTCGCGGCGCGTCACGTCATAGGCGAGCGGCGAGAGCTGCGCGCGCCATTCCGCGTCGGTCCTGACGACCTTCGCGACCCGCGAGACGCCGAGGCTTTTGCCGGCGGCGTCGAAGGATTCGATCTCGACGCTCTCCACGGCGTCGGCGCGCGGGGGGAGGAGAGAAAGCGCGAGGGCGCTGGAGACGAAAAGGCGGCGGTTCATGACGCTCCCAGCGACGGCTGTCATTGCGAGCGGAGCGAAGCGCTCCAGAGGCGCATCGCCGCCCTGGATTGCTTCGTCGCTTCGCTCCTCGCAATGACGAGACTACTCACGAATAAATAGTCGTGGGGAGTCCTCGCTCAAGCTCATTTCCGGCCAAAAAGCTTTTCAATGTCCGAAAGCTTGAGCGCCACATAGGTCGGGCGGCCGTGATTGCATTGCGCGGCGCCCGGCGTCGTCTCCATCTCGCGCAGCAGGGCGTTCATCTCCGCCGGGCTCAGGCGCCGACCGGCGCGCACGGAATGATGGCAGGCGCAGGTCGCGAGCACATGGTCGAGCCGCCGCGAGAGGGCGCGCGCATCGCCTTCCTCCATGAGAAGATCGGCGATGTCCTCGACGAGCCGCTTGTGATCGACCTCGCCTAGAATCGCCGGCGCCTCGCGCACCAGCACGGCGCCGGGGCCGAAGGGCTCCAGCACGAGGCCGAGTGACGCGAGCTCCGCGAAGGCGGGCGCGATGGCGTTCATGCGCGTCTCGTCGAGATCGACCACGACCGGGATGAGCAGCATCTGCCGCGCGACGCCCGTCTCTTCGCGCTGCTTCTTGAGTTTCTCATAGACGAGCCGCTCATGCGCGGCGTGCTGGTCGACGATGACGAGGCCGTCGCGCGTCTGCGCGACGATATAGGTCTCGTGCAATTGCGCGCGCGCCGCGCCGAGCGGCGCGTCGTCGATTGCTTCCGCCGGCGCTTCATGCGCGCGCGCCATGGGCGCCCCGGCGTGGAAGGCCGCCTGCGCCGGCTCGGCGAAGCCCGAAGGGGCGTAGGGCGAGCGCGCCACGTCCCAATTGGCCGGCGGGGGCGCGCGATATTGCGCGCCGTCGCGCGCGAGCATGTCGATCGCCATGCGCGCGTTCGTGTTCGCGCTGCGATGGCTCTGCTCCGCGAGCGCCTGTTTCAGCGCGCCGACGACGAGGCCGCGCACGAGGCCCGGGTCCGCGAAGCGCACCTCCGCTTTGGCGGGATGGACGTTCACGTCCACGATGCGCGGATCGCAGTCGATAAAGAGCGCCACAACCGGATGGCGGTCGGAGGCGAGGAAATCGAGATAGGCGGCGCGGATGGCGCCGGCGAAAAGCTTGTCTCGCACCGGGCGGCCATTGACATAGACATATTGCGCTTGGGCGTTGCTGCGATTGTAGGTGGGCAGGCTCGCGAGCCCCGCGAGCCGCACGGCCTGCCGCTCGGCGTCGATCATGAAGGCGTTGGCGCGAAACTCCTCGCCCAGGATCTGCGCGATGCGCCGCGCGCCGTCCTCGCCGCAGGCGGGATAGTCGAAAAGCGCGCCGCCGTCGGCGGAAAGCGAGAAGCGCACTTGCGGATGCGCCATGGCGAGGCGCTTCACGACATCGACGACCGCCGCCGTCTCGGTGCGCTCGGTCTTGAGGAATTTGAGCCGCGCCGGCGTGGCGGCGAAAAGCGCGCGGGCCTCGATGCGCGTGCCGCGCGGCCAGCTCGACGCGTTGAGCCCGCGCTTCTCGCCTGCCTCGACGCGGATCGAAAAGCCATGCGGCGCGTCCTTCGCGCGCGTGTCGATCGTGAGGTCGGCGACGGCGGCGATGGAGGGCAGCGCTTCGCCGCGAAAGCCGAGCGTCGCGATCTGCGTGAGATCGCCGTCGGGGATTTTCGACGTCGCGTGGCGCTCGACGGCGAGCGCGAGATCGTGCTCGTCCATGCCGCTTCCGTCGTCGATCACGCGAATGAGCCTGCGCCCGCCTTCCTCGATCGCGACGTCGATGCGCGTCGCGCCGGCGTCGAGCGCGTTCTCGACCAGTTCCTTGACGGCCGAAGCCGGCCGCTCGACCACTTCGCCGGCGGCGATGCGGTCGACAAGGATGGGATCGAGGCGGCGAACGGTCATGGGACGGTTTATAGCATTCTCGGTCAGACTATCGGCTCCAGCACGAGCGTCAAATTCTCCACCCGCGTCACCCGCACGCGGACGCCGGGGGCGAGGCTCTCGACGGGCGCGTCAGCGGCGAGCCGAGCCTCCCAATCGAGGCCGGACCAATGCACGCGGCCGCCTTCCTTCGTCACTTCATGCGTCGTCACGAGGGCGCGCCCGATGAGGTCGCTGCTCTGGTCGTCCTGCACGTCCGCGGCCTGAAAGCGTTGCAGCGGCCGCCAGCCGATCAGCGCGACGAGCAGGCTCGCGCCGGCGACGAGCGCGAGCGTCTCGGCGAAGGCGGGGCGCCAACCCGTCGCATAGAGCAGGACGCTCGTCAGAATGGCGCCGACGCCGACGAACATCACGGGCGAAAGGCCGATGACGACAATGTCGAGAGCGAATAGGACAAGGCCGGCGACGAGGCTGGCGTTGGCGGGATCGGAAAGGAAGGAGGGTTCCATATGCCACCGAGTCTTGCTGCGAGCGCCCTCATCCGACCCCGCTTCGCGGGGCCACCTTCTCCCGCACGCGGGAGAAGAAGCGAGCACGCAGATTCTTGATCAAATATCTATCAGCTCACCCCTTCTCCCGTGAACGGGAGAAGGTGGCCCTCGCGTCAGCGAGGGTCGGATGAGGGCCGCTCCACATTATTCCGTCCGCTGCCAGGGTTGGTTATTCCGCCCCGCCTGCTGCGTCGTCCCGCCCTTGTTCACCGTATTGAGCACCGCCATCGCCTTTGCGATCCATCCGGCTGGATCGGCGCCGTCGCCCATCAGCACCAGCGAATTGCCGGTCTTGGCGAGGCGGCCATATTGCTCGATCGCCGACTTCGCGACCTCGAGTTGAACGGCCTGGTCGCCGCCGATCTGCGTGATCTGCTGGCGCACCAGTTCGATCGCCTTGGCCTGGCCCTCGGCGCGCAGGATCGCCGCCTGCTTCTCGCCCTCGGCGCGGTTGATCTCGGACTGTTTCACGCCCTCCGACTCCAGCACGGCGGCGCGCTTGTCGCGCTCGGCCTTCATCTGCCGCTCCATCGACTGGCGCAGCGATTCCGGCATGGTGATGTCCTTGATCTCATAGCGCGTCACATGCGCGCCCCAGAGCTGCGCCGCGTCGGAGACCGCCCGCACCACGCGCTCGTTGATGTCGCTCCTGTTCTCGAACGTCTTGTCCAATTCCATCGAGCCGATGGCCGAGCGCATGGAGGTTTGCGCGAGATTGATGATGGCGCGGCGAATGTCCTCCGCGCCATAGGCGGCGTCCTTGGCGTTGACGATCTTGTAATAGAGCACGCCGTCTATGGTCACGGTGGCGTTGTCCTTGGTGATCGCGTCCTGCTCCGGCACGTCGATCACCTGCTCGCGCAGATCGAACGTATAGGCCACGCGTTCGACGATCGGATAGACGAAGTTGACGCCCGCCGTGAGCGTGCGGTTGTAGCGGCCGAGGCGCTCGATCACGAGCACGGTCTGCTGGCGCACGAAGCGCACCATGCTCGCGAGCGCCAACAGCGCGACGTAGGCGAACCAGAAGAGGGGATTGTGCAGGATCGGCAGGCCGAGGCCAAAATTGTGGTCGAGGATCAGGAGGCCAATGGAAATGGCGCCGATGATGAAAAGCGGAAAGCCCATGGATGCCTCCGTTGGGGCGAATCAAAGCCTGGACGCGGCGGGCGCATCCGTCTTCATCCTCGCGCGGCGGCGGATCTTTCGCCGTGCGCTGGCGCATGCGGCGACGGCGGTCAAGGATTTTTCCTCCACCAGCTTTCGAGCGTCGGGCCGAAGAGCGAGGCGCCGTAGCGCGGCAGCCGCTCGGGGCGCGCAATGTCGGCCGAATGCGCGATCCATTGCTCCGACGCGTGAAACAAGGGCACGACATAGAAGCCCGACAGCAGCACGCGGTCATAGGCGCGCACGGCGGTCACGAAATCCTCATGGCTCTGCGCGGCGAGCAGCGTGGAAATCATGCCGTCGATCGCCGGCGAGGCGGCGCCGGCCAGATTGAAGGAGGATTCCTGGTTGGCGGTCGCCGAGCTCCAACGCATGCGCTGCTCATTGCCGGGCGAGGCGGAAGCCAGATATTGCCCGATCATCATGTCGAAATCGAATTTCTGGCGCCGGCGCTGATATTGAACCTCATCGACGAGCCTGACGCGCGTCTCGACGCCGATGCGCGCGAGGGAAGAGGCGTAGCTGAGCGCCAGCCGCTCCTGGTCGCGGTCCGTCACCATGATCTCGAAGGAGACCGCTTCGCCGCCCCTGGAGAGTTTGTCTCCGTCGAGCCGGTAGCCGGCGGCGGCCAGCAGGTCGAGGGCGCGCTTCGCCGTCTCGCGATCGCGGCCGGAGCCGTCGCTCACCGGCGGCCGCCATTTGCCTTCGAGAATGTCGGCGCGCACCGCGTCCGGCCAGCGCGCGAGCAGGGCGCGCTCTTTCTCGCTCGCGGGGCGGCCGGAGGAGGAAAGCTCCGATTCGTCGAAAAAGCTCTTCGTGCGCGTGTAGAGGCCGGCGTAGTAATTGGCGTTGACCCATTCGAAGTCGAACATCATGCCGAAGGCCTCGCGCAGCCGCGCATCCTTGAAGAGCGGGCGGCGCGTATTGAAGACGAAGCCGTTCAAGCCCTTGGGGTTGTCGTTCTTAAGCGCTTCCCGCACGACTCGCCCCTCGCGCAGCGTCGGGAAATCATAGCCCGTCGACCAGCGCGTGGTGGAGGTCTCGTCGCGATAGTCGATCAGGCCGGCCTTGAAGGCCTCGAAGAGAGAATTGCCGTCGCGGAAATATTGAATGTCGATCTCGTCGAAATTGTAGAGGCCGCGCTGGCTCGGGACGTCCGCGCCCCAGTAATCGGGATCGCGCTTCAGGAGCAGGCGCGATCCGGCTTGCGCCTCGGCGACGACATAGGGGCCGGAGCCGACGGGTTTCGCAAGCGTCGCGTCGGAGAAGCGCTCGACATCCGTCGCATGTTTGGGGAGCACCGACATGATGGCGAGAATGAGCGGCAATTCGCGGTCGCCGACGCCTGTGAGGTCATACGACACCGTATGCGCGTCGGGCGCCTTGGCGGATTTGACGAGCCCATAGGCGATGCGCTGCTGCGGACGGCCCTTCGCTTTCAAGAGATTAAAGGAGAAGAGCACGTCCTCGGAGGTGATCGGCTTGCCGTCCGAGAAATGCGCGCGCGGATCGAGATGGAAGGTCACGCGCGTGCGGCCCGGATCGATGTCGATGGACTGCGCGATCAGCGGATAGAGAGTGAAGGGCTCGTCCTGCGAGCGCGCCATCAGCCCCTGAAAGACATTGCCGATAAGGCCCTGCGCGGTGGAGCCCGATTTGACGTTGAAGGGATTGAGGCTGTCGAATGTCCCGGCGAGCCCCACGCGGAGCCTGCCGCCCTTCGGGGCTTGCGGGTCGGCGTAAGGGAAATGGTCGAAATCCTCGGGCAGCGCCGGGGCGCCGTGCATCGCCAGCCCATGGGTCGGTTCGGCGGCGAAAAGCGGGACGCCGGGCGCAAAGGCCGCGAGGAGAGCCGCAAGGGCCAGGCAGGGACGGAGAAGCCCGCCGCGAATCGCATGGAATCTCATGGCATGACCATAATCGAACCTATGGCCGCTTGAAGCCGGCCGCGGGCCTTATTCCGCCGTAATTTGAAATTTTACGTGGCCGCGCGTCATGGGTTCGGCCGCAAGAGGAAAGACCCGCTGGAATTTGGCGCGCCGACAATGTAAGAGCTTTGCCGTCGACCCGGCGCGGAGGCCGCGGCGGGGAGAAATCGCGATCGGGGCAAGGGTTCCACGGCGGTTCATTTTTCGCGCCGCAGCCTGCGGGCGGCCCCGCGCGATGACGCGACAACAATAACTCCTTGCGAGAGCCGGAAAGGCGCCGGCTAGCAGACAATCGAAAGGGACTTCGGAAATGTCGATCCTCTTCTCGCGGTCCGCCGCGGTCGCGCTGGCAGGCGCTTTCCTGCTCGCCGGCGTCTCGGCGCAGGCCCAGCAGGCTCCGGCCGCCGGCGCGCCCGCCCAGCAGCAGGCTCCGGCCGCGGGCGGTCAGCCGCAGGGTCCGATCACGGCCACGCTGCAGCCGGTGCAGCCCGACTGGACCAAGGTCTGCGGCTCCGATCCGACGACCAAGAAGGAAATCTGCTATACGACCCGCGACTTCGGCGCCGCCGCGAAGGAAGGCGACGCGCCTCAGCCGCTGCTCGCCTTGGCCATCTACGATCCCAAGGGCGACGACACCAAGATCATCCGCCTGCTGCTGCCGCCGGGACTCATGCTGAAGCCGGGCTTCCGCTTCGCGGTCGACAAGGGCGCGCTGGAGTCGGGCGCCTTCGAAATCTGCTTCCCGAACGGCTGCTTCGCCGAGGCCAAGGTCAAGAAGGCGCTGGTCGACAGCATGAAGAAGGCCGAGAAGATGACGGTCATCGTCAAGAATCAGGCCAACGCCGAGGTGACCTTCTATCTGCCGCTGGCGAATTTCGGCAAAGCCTTCGACGGTCCCGCCATCGACCCGAAGGTCCTCGAGGAGCAGCAGAAGAAGCTCCAGGAAGAATTGCAGAAGAAGGCCGAGGAAGAGCGCAAGAAGCTCGAGGCCAAGGGCGCCTCGCCGGCCCCGGCCCCTGCCGCGCCGAAGAAGTAAGCGCTTCTCGCTTCGCGAGAACAGGAACGCCCGCGTGGGGAATGCGGGCGTTTTTTTGCGCATTCATACCGGTTCCGTTTGATTCATTCTCGTGCGCCGTCATTTGCGAGCGGAGCGAAGCAATGCAGAGCCGTGATGACGCCCCTGGATGGCTTCGTCGCATTTCTCGAAATCGGGTATACCCGACTTCGCCATATGCTCCGCGCAATGACGGCGCCAGTATTGTCGCGAAGCGATCAGGCGGAAACCGTATCAGATGTGCGGCTGAAGGCGCGCGGGTCCAAGGTCCGTAATCAATGCCGCTTGGGCGCGCGCATCCGGTAGACGCCGTCCTCGTCGCGCTCGAAAGTTTCCTCGACCTGCGGATGGCGGACGGGGTCGCCGGACGTGTCAGGCACGAGATTCTGCTCCGACACATAGGCCACATATTCGGTCTCGGCGTTTTCCGCGAAGAGGTGGTAGAAGGGCTGGTCCTTGCGCGGGCGCAGCTCCTCCGGGATCGAGAGCCACCATTCCTCGGTATTGGCGAAAACCGGATCGACGTCATAGATGACGCCCCGGAACGGATACCGGCGGTGCTTCACGACCTGCCCGATTCCGAATTTGGCGATGCTCTCTTTCGGCATTCTTACGACGCCTTTAACGCGGTCTTTACGCTCGCTTTCTGGTAGCGCAGCGCCGTCGCGGCCGTCAACAGGGAGCCACGGCGCAACGCACAATCGCCGTCAGGCCTCCAGGGCGGCGACGCCCGGGAGCGTCTTGCCCTCGAGCCACTCCAGAAAGGCCCCGCCCGCCGTCGACACATAGGAAAATTCCTGGCCGGCATGCGCCTGATTGAGCGCCGCCACCGTGTCGCCGCCGCCCGCGACTGAAATCAGCCTGCCTTCGACGGTGAGGCGCGCCGCCGTCTGCGCGACGGCGTTGGTGCCCTCGTCGAAAGGCGGCAGCTCGAACGCGCCGAACGGGCCGTTCCAGACGAGCGTCTTGCACTGGGCGAGCAACGATTCGACATGGGCGACCGATTTCGGTCCCACGTCGAGGATCATGTCATCGGCGCCGACATGGTCGACGGAAACGATATGGGACGGCGCATGCGCCTCGAATTTCTGCGCGACCGTGGCGTCGACAGGCAGGACGACCGTGCAGTCGGCGGCCTTGGCTTTTTCCAGGATGCCGCGCGCCGTGCCCGTGAGGTCGTGCTCGCAGAGCGACTTGCCGACCGCCTTGCCCTGCGCGGCCAGGAACGTGTTGGCCATGCCGCCGCCAATGACGAGATAATCGACCTTGGAGACGAGATTGCCGAGAAGCTCCAGCTTGGTCGAGACCTTGGCGCCGCCGACGATGGCCATCACCGGCCGCGCCGGATTGGTCAGCGCCGATTCGAGCGCCTCCAGCTCCGCCTGCATCGTGCGTCCCGCAATGGCGGGGAGCTTGTGGGCGAGGCCCTCCGTCGTGGCGTGAGCGCGATGGGCGGCCGAGAAGGCGTCGTTGATGAAGAGGTCCCCGAGCTTCGCGACCTCCTCGACGAAGGCGGGGTCGTTCTTCTCCTCGCCCTCGTGGAAACGGGTGTTTTCGAGAAGCGCGACATCGCCCTCCTTCAGGGCCGACACGACCGCCGCGGCGGTCTCGCCGACGCAATCGTCGGCGAAGGCGATCTTGCGCTTGAGATAATGCTCCAGCGTCGGCAGCACCTGGCGCAGCGAGTCTTCATCGACGCGCCGGCCCTTGGGACGGCCGAAATGCGAGAGCAGGACCACCTTCGCCCCTTTGCCGGCGATCTCGTTGATCGTCGGCAGGATGCGCTCGATGCGGGTCGCGTCGGTCACGCGTCCCTCCTCCATCGGCACGTTGAGATCGACGCGCAGGAGGACGCGTTTGCCTTTGACGTCGGCGTCGTCGAGGGTCTTGAAGGTCATTTGCCTCACTTCTTGAGATAGTTCATTGCGAAGATAAGGATACCGGAGCCGAGCGCCCAAGTGGTGAAAACGAGGCCGAGCATCGTCCAGGTCGTCGGGAGAGAGGAAAAACGCGCTTCCACGCCAGAAAATTTGCCTTTGGCTTCCGCAAGGTCGGATTGGACTTTTTGAAGATCGACTTGCTTAGCGACGCTGCCCTGCAGCTCCGTCAACTGCAGTTGAAGCTTGTTGAGGTCGGCTTGCTTTGCGCCGGTGAGCAGCGCTTCTGTGATTTTTGGCTCTAGGCGCAGGAGAATCGCTTCAATCCGGTCAACCTTTTCTTCAAGACGGCCAACGTGGGCTTCGAGCATGGGATCCTCCGGTCCTCCGGAATCTGAGCTAGACCCCTTGCGGTTGGGTTCAAAGGGGACGATCTCGGCCATCTGAATTTACCACGGGAATAGGTTTGGGCGCTTCAAGGAGGATTTTAACCAAATGTTGCTCAACGAAGCCGCATCGAGGACACGATAACGCAACCGTTTCCAAATGTCCGCCCGCAATGCGCGCAACGCCATCTTCCGTTTGCGAGATAGGACCCATAACTGATTGGCGGCTCAAGAAGAATTTTTCTCCGCCGCATCTCAGGCATTTCAGATCAGGAAAGGCGCGATTGATTTCCTGCGCAAGGTCGGCAACCGATAGCTTACGGTCAGAAACATCGGCCATTTCCTGTTCGTTGGACATACAGCTGCTCCACCTGCCTCAGATCAGCGAGCCGATCAGCGCCGCCGTGTCCGTCATGCGGCCGGAGAAGCCCCATTCATTGTCGTACCAGGACAGGATCGAGACGAGATTGCCGTCCATCACCTTGGTCTGGTCGAGATGGAAGGTCGACGAGGCCGGGTTGTGATTGAAATCGCAGGAAACGAGCTTCTCCGTCGTATAGGCCAGCACGCCCTTCATCGGACCGTCGGCCGCCGCCTTGATGGCGGCGTGGATCTCGTCCTTCGTCGTCGGGCGCCTGGCGATGAATTTCAGGTCCACGGCCGAGACGTTCGGCGTCGGCACGCGGATCGCGTAGCCGTCGAGCTTGCCGTTGAGTTCCGGCAGCACGAGGCCCACCGCCTTGGCGGCGCCCGTCGAGGTGGGGATCATGGAGAGAGCGGCGGCGCGGGCGCGATAGAGATCCTTGTGGAATGTGTCGAGCGTCGGCTGGTCGCCGGTATAGGAGTGGATCGTCGTCATGATCCCCTTCTCGACGCCGATGGCGTCGTTCAGGACCTTGGCGACCGGCGCGAGGCAGTTCGTCGTGCAGGAGGCGTTGGAGACGATCAGGTGATCCCTGGTCAGCTTGTCGTGGTTGACGCCGTAGACGACCGTGAGGTCCGCGCCGTCGCCGGGGGCGGAGACGAGCACGCGCTTGGCGCCGGCCTCGAGCAGCAGCTTGGCCTTGTCGCGGGCGGTGAAGAGGCCCGTGCATTCCAGCGCCACGTCGACGCCGAGATCCTTGTAAGGCAGTTCGGCGGGATTCTTGATGGCGGTGACCTTGATCGGGCCGCGGCCCACATTGATCGTGTCGCCCTCGACCTTCACCTCGTGAGGGAAGCGGCCATGGACCGAGTCGTAGCGCAGCAGATGGGCGTTGGTCTCGACCGGACCCAGATCGTTGATGGCGACGACCTCGAGATCGGCGCGGCCGGATTCGACAATGAAGCGGAGGACGTTGCGGCCGATACGCCCGAAGCCGTTGATGGCCACTCTGACGGTCATTTGGAAAATCTCCTTGTCCGCCGCCAGCTTGGGGAAAGGCGGCATCCGCCCGGCGGCGTCTGCGCGCCGCGCGCCGGGCCTTAAGACCACGCCTACGACTGGACGGAACCGCCTAATCGCAGAAAACGTGATCGATTTCAAAGTGTAGAGCGCGCTTCTCTCGAAAAGGCCGTTTCCACTTTTTCGCCGCGCGCTCTAGGTTCGAGGCGAGGGTGTGATAGCACCTCGCGCCCCCCTGTCAACGCATCGTCCCGCCGCGCGCCCTCCGGAGAAGATCGCCGGCGGGCCGCCTTGGGATTTGCCCGATTCATGCTACCAACGCGTTGCGGCGAATCGGCGCTTGCCCGCCGCAACCTCTTCCGCCGCGAGAAATAGGGCGCCGCCCGGCGATGTCGCATCCAGAAAAGCCTGCCGAAAAGCTCGATGCGTCGCTGGCGCGCCTCAAAACGGCGCTGGACCAGCTCGAAAGAACCGTGGCGCTGAAGCTCGAGGACGATCTCTCCAGCGCCGAGCTAGAGGAGGAGCTCGCCATCATGCAGGACGACCGGGGTCGCCTCGCGCTCGACCTCGACGCCGCGCTCGCCCGCGTCAGCGCGCTGGAGAAGGCGCGCGACGAAGTGCTGCGCCGGCTCGACGGGGCGGGCGCTGGTATCGCCGCCGCGCTCGGCGTCGCGGCCTCGGCCGTCCGGCGCGCGGAGTAGGGGCCATGGCCGCCGTCATCGTCTCCATCGCCGGACGCACCTATCGCCTCTCCTGCGATGACGGCGAGGAGCCGCGCCTCCAACAGCTCGCCCGCTATGTCGAGGAAAAGATCCTCGCGATGAAGGACGGCTTCAAGGAGGTCGGCGAGCAGCGCATCGTGGTGATGGCGGCTCTCGCCATCGCCGACGAGGCGACCGATGCGCGCAATAAGGCGCAGGCCATGGAGATGGACGTCGCCGCGCTGCGCGCGGAGCTCGATGCGGTGAAGAAAGCAGCCGCCGCTCTGGAGGAGCGCGTCGCTCACGCGGTGGAGGACGCCGCGCGGCGGATCGAGCAGCTCGACACGGAGCTGCAAAAGCCGGCGGCGAAGGACGATTTTCCGATTTGACGCCTGAGGCGTCGTCCGTCGTCAATCGAATCGTTCGGCCGGCTCCCTCTCCCCGCAAGCGGGGCGCGGGAGCCTGGCTCATTCCCTCTCCCCGTGGAAAC
>Ga0123399_1026702_pt1 | contig 12380 bp, 8 predicted proteins | sample T5LHNH4metaT_FD_89927 | JGI IMG/M metagenome (GOLD analysis project Ga0123399, IMG submission 89927) | Methane-oxidizing artificial microbial communities from Washington, USA to study methane cycling - T5-LHNH4 metaT (Metagenome... | ecosystem: Engineered > Modeled > Simulated communities... | reverse complement strand
CTCGGCTGGCGCTTCGAGGCCATGCCCATGCAAGACATGACCTACTGGATCATCCTGTCGGGCGAGACGCGCGTCGGCGGCTTGTTCGAGATGACCGGCGAGCAATTCAAGGGCGTGCCCGAACATTGGCTGACCTATATCGCCGTCGACGACATCGACGCGCGATTGAAGAAGGCCGTCGCGGCCGGCGCGCGCATTTGCAAGGAGGCCTTCGACATTCCAGGCGTCGGCCGCATGGCCGTCCTTGCGGAACCCGGCGGCGCCGTCGTCGCCTGGATGACGCCGAAGCCCGCATAACGTCACACTCTAAAGACGCGTCGTCTCGTCGATTTCGCCCGGGCGGAAATGCCTGACGAATTCGCAGGCGACGCCGTCGCCGTCGATGCGCACCACTTTCGCCGGCGTGTTGCCGACCGTCACCTCGGCGCCGAGCGGAATGACGTGGTCCGTCTCGATCGAGACGCCTGAAAGCGACAGGCTGCGAATGCGCACAATGTGCTCGTCGCCGCGCGTCAGGCGCAGCACGGTGAGATCCATCAGCGGCACGACGCGGTCGTGTCGGCGCCTCTCCTCGACGTCCATCGTCGAGCGATTGGCGTGCCACGTCAGTTGATCGGCGAGCCGCTCGCGCTTCTTGGGCGTCAATTGCAGCGTCATTTCGAAGCCGGTTTCGGTGTTCCGGATGACCGAGCCGGTGAAGCGGCCGAGCTCGTTCAAATAGAGCACGACCTTTTCGCCCGGCGTCGTGACGACCGGCGCGAAGAGCGACGCCTCGCTCGGCGAGATGTCGAAGGTTCGGCAGGAATATTCCTCGCTGGACCTGAGCAGCATATACCTTCCGGGGAAGGAGATCCGGACGCGCTGCAGGCGATCCGTCTCGAAATGATTGATCGAGTGGAGGAGATTAATGCCCATAGTTGAAACCGCCATTGTCGATTGCCGCCCCGCGGCGCATGCGCCGCAAGGGTCGTTGAAGCGGGACGTTACAGGATGGCGCTTGCCGTAAAAAGTTGCTCGGACCAGTTTCGCCCAAGGTTTCGCAAACGCCGTATGCGAGAATCTCTCTAAATCGAAACAATTTTACGCATCCGCGATCGAGCGTCCATTGTGTTGGCGTCTCCGTTTCGCCGCGTTCTTGAAGGCGCTTGGCGCATCCTTCATTCGCCATGCAGGAGTCGGAAATTCGCAGCCTGTCGCGTAACCTGGCGTGGCGCCACGCTTATGATGATTTCTCAAATGGTTATTAACTACAAGGAGGTCGCTAAGCTTAATTGAATGGACCCTGCTTGCATTTGGTTTTATGGTTTAGTTTAAGGAAGTTACGGGTTTCAGAGTGAAATCGCTGAACGTACTGATAAGCTCGCTCGTTTGTTGCGGTTTCGCATGGACCGCGCAGGCGCCCGCGCGCGCTTTCGATTTCTTCGGTCTCTTCGGCGAGGACGAAAAGGCGCAGCCGAGCCCGAACGCCGTCGCCTATGAGATCGACTTCAAGGGGCTTGACGACGGCGCGCTCGAACAGACGCTCAAGGACGCCTCCAATAGCTGGCGCCTGAGGCTCGACGCGCCAGGCTCGGGCGTGGGCCTCGCGCGCCGCGTCGTGGCCGATTATCCGCGCATCGTCGACGCCTTATGGGCGAGCGGCTATTTCAACGCCACGGTGCGCGCGCGCGTCGCGGGCGTTTACGTCTCGCCGGAAGGCAAGGGCGCCGAGTCGGCGGCGGCCGCCGCCGAACGCTATCGCGGCGCGGCGCTCGCGCCTGTCGTTTTCGAGATCGATCCGGGACCGCTCTTCACGCTGCGCCATGTCGTCGTCTATGACGCGCGCACCAATGCGCCGATCGATCCGGCGCTTTTCTCGCGCAAGGCTTTCGACAGCGATCCCGACGATCCCGCGCGCGCGGCGGCGCTTCAGGCGCGCGAGGCCGAATGGATCGACCAGTTGCGCGACAAATCCTATCCGCTCGCCAAGGTCGTCTCGTCGCGCCCCGTGATCTTTCACAATGAGCATGTGATGGATGTGGCGCTGACCATCGATCCGGGGCCCAAAGCGGGCGTCGGCGCCGTCGAGCTTTCGGGCTCGCCGGGCGTCGATCCGGCCGTGATCCGCTCCTTCATCTATCTGGAGGAGGGCGAGCCCTACAGTCCCAAGAAGCTCGCCGACACGCGCAAATCCGTCGCGCGCATCGAGGCGCTCGGCGGCGTGAAGGTCGAGGACGGCGCGCATCTCGACAAGAACGGCAATCTGCCGATCCTCGTCGAAACGAGCGAGCGCAAGCGCCACGCCATCGGCGCCTCGGCCATGTTCTCCAACATTAACGGCCCGTCGCTGCGCACTTATTGGGTCGACCGCAATCTCTTCGGCGGCGCCGAGCGCCTGCGCTTCGATCTCGAGGGCGGTCTCGCCTATTACAATAATTCGTCCGCCTTCATTTCCTTTCCGGAGCTGAAGGCGAGCAATCTCGTCGGCGCCGCGCGTCTGAGCTTCCTCAAGCCGGCGCTCTGGGGCACGCGCAACGATCTGCTGCTCGACGCCGCCGCGGTGCGCGAGCGCACCGTCTATTACTGGGCGTCCTACGGCAATTTCACCGGCGCGATCCGCCATCGCTTCAGCGATACGGCGTCTGTCCAGGGGGGGCTCGAAGTCGAGGGCGGGCAGTTCTTCGACGTCTATGGCTTGCACAATTATTCGCTGCTCGGCTTTCCGATTTCGGGAACCTATGACAGCACCGACAATGCGCTCGCGCCGACGCGCGGCGTTCGCGTCAACGCCCGCGTCGCGCCTTATGTGAAGGCGCTGCCGCATGGCGTCGGCATGGTGGAGTCGAAGGGCCAGGCCTCCGCCTATTACGCGCTCGACGAGGACGCCTGGTATATTCTCGCCGGCCGCGTGGCGGCGGGCTCCATTGTCGGCGCCTCGGTCGAGAACGTGCCCGCGAGCCGCCGATTCTTCGCGGGCGGCGGGGGCTCGGTGCGCGGCTATCGCTATCGCTCCATCAGTCCCGAGAACGGCTTCGGCTGGCCCACGGGCGGCCTCAGCCTGTTCGAGGCCTCGGCGGAGGCGCGGCTGAAAGTGACGCAGAATATCGGCGTCGTGCCGTTCATCGACGCCGGCGCCGCCTTCTCCTCGCCCTGGCCCGATTTCAGCTCCACCATGCGGCTCGCGGCGGGTGTCGGGCTTCGTTACTATACGGGCGTCGGCCCCATTCGATTCGACGTCGCCACGCCGCTCAATCCGAGGCCGCAGGACAGCCGGCTCGCCATCTTCATCGGCATCGGGGAAAGCTTCTAGATGCGCAAGCGCTCTCTCGCCATCGCCGCCGGCGCGCTCGCGCTGATCGCGCTTGCGGTCGGCGCGGGCGTCTATTCGCTGCATAGCGAGTCGGGCGGCCGCTCGCTCGCGCGCTTCGCGTCGGACGCCGCGTCTTCCCCGGACATGAAAGTCGAGATCGGCGCCATCGACGGCGTTCTGTCGTCGACGCCCGCCATTCGCGACGTCGTCGTTTCAGACCGCGACGGGCCGTGGCTGAAGATCGACCGCATCGCCGCCAAATGGTCGCGCCTTGCTTTGCTCGGCCTGAAGCTCGACATCGACCATGTCGAGATCGGAGAAGCCGACGTCCTGCGCCGCCCGGCGCCCGCCGCCGAGGCGAAGCCGGCCGAAGCGAAGTCGGGGAGCATGTCCTTTCCGCCGAAGCCGCCGATCGGCGTGCGGCTCGGCGAACTGGCGCTCGGCAAGCTCGTCCTCGCCGAGCCGGTGGCGGGCTCCGCCGCGACTCTTTCGGTCGACGCCGGCGCCGAGCTGACCGGCGCGAAAGCGAGCCTGCGGCTCCTCGCGCAACGGCTCGATGCGCCGGGCTCGATCGGCGCCGACGCGGCCTATACGTCGAGCGGCGGCGAGCTTCACGTCAAGCTCGCCGTGAAGGAGCCCGGCGACGGGCTCATCGCGCGCCTCGCCAAGATTCCCGGCCTGCCGCCGGTGGAGGCCGCGATCGACGGCGACGGAACGCTCGACGCTTTCGAGGCGACGATCGCCGCCAAGGCGGGCGAGGCCGGCGCGGAAGGAAGCGCGAAGATCGCGCGCGACGGCGCGGCGAGGCGCCTCGATCTCGATTTGACGGCGCGGCTCGCCGACCTGCTGTCGCGGGAGCTTGCGCCGCTCTTCGCCGAGACGACGAAGATCGAGGCGACCGCGCATCTCGCCGATGACGGCGCCGAGGCGCTCGACCGTCTCGCGCTCACGGCGTCGGCTTTCCAGCTCGGCGCGTCGGGCCGTCTCGGCGCCGACGGCAAGGGCGCCGGCAACGCGAAGCTGTCCGCCGCCGATCTTGGCCGCTTCTCGCGCCTCGCGGGACGCGAGCTGCGCGGCGCGCTCGATCTCTCCGCCAATCTCTCCGGCGCGCCGCTCGACGGCGCCGTGACGGCGGCGCTCGACGGCGCGGTCACGGGGCTCGGCTCGGGCGTCGCGGCGGTAGACGGGCTCGTCGGCGAAAATTTGCGACTCTCCGGCAAGGTCGCGACGCTTCCCGATGGCGGGCTCTCCTTCGAGAAGCTCGCCTTGGACGGCGCGCATGTCTCCGCGCTCATCGACGGCGAGGCGACGAAGCAGAAAGCCGCGATCGACGCGAAAATCGACCTGCCGGAGCTGAAATATGCCGGCCTGCCGCTCACGGGCCGCGCCAATGTCACGGCCGCCGTGACGCGCGCGCTCGACAAGCCCGACGCGACGCTGAAAATGACGCTGGAGGACGCGACCGCCAATGGCCGTCCGATCCCGAAGCTCGCCTTGCAGGGCGAGGCGCATGACGTTCTCGGCCAGCTCACGGCGCTGGCGACGCTCGACGGCGAGGTCGACCGCAAGCCGGCGAAGGGCCGTTTCTCGCTCGCCCGCGCCGGAGGAGGCTGGAAGCTCGACGAGCTCGATCTCGCTGTCGGCGGCGCGACGGCGAAAGGCCGGCTTTCGCTCGACGAGGCGGGGCTTGCGAGCGGGCGCCTCTCCGTCGACGCGCCCAATCTCGACGATCTCTCGGCGCTCGCCTTGCAAAAGCTCGGCGGTCGACTCAGCGCCGACATTGCGCTCGACGCGGCGGGCGGCGGACAGAATATTTCCGTCGACGCGCAAGGGGCAGGCGTCGAAGCGGCGGGCGCCGCTATCGGCCGGCTCGGCGCCAGATTCTCGGCGCGCGATCTCTACCGCCAGCCGGCGCTCGACGGCGACGTCTCGATCGACAACGCCCGCATCGGCAAGGAGACGATCGGCAAGGCCCGCCTTCTCGCGCGGCCCGCGGGCGACGGCGCGGCGGCGCTCGATCTTTCGCTCGACGCGCGCGGCTTCAATATTGCGAGCCGCGCGACGCTGACGCCCGGCGAGGCGACGCAGCTCGACATCGCGTCCTTCTCCGCGCAGCGCGCCGGCAAGAAAATCGCGCTCGCGCAACCCGCTGTCGTGACCGTGCAGCGCGGCGCGATGAATCTGCGCGGCGTTTCCGTCGCGCTCGGCTCGGGGCGTCTCGACGTCGACGGCGTGGTCGGCGAGCGCATCGACCTCACGGCGAAAGCGCGCGCCGTGCCGCTCTCCGTCGCTTCGATCGTCGATCCCTCGCTCGGCCTTGAAGGAACGGTGGAAGCGGATGCGCGCATTAGTGGAACGAAAGCCGCGCCCATTGGCGAGTGGCGCGTGAAGGCGTCGAAAGTGATCGCGCCGCAATTGCGCGCGAACGGGCTGCCGGCGATCGACGCCACGGCGAGCGGCCGCCTCGCCAATTCGCGCACGACGGTCGACGCGGACATTGCGCTCGGCGCGACGAGCAAGCTGAAGATTACGGGCTCCGCGCCGCTCGGCGAGGGCGGGCTCGATCTCGGCGCGAAGGGCGCGCTCGACGCGGCGCTCGCCAACACAATGCTCGCCGCGAACGGCCAGACCGTCGCGGGCAAGGCCAATGTCGATCTGCGCCTCACGGGCCCCGCCAACAATCCGATCATCGGCGGCGCCGTCAATATCGCCGACGGCGCCTTCAGCGATCCTCTGAACGGCGTGAGCCTCACGAAAATCAATGGCAAGCTGGAGGGGCGCGGCCATGATCTCACCATTGGCGGCCTCAGCGCGCAGACGAAGAATGGCGGGCAGATCGCCGTCGCCGGCCGCGTGACGATCGCGCCCGACGCCGGCATGCCCGGCGCGCTTCACATCGTGGCCAAGAACGCGCAGCTCGCCAGCACCGACGTCGTGAGCTCCGTCGGCGATCTCGATCTCATGATCTCGGGCCCGCTCGCGCGCAATCCGAAGATCGCCGGCAAGGTCAATCTCGACTCGATGGATGTGAGCGTCCCCGACCGGCTGCCGGCTAATCTGAAGCCGCTTCCCGGCTCGACCCATATCAATGCGAAAGGATTCGCCGCGCAGATGCTCGCGCTGGAGCGCAGGCAGAAGGAGAAAGCGGGGCGCAAATCCAGTTTCGACGCGTCGCTCGATCTTGCGCTATCGGCGCCCAACAAGATCTTCGTGCGCGGCCGCGGCATCGACGCCGAGTTCGGCGGCGATCTGAAGATCGGCGGCACGATCCAGAAGCCCAATGTCCTTGGCGGTTTCGATCTGCGGCGCGGCAAGATGCAGCTTCTCACGCAGCGCATCGACATTACGCGCGGCAAGCTCTCCTTCACCGGCGGCCTTGCGCCGCAGCTCGATTTCACGGCGGAAACCACGGCCGCCGACATTACCGCGCGGATCGGCGTCTCGGGTCCCGCCGCCTCTCCGGTCTTCGCCTTCTCCTCGACGCCGGAAATGCCGCAGGACGAGGTGCTGTCGCGCCTGCTCTTCGCCAAGGCCTCGGGTTCGCTCACCCCGTTCCAAGCGGTTCAGCTCGCGGCGGCGCTGGCGCAATTCTCCGGCGCGGCCACGGGCGTCGACGCTTTCGAGAAGATGCGCAAGGCGCTCGGCGTCGACTCGCTCGATCTCGACGCCGGCGGCGCCGGCGGCCCGACGGTCGGCGCCTCGCGCTACATCATGGAGGGCGTCAGCGTCGGCGTGAAGACGGGCGCCAAGCCCGAGCAGAGCTCGGTCAATGTCGGCGTCGACATTACGCGCGGCGTGCGTCTGCAAAGCGAAACAATGATCGACGGCAAGACGTCGATGGGCATTGGGATCGAGCATGAATATTGAGGGCGCCGCGACTGGCGCGACGCCCTCGTCCTTGTAATGGGGTGAGTTTCGATTGGCTGCATGGCTTCATGCAAACCGGTCGCGATCAGCCGCAGACCCAGACCCACCCGCGAAAGGCCGGACGCCAGCAGGAGCCCGTCCCATAGGGGTACCAGGTCCCGCCCCAATAGCGGCCGCCGCCCCAGCCCCAATGCGGGCCATGGCCGCCCCAGCCAAATCCGCCGCCCCAGCCGTGGCCGCCCCAGCCATGCGCGGAGGAAGCCGTGGGAAGAGCCAGAACGCCGGCGAGCGCCGTGACGAAAGCAAGTTTGCGCAACATTTTTTTCACTCCTCAATTCGAACTGTCGGTTCACTCGTTAGGAACCGTGGGAAATATGCGCGCGGGGCCGCGGAAACGCTGTGCGTCGCCGCACATGCCGGCGCTCGACAAGGAAAAGCGCGAAGCTGCATGAAAGGGATGAAGGGAATTGACGCGATGGCCTTTTCGATCGGCGAGCTTGTCTCGGCCGTCTTCAACGGCGCGCCGACGCCGGAAGCGGCGGAGAAATACACGGGGCAGCTTACGGCGCTCATTTCGCTCTATATCTGCTTCGTCGCGATCTTCGTCGTCGGCGTTTACGTCCGTTCGGCGAAGAAGCGGCGGGAATTGCAGGAAGAGCGCCGCCTCTTCAAGATCTGGATCGCCTATTCGCTGATCTTCTCGATTCTCGCGATCGCGGCTTATCTTCTGTATTTCCTTATTTCCGCGAGCTGATCGCGAAGGCGGCGACGCCGCGGGGCGGCAGGATCTTTTCCCCGAGCAGCAGACGCGCCTCTCCGACGAGCGTGGAAATATCCGCGGGCTCCGGCCCGTAATTGAAGACATAGCGTGTGGCGCCATTGTCGCGGACGCGAATGTCGCGCGGCAATGACGGCGTTTCGAGACGCGCTTCGTCGAGTGCGAGCCTGAGGACCGCGTCCAGCAGCGCTTCGTCGGGCCATCCGGCGAGATAGGAGACGTTGTCGCGACGCGCGAGCGCGCATTCGTCGTCATAGGAGGCGATCTCGTTTTCGACGCCCTCGCCGAGAACCAGAAATTCGCGCCAGCGTTCGACATGGCCGATCTCGGCCGTGATGAGGGCGGCTGGCCGCAGGCTCTCGACGCGGCGCACGCGCAGATCAATGAGCTTGCGCAGCGGGCCCGGAGGAAGGTCCGCAGGAATCTGGAAGTCGGCGGTCTTCGCGCCCGTGCGCGGGCCCATCAGAATTTGCGCGTCGCTCTTCGCCAGGGCGTCGACGAAATCGTCCGACGCCATGAAGAGTCCGGGCAGCAGGATGAGCTTGCGGTCCCGCACGGTCTCCGCGGTCGGCGGGCCGATGTCGATGGAAAGCCCCATGCGGCGCAGGCCGCGGTAGAAATGCAGGACGAGCTCGAAATAGGAGAAATCCTGTCCCTGCGGCTCGATCTTCCAAACCCATTCGCTTTCATAGTCGAAGACGAGAACGACGTCGGCGCGCCGCGTCTCCACGCGCGCGTCGAGCGTCGCAAGCTCGCGCGCGATTCCCTCGACGTCGCGATAGGCTTCATTGGGCTCGGAGTTCGGCAGGAGCAGCGCCTCATGCATCTGCTCCTGCGCGAAAGGCGCCTGCCGCCAGCGGAAATAGCTCACCGTCTCGGCCCCCGCCGCGAAGGCCTCGAAGGTCCACAGGCGCACGGCGCCGCTGGCGGGGGCGGGGTTCCACGGCGCCCAGTTCACGGGGCCGGGCTGCTGCTCCATCACCCACCAGCGGCCGCGCCCGCAGCCGCGATAGAGATCGTGATGGAAGGCCTGAAAATCTGGATCGCCCACGCGCATGTAGCGCGCCTTGAAGGCGTCGTCATTGGCGCTGCGTTCGAGAAAGCCGAGCGGATAGCTGTCCCAGCTCGCGGCGTCGAGATCGCGCGACAGCGCGAAATGATCGAAGGCCGTGAAGGCGCCCATGAAATTATGCAGGATCGGCCGCCCCGGCGAATGCTTGCGGATGATCTCGACCTGCCGCCTGTTGAAGGCGACGACCTGATCGGACGAAAAGCGCTGGAAATCGAGGCGGTGCGCCGGATTGGCCTCGGTGACGGTCAGGTTCGGCAGTTCGATCGCGTCGAAGCCGGGAAGCTCCATCGACCAGAAGACATTGCCCCAGGCGGCGTTCAGCGCGCCGATGGAAGCGTATTTCTTCTCGCACCATTTCTGAAAGGCGCTGCGTGCGGCGTCGGAATAGCTCTCCACCGTATCGTGGCAGCCATATTCATTGTCCGTCTGCCAGGCGGCGATGGCGGGATGCGCGCCGAATTCCTGCGCGAGCAGCGTGACGATGCGGTCGCATTCGCGCGCATAGCCTTCATGGCTGAAGCAGTAATGGCGGCGCGAACCGAATTTGCGTGGCCTTCCCTGCGCGTCGAGCGCCAGCATGTCGGGCAGGGCGTCCACGAGCCATTTCGGCGGCGTCGCCGTCGGCGCGCCGAGGACGACGGCGAGGCCCGCCGCGTGCAGCGTCTCGATCGCCTCCCGCAGCCATTCGAAATCATAGACGCCGGGACGCGGCTCCAGACGCGACCAGGCGAATTCCCCGATGCGCACATAGCTGAGCCCGATCGCCTTCATCCGCACGGCGTCTTCCGCCCAATGGGCGGTCGGCCAATGCTCGGGATAATAGCAGACGCCGAGTTTCTGCCTGGTCATGGGAAGGCCCGCCTCTATCCTATCGACAGGCAAGCCGTGCGCTTGGAGTTTTGCAGTCCGATGACAGGCGGCGCCTCAAGGCGAGCCGAGCGCCGGATAGTCGGTATAGCCCGCCGGTCCCGGCGCGTAGAAGGTCTCCGGCTTCGGCTCGTTCAGCGGCGCGCCGCGGCGGAAGCGCTCGACGAGATCGGGATTGGCGATGAAGAGCCGGCCGAAGGCCACGGCGTCGGCCTCGCCCGAAGCGAGCGCGGCCTCGGCGGTCTCGCGCGTGAAGCCTTCATTGGCGATGAAGGGGCCGCCGAACTCCCGCTTGAGATAAGGCCCGAGCGCGTCGGCGCCCTGATGCTCGCGCGCGCAGATGAAGGCGATTCCGCGTTTGCCGAGCTCGCGCGCGACATAGCCGAAGGTCCCCCTGAGGTCGGAGTCGCCCATTGAATGGGAGTCGCCGCGCGGCGCGAGATGCATGCCGACGCGTCCGGGGCCCCAGACGTCGATGACGGCGTCGGTCGCTTCCAGCATCAGCCGCGCGCGGTTCTCGATCGAGCCGCCATAGCGGTCGGTCCGCTTGTTCGCGCTCTCCTGCAGGAACTGGTCGAGCAGATAGCCGTTCGCGCCATGGAGCTCGACGCCGTCGAAGCCGGCGCGCCTGGCGTTCTCGGCGCCCTGGCGAAAGGCCGCGACGACGCCCGCGATCTCCTCCGTCTCCAGCGCGCGGGGGACCGGGTGCGGCTGCTTGGGCCGCAGCAGGCTGACATGCCCCTCGGCCGCGATGGCGCTCGGCGCCACGGGCGTCGCGCCGTCGAGATAGATCGGATGAGAGATGCGCCCGACATGCCACAACTGCAACATGATGCGGCCGCCCGCCTCATGCACCGCCCGCGTGATCTCGCGCCAGCCCTCCGTCTGCGCCTCGGACCAGACGCCGGGCGTGTCGGGATAGCCGACGCCCATGGGCGTGACGGAGGTCGCCTCGGAAATGATGAGGCCGGCGGAGGCGCGCTGCACATAATAGTCCCGCATCAGCGCGTTCGGCGTGCGCCCCGCGCTCGCCCGGCAGCGCGTCAGCGGCGCCATGACGATGCGGTTGGGGATGTAAATGTCGCCGAGGCGAAGCGGATCGAAAAGATTGGCCATGGAGGGGATGATCCGTGAGGCGGGCGGCGCGCGAGTCGCGCAGCGCGGGAAGGGAGTCGAGACCGGCCCCATTCAATATCAGTCGAGAAAATGGTGCTGCAAGAGAGGATTGAACTCTCGACCTCTCCCTTACCAAGGGAGTGCTCTACCACTGAGCTACTGCAGCGCTGAGGCGCGCGCGGCCATTGGCCGCGACGACGAGCGCCTTGTGCCACAGCGCGGGGCGAGTCGCAAGCAGGCTTGGCGTTCAGGCTTGGCGCTCTGGCTTGGCGTTCTGGCTTGGCGTTCGACGCCCCGCCGTCGCGCTTCCTGCCGAAATCGCTTAAGCGAGCCTGCCGTCAGGCTTTCCATATGCGGCTCGTCACGGCGAAGGCCATGTTGATAAGAAATACAACCTAGAGTAGCATTAACTCGTCGTGATTTGCGCCGGCGGCGCGCGGGCCAGGGGCTGGCCTTTAGGACGGATCGACGGGAGGCTGGGGTGGCTGACAGAATTTTATCCGACGAGCTCTGGGCGGCCGTGGCGCCGCTTCTTCCGGGAAAGGAGGGGGATCCCGGCTGTCGCGGCCGCGACAACCGGCTTTTTCTGGAGGCCGTTTTCTGGATCGCCCGCACGGGCGCGCCCTGGCGCGATCTGCCGGCGGAATTCGGCAAATGGTATACAACCTATACGCGCTATCATCGGTGGGAGCAGAAGGGCGTCTGGCCGCGCGTCGTGGCGGCGCTCCAGCAGCGCGGCGCGGCGGAATTGCGTTACGACGCCGCCGGCCTGCGCTGGGCGCAGGGACAGAGCGCCGCGACGGCGCGCACTATTGCGATTGCGACTGGCTTTGGTTCTGCGTCGTCGCGACGCGGACCTTGACCTCCATGGTCTCGCCGGCGCCGCCCGCGCGGGCGCCGCGGATGGGAGCGGCGCTCAGATAATCGAGCGCGATGGCGAGCCGCACGTGACGCTCGCTTGGCGAGACGCCATGGGCGGGGTCGAAGCCGACCCAGCCGAGATCGGGCACATAAGCCTCCGCCCAGGCGTGGCCCGCGACCTGCGCGTCGCCGTCGCTGCGCAGATAATAGCCGCTGACATAGCGCGCCGGCGCGCCGATGGATCGCGCGCAGGCGATGAAGAGATGGGCGAAGTCCTGGCACACGCCCTTGCCGTGCTCCAGGGCCTCGGCGGCCGTCGTCGCGGCGTGGGTCGCGTCGGCGTCGAACGCCATCCGCTCATAGATCGCGGCGAGCAGGGCGTGGAGCGCGGCGAGCGCGCCGTTCTCGCCCGCCGTCGTCGCGCGCGCGAAGGAGAGGATCGCGGCGCTCGGCGCGGTGAGCGGCGTCGTTCGCAGATAGAGCGCCGGCGGAAACCGAAAAACAAAGATTAAAAAAATCTTTGATCGTCT
>Ga0123399_1027104_pt1 | contig 12386 bp, 11 predicted proteins | sample T5LHNH4metaT_FD_89927 | JGI IMG/M metagenome (GOLD analysis project Ga0123399, IMG submission 89927) | Methane-oxidizing artificial microbial communities from Washington, USA to study methane cycling - T5-LHNH4 metaT (Metagenome... | ecosystem: Engineered > Modeled > Simulated communities... | reverse complement strand
GAGGAGCGCCTGCGCCTGCGCCATGTCGCCCGATTTCATCGCCTTCTCGATATCGTCGAGCATCGCCTGCAAATCCTCGGGCGTGACGCTGTCAGGATCGCCCGAGGCTTCGCGCGGCGGCGCGCCGGGCGGACGCGGGCGGGCGCCGAGCTGCTCCAGGAATTTGTCGAGCGCGGCGCGCAGCTCCTGCGTGCGCCTCGCGATCTCCTCCTCGGAGGCGCCGCGCTGCATGGCCTCGCGCAACGCCTGCTCGGCCGCGCGCAGATCGCGCTCGGCTTCAGATGTATTGCCGTCCTCGACGCTCAGCGCCATGGCCCAGAGCATATCGGCGACGCCGCGCAATTCGTCGTCGCTGCGCGGCCCTTCGAGTCCGCGCCGCGCCGAGCGCAGGCCGAGATGGATGGCGGAGGGCGTTTCAAAAGCTTCCGGCGCAAGGGAGAGCGCCTCCAGCGCCGCGCGGACATTGGCGCGGGCGTCCGGATCGAGCGCGAGGATGCGCCGTTGCTCGGCGAGCGCCCTGGCGAGCGGCTTGACGAAGCGGCGCTGCGGCAGCGTCGTCTCCACCGGCTCCGACGACCCTTCGTTGCCGGCGGCGTCCCTGGCGACGAGGCGCATCGTGACCTTCGCGCCTGCGTAAGGGCTGTCGGCGAGATCGAGCGTCGCGCGCCCCTCGCCGAGCCCGCCGGCGCCGGCCGGAAGATCGAGCGGCAGGCGCGGCGGATCATAGAGCGCGCGACCGCCGCCATTCCTGCTGAACACGGCTTCCGCGCTCGTGACGCCGTAATCGTCCTCGGCGCGATAGGAGAGCGTCATGGAGCCGCGCGCATTGTTGCGCGGCCTCCCGGAGAGCGCGATCGCCGGCGCGCGGTCGGGAATGGCCGTCACCTCGAAATCGCGCCCGTCCGGCAAAGAGAGCCGCGCCGCGCCGGCGAGCGCGTAGCCGCGCTCCTTCTTGTCGGCGTTCTCGACCGGCGCCAGCGCGCCGTCGATGGAAATGGAAGCGTCGGCCGGCCGTAGGCGGAGGGTCGAATTCACCGGCGCCTCGACGGCGCCGCTCTCCCGAGCGAGCACGATGGGCGGGCGGCCCGTATAGGCCGGGGGGTCGAACCAGGCGTCGACGCGCTGCGCGGGCGTCAGGAAACCCGCCGCGCGCCAGTCGAAGGCGGCGGCGAGCCGCGCGCGCTTCTCGTCGCCCGCGACGAAGGCGGCGGCGATGGCGGCGACGAGGGCGAAGGCGCGCAGCGCGTAAGGGTCGCGCTCCGGCAGGCGCGGGCGCGGCGGCGCGACGGGGGTGTCGGCGAGCGCGGCCTCCAGCCGCTTGCGATGCAGCGCCCAGAGCGCGGCGGTGGCGGGATCGGCGGCCTCCTGCGCCGCGAGCGTGTCGTCGAGCGAGGCGGCGGGCTTCAGCGGACCGTCGGCGGCGGCGTCGAGACGCGCGGCGGCGGCGCGGCGGCGCGGCAGGCCGCGCGCGACCGTGCGGGCGGTCAGATAGAGCGCCGCGAAACCGAAGAGCCCGACGCCCCCCATGCGCCCCTCGAGCGGCAGCGCGCGCCACAGGCCGAGCCAAGACAGCGCCAGGAAGAAGAGCGCGAGCGTGGCGAGCGCCGCGCCAAGCCGCAGCAGGCGCTCGGCGAGGATGGCCAGCGCCGAACGGCGCAGCGCCTGTTCCAGCGCGGTCTCGCCCTCGGGGCGCGGCTCCTGCATTTCGGGAAGATCGTCCATTCGCCCTCCGGCGAGACCGCGCCGATCATGCGCCGAAGCGCAGACGGCGTCTCGATCCCGACTATATAATCTCGCGGCCCGAGCGCCAGCAAGGATCGGAAATTCGCCTTTTGCGGGGCGGCGCCGCTAACATGCGCCGTGATAACATTCGCCATGACGCGCGCCAGGAAAGCTCAGCCCGACATCATATCCCCGCCCTCGACCGACCTCGCCGCGCTGCCGGCGCCGGTGCGGGCGATCCGCGACAAGATCCTCGCGGCGCTGGAAAAGAACGACGTCGAGGCGCTGCGCGTTCCGATCGACTGGAACGAGGTTCGCCCGCTCTTCGCGAAAAGCGGGGATTTCAAGGCGGGGACGGACCCGATCGACATATTGAAAGCCCTGTCCTTCGACGGCAGGGGACGCGAGACGCTCGCCATCGCCCGCGCCGTGCTGGCGCAGCCCTATGTGACGATCAGGCGCGGTCCGGTGACGCTCTATGAATGGCCGGCCTTCGCGCGCCATCCGGCGGCGCCCGCCAGCGAAGACGAGGCGCGGGCGCGATGGGCCTGCGTGCGCTTCGCCGATCTCGCCCGCTCGAACGCGGAAAGGAAACCCCGCCCGACGCGCATCGGAATCGCCTCGGATGGCGTGTGGCATTATTTCTGGAGCGAGGATTGACGCCGCTCGGCCAAGCGGACCTTGCCTGCTGGCGGCGCCGTCCGATCCGCCCTATGATGGCGGCGAGCTTGTGCGGAATCCATGGGGACCGCCGATGACGATACATATCCACCTTCGTTATGCGCTTCTTCCGCTCGCGCTCCTCGCGCCCGCCTCCGCTTTCGCCGGCTCGGTCGCCTCCTCCAACTGGATGGTCCCCAACAAGGACGTCGCGCTGCATTGCGCGCCGCTGCCTTACGAGATCCATTGCTCCATCTCCCGCCTCGCGACGCCGGAATACAGCTCCTTCTGCTTCTACGTGGACAGAGAAGGCAATTCCTATCCGATGAAGCGCGACTACCGTTTCGGCTTTCACAACCAGATCGTCAGCTTCAAGGCGCATGACGGCCTGCGCATCACCGGGCTGCTGACGGAACAGCGCACGGGGAAGACGGCGGCTTGCTCGGAGTAGGCGGCCTACAAGGCCCCCTGAAAGCGCATCGGCCGCCCCGTCGCGGGCGCAACGAGCTCGCCCTCCCACATCACCCGCGTCCCGCGCACGAACGTCCCCACCGGCCAGCCCGTGACCTCCATTCCGTGGAAGGGCGTCCAGCCGACGCGCGAGGCGACCCATTCATTGCGGATGGTCTCGCGGCGCTTGAGATCGACCATGGTGAAATCGGCGTCGTAGCCCTTGGCGATGCGGCCCTTGCCGGCGACGCCGAAAATCCGGTTGGGCCCGGCGCTGGTGAGATCGACGAAGCGCGCGAGCGTGAGCTTGCCCTTGTTCACGGCGTCGAGCAGCAGCGGGACGAGCGTTTGCACGCCGGTCATGCCGGAGGGGCTTTTCGGATAGGGCTGCGCTTTCTCTTCGAGCGTATGCGGCGCATGGTCGGAGCCGATGACGTCGACGACGCCCTGTCGCAGACCTTCCCAAAGCGCATCGCGATGGCGCGCCTCGCGCACCGGCGGGTTCATCTGCGCCAGCGCGCCGAGGCGTCGATAGGCCTCCGAATCGAGCGTGAGATGGTTCGGCGTGACCTCGACGCTCGCGAGGTCCTTATGCTGCGCGAGAAGCTCGATCTCCTCGGCCGTCGTGACATGCAGCACATGGATGAGCGCGCGCTTTTCCCGCGCGATTTTCAGAAGCCGCCGCGTCGAACGCAAAGCCGTCTCGACGTCGCGCCAGACGGGATGCGAGCCCGGATCGCCCTCGACGCGCAGATCTTTTCGCTCGTTCAGGCGATCTTCGTCCTCGCTGTGAAAAGCGGCGCGGCGGCGCGTATGCGCCAATATTTCCGCGATTCCTTCGTCGTCGGCCACGAGCAGCGAGCCGGTGGAGGAGCCCATGAAGACCTTGATCCCCGCCGCGCCCGGCAGGCGCTCCAGTTCGGCGACGTCCCTGGCGTTCTCATGCGTGCCGCCGACCCAGAAGGCGAAATCGCAATGCATGCGCCCGGTCCCGCGCGCCACCTTGTCGGCGAGCGCGGCCTCGCTCGTGGTGAGCGGGCTGGTGTTGGGCATCTCGAAAACCGCCGTGACGCCGCCCATCACCGCGCTGCGCGAGCCCGATTCGAGATCCTCCTTGTGCGAGAGGCCCGGCTCGCGAAAATGCACCTGCGAATCGATGACGCCGGGAAGGATGTGCAATCCCCGGCAGTCGACTATCTCGCCGGCCGAGGCGCGGGAAAGGTCGCCGATCTCGGCGATCCTGCCGTCGCGGACGCCGACGTCGCGCAGCCCCTCGCCGTCATGGTTGACGAGCGCGCCCCCGGAGAGGATGACGTCGAATGTCCGCGGCATGGATGGCGCCTCGCTTGCAGTGACAACGCCCTAGATAAGCACAAGTCGCTGATGCGCCAAGCTGTGCGCGTTAACGCACGGGAAAGAACAACTGGGAAAAGAGCCAATGACCATGGCGATCCTGCTCAAGGACCGCGGCGTTATCGAGGTTTCCGGCGAAGACGCGGCCAGGTTCCTGCATAATCTCGTGACGAACGACGTCGCGTCGCTCAAGGCGGGTGAGGCGCGCTTCGCCGCCCTGCTCACGCCGCAGGGGAAGATCCTGTTCGATTTTGTCGTATTCGCGCTCGGAGAGGGACGTTTCCTACTCGATTGTCCGCTTTCGCTCGCCCCCGAGCTCGAGAAGCGCCTCAACACATACAAGCTGCGCTCGAAGATCGCGGTCGCGAATCTGAGCGGCGCGCTGGAGACGGTCGTCTTCCCCGACGCGACGGCGCGGCCCGAGATCGAGGCGGTCGCGCTCGCGCCCGATCCGCGTTCGGAAGCTCTCGGCTGGCGCGCCCTCGCCGAAAAAGGCAGGATCGCCGCGCCCGGTCCGCTCGAGGACTATGAGGCGCGCCGCATTCGCGCCGGCGTGCCGATGGGCGGCGTCGATTTCGCCTATAGCGACGCCTTCCCGCATGAGGCGGACATGGACCTCTTTTCAGGCATCGACTTCAAGAAGGGCTGCTATGTCGGCCAGGAAGTCGTCTCGCGCATGAAGCACCGCAATCTCGTGAGGAAGCGCGTGACGCCCTATCGCGCGGCGGGCGCCGCGCCGGCGCCGGGCCAGTCGATTCGCGCGGGCGAGATCGAGATTGGCGTCACGGGCTCCGCCATCGGCGAAGAAGGCCTCGCCCTCATCCGTCTCGACCGTCTCGCCGACGCCAGGGAAAAAGGCGACGCGCCCAAGGTCGGCGGCGTCGCTCTGGCGTTCATCGAGAACGCCTGACCACAGCGAGCGGCCGCCCCTCGACTCTCGCAAGTCGAAAGGCGGCCCGAGCTCGACAACTCGAAGCGACGGGATGCGCGCGGCCTCTGGCGCGGCGCGCGCGTTGTTCACGTCACTCGGTGAGCAGCGCGACGCCCTCCTTGCCGATCAGGCGATGGATGTTCAGCAGAAGCTGCAGCACCACGCCGAAGACGCCGAGCGCCATCCAGCCGAAGAACACGAAGCCCCAATGCAGCGGCGCGACGAAGAGCTCCTCCATGAACCAGAAGGTATGGCCCCATTCGTTGAGGCCGACATTCGGGATGATCATGAAGGGGCCGATCGACACGATGAGATAGGCGAGCGAATAGCCCTTCGAGAAATAGGGAATCCGCGTCTTCGCATGGAAGAAGCAGCCGATCGCCAGCACCGAATAGATCGGGTAGCTCATATAGAACTCGATGATGTGCGACGGCGTGAAGTCCGTGTCGCGGATCACCGTCATATGCCAGGTGCCGTCCTGCTCGGTGAAGAAGGACGCGCCCCAATAGATCGCCGCCGCATAGACGACGAGCCATTTCACATTGTCGACGATGGCGCGCATCTCCTGGCGCGGCGTAACGGTCGACATGTCGCGCACGCGCGTCTTCCAGAGATAGCCGGCGAGCGCGAGGCCGGAGACGAGCTCCAGCGGAATCTCCGACCACAGGATCGACATCCAATAGGTCTGGAACTCGGGCGCGAATGAATCGAGCCCCGCGCGCCAGCCATAGATCTGCTCGTAGATGCGCACGAGCAGGTAGAAGCTGTTGAGAAGGCCAAGGCCGATCCACATGCCTCTCAGATCGACGATCGGCTTGTCGGCGGCGACGGCGCCAGCCGCGGTCTGCGTTGATACGCTCATATTTTTCTTCCTCCGTTTCGACCGGGACGCGCGGAGCGCATCCGGTGGAGAGAAGGATACGAGCCGGTCGCCGCTTGCCAGCATGGCGGACTTGCCATTACTCTTGCAAAATCTGACAGCGAATTCGCCATTGGACAGGCAATTCCTGCCAGCAGGAGGCGGTCATGGATATTGCGATACTCGGTTACGAGGACTGCCTCGGCCAGGGCTTCATCGGCGCGGCGGATCTTCTCGCCATGAGCCGCCGCATATTGAAGTCGCGGGAGCGGCCCGATCCTTATCGCGTCGTCACGGTCAGCCATGACGGCGCGCCGTTCCGCGACGGCTTCGGCCGCACATATGCGGTTGACGCCTCTTTCGCCGCGCTCGACGCCTGCGCGGCGGTGATCGTTCCGCCTTTTCTCTGCAATTGCGACAATCCCCTGCCGCAAGCCGCCGATCTCAACGCCGCCGCGGGCTGGCTGCGGCGCCAGCACGCGCTCGGCGCGATCGTCGCGGGGTCCTGCAACGGCGTCTTCCTGCTCGGCGAGGCGGGCCTGCTCGACGGCCGCCGCTGCACGACGACATGGTGGCGCCATGAGGAATTGCGCGCCCGCTATCCGCGCGCCGACGCCGCCTGGGGCGCGTCGCTGATGGAGGACCGCCGCGTCGTCACGGCCGGCGGGCCGCTCTCCTGGATCGACCTGTCACTGCATGCGATCCGCGAGCTTTGCGGCGCCGAGGCCGCGAAGAAGGCCGCGGATTTCACGGTGGTCGACACGGTTCCCTCGACGCAGACGATCTATATTCCGCCGGGCCATCTCACCGCCTCCAACCCCTTCGTGCTGGAGGCGGAGCATATCGTGCGGCAGGCCGGCGACGCGCCCATGACCTCGATGCAGCTCGCGCGGGCGCTGAACGTCTCGGAGCGCACGCTGCATCGGCGGCTGAAGGACGCCACCGGCGAGACGCCGAAACATTTCCTCGACCGCGTGCGCTTCGAGGCCGCGCGCATGCTGCTCGAAACGACGCAAAGCTCCGTGAAGCAGCTCGCGACGGCGTCGGGCTATGCGGACGAGACGAGCTTCCGCCGCGCCTTCCGGCGCTACGCCGGCATGACGCCCGGCGCCTATCGCTCCTGGTCGCTCGCAAGACGCGGCGCGAAGGCGTGAGCAACGCCTGGTCGAGGGCTCTTTCTCCCCCCCTCTCCCCGCTTGCGGGGCTTGCGGGGAGAGGGCTGGGGGTGAGGGGCAAGGCCGCCCCGACGAACTCGAGCGGCGGCCCCCGGAACGGCTCTCACATCTATGTCGCGGACGCTTCGCCCCTCACCCTAACCCCCTCCCCGCTTTCGCGGGGAGAGGGAATGAGCCCGCCTCCCTCTCGCCGCAAGCGGAGGTGAAGAACGCCCCCTCATTCGCACCTACATCGCCAGCGTCATGCGCTCGGGCGCGGCGGCGCGAGGCGGCCGCGTTGACGGCGCGCGACCCTTGAAGACGAATTTCTCGCGGGCGTGATGATAGGCGGGATCGGGCCCGAAGAAATTCACCTTCATCCGGGCGAGCTCCTCCGCGCGATAGGCCGCGAGCGGCTTCGCCCGCTCGTCGCGCACGCGCCTGTCGTGCTTCTCGCGCAGAAGGTTCCAGAAATCGGCGCGCTGCGCGATCGCCGCCGCCTGCGCCGCGACCTGACGCTCGAAAGCGTCCGCATCGCCCGCGAAGGCCTCGTCGACGAAGCCGATCGCCTTCGCTTCAGCCGTTCCCATCGGCCGGCAGGCCTCCGTCAATTCGCGCGCGCGTTCGGCGCCGACGCGCCGGGGCAGCGCATAGGTCCAATATTCGGAGCCGTAGAGTCCGCCCATGCTCTTGTAATGCGGATTGAGCACGACGCTTTCGCGCGCGAAGACGCGATCGGCGGCGAGCGCGAGAATCGCGCCCCCTGCGCCGGCGTTGCCGCGCATGCTCGCGACGACGACATGCGACATGGTGTTGAGGATTTCATGGACGACGTCGTCAATGGCGTTGATGTTGCGCCATGACTCCAGCGCCGGATCGGCGGCGGCCTCGATCACGTTCAAATGAATGCCGTTGGAGAAAAAATCCCTGCCCCCATGCAGTGCGATCACGCGCGTCGGACGGCTGCGCGCGAAGAGGAAGGCGTCGCGCAGGCGATAGCATTGCTCCGTGCTCATCGCGCCATTGTAGAACTCGAAATAGACATGCCCGACGCCGTCGCGCTCGACATAGCGGATTTCGCGATAGGTCCGGTAATCGAGCTCGGCGACGACCGGCAGCACGACCTCCGGAACGCCGCGCAGAAGCGGGCCGAGAAGCTGCGCCGCGGGAAGCTTGATTCCGGCGGTGGGACAAAAGGCGGCGTCGCAATAGGCGCATCCCGTTTCCGATCTCGCGAGATCGCAATTGTCGGGATGCGCTTCGTTTCTGAGCTTGAGATGCGTGATCCAGACAGCGCCGTCGATCGTGGCGCGGCAGATGGCGCCGTCGCGCCGCGCGACGATCGCGCCGGGCGCGCCCTTCAGCCGGTCCTCGTGATGCGCGCCATAGAGAAACACGGGCAAGCCGAAGAGCGAATCGAGCACGCCCGGCGCGCTGTCGGCCGCGCGAATCTTGCGAACGACATCGTCCGTCCGGTCGCGCGTCCAGTCGATGGCGCGATCCTTCTGCGTCATGGTCGGCCGCAGGCGCCCGCGCACTTCGGACCGCGAATAGTCGAGCGGGATCGGACGAAAGCGCCGGGATTCGAATTTCTCGACCGCCTCCAGCACGCCCTTCACCGCGGCTTCGGTGACTTCGTTGCGATAGAGGCTGCCCTTGGCGTCGGCCACATGCGGCAGAGGAAATTCATGGCTCGCCCAGATCGGCCCCGCGTCCATTTCGGCGGCGGCCTGCAACACGGTCACGCCCCAGCGCTTTTCTCCCTCCGCAATCGCCCAGTCGAGAGAGGACGGCCCGCGGTCGCCCATGATTCCGGGATGCACGATGAGGCAAACGCGCTTGCGCCAGATCGCCTCCGGCACGGCGGCCTTCAGCATGGGCGCGATGATGAGGTCCGGATTTTCCCGGGCGACGGCGCCGAGCATCGCCGCCTCGCTGTCGGCGATCGTGACGGAAATCCTGTGTCCGCGCCCGGAGAGCTCGATCAGCAGACGCTGGCTCAGGCTGTTATGCGCGGTCGTAAGAAACAAGACGTTCATTTCGCCCCTCCTATTTGCTTCTTAGAAAGTCGACTGAAAACGCTCCCGATATTCGTGCGGCCCGACATTCAGATTGCGCTTGAAGGCGCGCCGCACGATTTCGAAATCGGGGAAAATCAGGAATCCGATCCTGCGCGTTCGCTGGACCGATGAACGGTCTGGCGCCCTCTCGAAAACGACTGGATCAAACGGAGCCTTAACGCTTATCATATCAATAGCTTCCTGCCGCGACCCGGAGGGCGCAACGACAAAATCACGCCAAATTCTGCCACAGTCCGATCGCGCCAAATCACCCATTCGGATGACGGCGCGCGAAAAAGCCGGCTGAAAAAGAAAGCTTTTTGGCCGCGACGGACGGAAGGCGCGTCTTTCGCTCAAATACGGCTGATCGAACCGCCTTAGCGGTGGATCGTGTCCAGCGCGACGTCGAGGGCGCGCACGACCCCGAGATTGGCGAAGACGATCGCCGCGAGGGCGACGAAAACGATGACGAGATCGCGGGCGGAGACAGGCTTCGCCTCGCGGGCCGGCGATCGATTCATGTCGCGATTGTCCATGTCGGCCGTCCCGAATTGACGCCGCAAAGCGCCTACGCTCGTCCCGTGACGCCGCCATGAAGCAAACGCGGCGCCGATCAAACTTCGCGACCTTTGGCCGCTTTCGTTTGGCCGCAAAGCCCGATAAATTCCGCCCGCATGATCCGCCGGCGGCGCCGTTTCGCTCTTAAACGGCGAAATTGCGAATGGCAGATCCAAAAAAATTCGAGGGAAGGACCACAAGTGAGCGCAAGCGACAATACGGGCCGCGTGACGGCCAGCGTCAACATTCTCGCGGGCGAGATCGTCGACCGGCTCGTGGCCGGCGCCGATCGCTACCGCGTCGCCGTCTCGCGCGGCAGCCTCGGCGAATTGCTGATCGACGCCGGCGCGAAGGCCGCGGGCGGCGTCGACGCCGGCCTGCTGCTCACGGAAATCTGCATGGGCGGCCTCGGCAAGGTCACGCTCTCCCATGCGCCGGGCGCCGCGAAATGGCCGTTCTGGCTCACAGTGGCGAGCAACGACCCGGTCGTCGCCTGTCTCGCCAGCCAATATGCCGGCTGGAGCCTTTCGCATGAGAAGTTCTTCGCGCTCGGCTCGGGGCCCGGCCGCGCCCAGGCGCGCGTCGAAAAGCTCTTCGAGGAGCTTTCATACAAGGACCAGGCCGGCCGCGTGACCATCGTGCTCGAATCGGGCTCGCCGCCGCCGAAGGAGGTCGTGGAGAAGGTCGCCTCCAAATCCGGCGTCTCGCCCGACAAGGTCGCCTTCGTCTATGCGCCGACGCAGTCGCTCGCGGGCGGCGTGCAGGTCGTGGGCCGCGTGCTCGAAGTGGCGCTGCACAAGACGCATGAACTGCATTTCCCGCTCGAAAACGTCGTGGACGGAATCGCCACCGCGCCGCTCTCGCCGCCCCATCCCGATTTCGTGACGGCGATGGGCCGCACCAATGACGCGATCATCTATGCGGGCCGCGCCCATCTCTTCGTGAAGGGCCCGGCCGACGCGGCCAGGGAGCTCGCCGAGAAGCTGCCGAGCTTCAATTCGCGCGACTACGGCCAGCCCTTCGCGGAAATCTTCAAGGCCTACAAAGGCGACTTCTACAAGATCGACGGCAGCCTGTTCTCGCCGGCCGAAGCGCTGGTGACGGCGGTCGAGACCGGCGAGACCTTCCGCGCCGGCAAGATCAACGAGGAACTGCTGGACAAGTCCTTCGGGGGCTGATCCTGTCCCCTCTCCCCGCGCGCGGGGAGAGGGTTGGAGTGAGGGGCAAAGCGTGCGTTGGCGGCGTTGAAAGTTTCCGGTCATTCCCTCGCCCCTCACCCCGTAAGCGGGGAGAGGGAGAGGCCCCGCGTCGCGGTCTTCACCGACAAGCTCGACTGGCATGTCGACCACACGCTCGCGGCCTTTCGCGCGCTCGGCGCGACGCCCGTCGCGGTGCGGCTCTTCGCCTGCCGGATCGACGCCAGCCGCCCGCACGGCCTCGCCATCCCCGGCTTTCACGGCCTCCCCGACCTCGCCATCGTGCGCGCCATTGGCGACGGCTCGCTGGAGGCGATCACCATGCGCCTCGGCATACTGCACGCGCTGGAGCGGCTCGGCGCGCCTCTCGTCAACGGCGCCCGCGCCATCGAGCGCTGCACGGACAAGAGCATGGCGAGCTTCCTGCTCGCCCGCGCCGGCGTTCCCACGCCCGAGACCTTCGCCACGCAGTCGCTGGCGCAGGCGCGCGCGATCGCGAGACGGGAATGCGCCAAGGGCCCGCTGGTCATGAAGCCGCTTTTCGGCGCGCAGGGCTGGGGCGTCCGGCTGATCGAAAAGGAGAGCGACCTGCCCTCCGCCGAGGAGGCGCGCGGCGTCTTCTATCTCCAGCGCTTCGTCGGCCCGAGCCGTCCGCCTTACGAGGACATGCGCATCCTCGTCTCGCGCGGGGAGGTCGTCGCCGCCATGAAGCGGCGCTCCAGCCATTGGATCACCAATGTGCGACAGGGGGCGCGGCCCGTCGCCGTGGAGCCGACGCGAGAGGAGCGCGACATGGCGCTCGCCGCCTCGGAGGCGATGGGGACGATCATGGCCGGCGTCGATCTGATCGCGAACGCCGAGGGCCGGCCCATGGCGCTGGAGGTGAACTCCATGCCCGGCTGGAGCGGCCTGCAGCGCATCACGCCCTTTTCCATCGCCGAGCGGCTGGCGGCGGACGCGCTGAGCGTCATCGCCCGCGACGCCCGCTCCCCTCTCCCCGCAACGCGGGGAGAGGGCTAGGGTGAGGGGCGAGGCGTCATCGACAATCTTCCATGCGTTCCCGGATGTTGGGCTGACAGCGTGACACATCCCCTTGCCCCTCGCCCCAACCCTCTCCCCGCAGGCGGGGAGAGGGAGAGGGATGTCGCCGCCGCCTTCATCCTTGCCTGCGAGGCGGAGCTCGCGGCGCCCAAGCCCGGCAATGTCCATCACTTCGCGCCGGGCCACGGCATGGAGGCCGATGACTTCATCGCGAGCGCCCGCGCCGCCGCGCCTTTCATCGCCGCGCCCGGTCTGAACGTGGGGCGGCGCATTCTCGGCGCCGTCGAGGCGAGCTGGGCCGCCGTCGGCCAGAACACCAATCTCGGCATCGTGCTGCTCTGCGCGCCCCTCGCTCATGCGGCGCTGACCGCCGAAAGCGCCGACCTGCGGCGCGAGACCGTC
>Ga0123399_1039324_pt1 | contig 12488 bp, 10 predicted proteins | sample T5LHNH4metaT_FD_89927 | JGI IMG/M metagenome (GOLD analysis project Ga0123399, IMG submission 89927) | Methane-oxidizing artificial microbial communities from Washington, USA to study methane cycling - T5-LHNH4 metaT (Metagenome... | ecosystem: Engineered > Modeled > Simulated communities... | reverse complement strand
TCCGTCCTCGTCGTGCGTCAATAAAGCGCGGCTGGCGGGCGCGGGGCGGCGGTTAGACTGGCGAACATGGTTCGATTCGCCTTCTTCGCCTTGGCCGTTTCCTCCGCTCTCGCGGCGCTCAGCGCGTCGGGGTCGGCCATGGCGGCCGGGAAGGACGTCGTGAAGGCCGGCGCGGCCATCGCGACGACGAATTGCGGCCGCTGCCATGCAGTCGGCCGCGCCGGCGACAGCCCCAACCCCAAATCGCCGCCTTTCCGCTATCTCGCCCGCAAATATCCGCTCTCCAATCTGGAGGAGGCGCTGGGCGAGGGCATCGTCGTCGGCCATGAGGGGCTGGAGATGCCCCAGTTCCAGTTTGACGCCAAACAGGTCGAGGCGCTGCTCGCTTATCTGGCCTCGATCCAGAAACGGTGATTTCCTCCGCGCTCCCGCCGGACGGATCGTCGCGCGCGGCCATGGGCCGCCTTTGCGCTGGGGGAAAGGCTGGTCTAAAACCTCTGGAAAGCAGCCGAGGAACAGATGTCCGCCATCCCCGATTTCACCAAAATCCCCTTCGCCGCCGCCACTGTCGCGCAGGAGGCGCCGCTCCGTAGCTGGCTGACGCCCGAAGGGATCGAGGTGAAGAGCGCCTATGGGCCGCGGGACGTCGAGGGCCTCTCCTTCGTCGACGGCTTCCCCGGCGTCGCGCCTTTCTTGCGCGGGCCCTATCCGACCATGTATGTCGCCCAGCCCTGGACGATCCGCCAATATGCGGGCTTCTCCACGGCCGAGGACTCCAACGCCTTCTACCGCCGCAACCTCGCCGCCGGCCAGAAGGGCCTCTCCGTCGCCTTCGACCTCGCGACCCATCGCGGCTACGATTCCGACCATCCGCGCGTCATGGGCGACGTCGGCATGGCGGGCGTCGCGATCGACTCGATCTACGACATGCGCACGCTGTTCGACGGCATTCCGCTCGATCAAATGTCCGTGTCGATGACGATGAACGGCGCGGTGCTGCCCGTTCTGGCGCTCTTCATCGTTGCGGCGGAGGAGCAGGGGGTCTCGGCCGACAAGCTCACCGGCACGATCCAGAACGACATTCTCAAAGAATTCATGGTGCGCAACACCTATATCTATCCGCCCGAGCCCTCCATGCGGATCGTGTCGGACATTTTTGCCTATACGTCGCAAAATATGCCGAAGTTCAACTCGATCTCGATCTCCGGCTATCACATGCAGGAGGCCGGCGCCTCCGCGGACCTCGAATTGGGCTACACGCTCGCCGACGGCGTGGAATATGTGCGCGCCGGCGTCGCGGCGGGCCTCGACATCGACGCCTTCGCGCCGCGCCTCTCCTTCTTCTTCGCCATCGGCATGAATTTCTTCATGGAGGTCGCGAAGCTGCGCGCCGCGCGCCTGCTGTGGGCGCGGCTGATGAAGGATCTCGGCGCCAAGTCGGAGAAGAGCCTGACTCTGCGCACCCATTGCCAGACCTCCGGCTGGTCGCTCACCGCGCAGGACGTTTACGTCAATTCGATCCGCACCTGCATCGAGGCCATGGCGGCGACGCAGGGCCACACCCAGTCGCTGCACACCAACGCGCTGGACGAGGCGCTGGCGTTGCCGACCGACTTCTCGGCCCGCATCGCCCGCAACACGCAGATCGTGCTGCAGCAGGAAAGCGGCACGACGCGCGTGATCGACCCCTGGGGCGGCTCCTATTATGTCGAGCGTCTCACGGCGGAGCTCGCCAAGAAAGCCTGGGCGCATATCGAGGAGATCGAGAAGCTGGGCGGCATGGCGAAAGCGATCGCGGCGGGCGTGCCCAAGCAGCGCATCGAGGAGGCCGCCGCCAAGACGCAGGCGCGCATCGACAGCGGAACGCAGGTCGTCGTCGGCGTCAACAAATACCAGCCCGAGAACGACGCCAAGCCGAACGTCCTCAAGGTCGACAACGCCGCCGTGCGCGCCGCGCAGCTCGATAAGCTGAAACGCCTGCGCGCCGAGCGCGACGAGGCGCGGACGCAGGCCGCGCTCGACGCGCTGACCGAGGGCGCGACGTCGGGCGCCAACCTCCTCGACCTCGCCGTGAAGGCGGCGCGGGCCAAGGCGAGCGTCGGCGAGATTTCCTTCGCGCTGGAGAAGGTCTTCACGCGTCACAAGCCCAAGGCCAATGTGATTTCGGGCGTCTATGCGAAAGAAGCCGGCAAGGACAGCGCGCAGGTCGGCCGCGTCGTCGGCATGACCCGCGACTTCGAGGAGAACGCCGGCCGCAAGCCGCGCATCCTCGTCGCCAAGATGGGGCAGGACGGCCATGACCGGGGGCAGAAGGTCATCGCCTCGGCTTTCGCCGATATGGGCTTCGACGTCGTCATCGGCGATCTCTTCGCGACGCCGGACGAGGTGGCGCAGAAGGCCAAGGAGGCCGACGTGCATATTGTCGGCGTCTCGACCATGACCGCCGGCCATCTGACTCTCACCCCGGAGCTGCGCGACGCGCTGGCGCGAGTCGGCCGCGAGGACATCATGATGGTTGTCGGCGGCGTCATCCCGCCGGATGATTTTCAGGCGCTCTATGATTTCGGCGCCGCGGCGATCTTCCCGCCGGGCACGAACATCCCCGTCGCGGCCGAGCAATTGCTGCACGAGCTGAATATCCGCCTGGGCTTCGCGCAACGCGAATTGGCGAAGGCGGGGTGATCGCGGGCCTCGACAATATCGAGCTGGAGCGCGAACCCGGCCTGGGTGGCAAGGGTGATCAGTGTATCAGTGTCAAATTTCGTGATCCGACCGCGCATTAGATCGTTAAGTCGCGTCCGCGTGATCCCGAGGCGCCCCGCCGCCTTGTCCCGCGTTACGTCCCAACCCTTCACCTGACGGATAATAGCCATCATCAGATGCGAGCGCATGGTCATAATCGCGGCCTCGGCCGGGGTATTCTCGATCGCGTCCCACACATTGGCAAAACTCTGCTGCTCCATCGTCACGCCGCCCCCGTTCCTACTTCCGCATGTCCTTGGGGCGGCGCTTCGGATCGAACCATTGCTTGCCGTCTTTCTCGCCAAAGTACGGGTTCCCGAACCTCCGGCTTGATGGTGGCTCATCCGTGGTCAGGTCCATGCTCCGCATGGCCGCCCGCTCGCGACGATGTTCCCGCTGCTTATACGGCTTGTCACTCTCGGCCATAGTCCAGCCGCTGCCGGGATTTTTGCGTCTCGAACGGGCCATTTCCCCACCTATCAGGCGATCGCCTCTAGTCCCTTCTTCTGCACCACCGTAAGCAACCGTAGCGCCGGCCCGCTGGGCTTTTTCACCCCACGCTCCCAATCGGACACAAGCCCCTTGCTTACGTTGAGATAGCGGGCAAAGACCGGCTGTGAGACATGTTCCCGCTCCCGAATGGAACGGATTTCCTCGGGGGTCATCGGCTCAACTGCTGTCAGGCAGGCGACGGGGCGTTGCTTCGACAGGGCGCTGTTTCGCAACGTGGCCGGAGACATCTCCGCTGCGGCGTCCGCCGTCACTCCGCCGCAAATTCCTTAAACGCCTCCGCCACATCCAGATAAACCTGCCGCTTGAATGGAACGATCAGATCGGGGAGCTTCACGAGCTTTTCCCACCGCCAGTCGTCGAATTCCGGCTTGTGCTTGCCGCCACCGGGCGAATGAATGTTGATCTCGCTGTCGCGGCCGAGAAAGCGCAGGGCGAACCAGCGCTGGGTCTGGCCGATATATTTGCCGCTCCAGCGCTTGTTGGCCTCGGCCGGCAGATCGTAGGAGAGCCAGAGCGGGGCCTCGGCGAGGAATTCCACGCTCGTGACGTTCGTCTCCTCGTGCAATTCTCGCAGCGCCGCCGCGAAAGGCGTCTCGTCCTCGTCTATGCCGCCCTGTGGCATCTGCCACAGATGCGGCTCCGAGACGAGGTCGAAATCGCCCTTGGATTTGCGCCGCCCGATGAAGACAAGCCCTGCGGCGTTGATGAGCGCGACGCCCACGCAAGGGCGATAGCGGCTGTCGGGCGCCGTCATTGGCCGCGCCCCGCATCGGCCGCCGTTGCGCCGCGCGCCGCCAGCGCCGAGGAGACGGGCGCGAGCGCGATGCCGCGCCGCTCCAGATCGCGCGCGAAACGCGCCACGCGCGCGATCGTCGCGGGCGTGGCGTTGGCGAAGCCGATGGCGACGCCCTTGTCGCGCGCCAGCGTCTCGAGCTGCGCCAGCGCCGCGTCGATGGATTGCGGCGTCGGACGCTGATCGACGATCACGTCGACCTTGCCATGCGGCAAGGAGAGTTTCGGCGCCAGCCTGCCCGCGAGCGATTGCGGCGAGGCGCCGTCATCCAGGAAGAACAGGCCCCGCTGCGCGATCTCGCTCAGGGCGCCATATATCGCGGGCTCATCCGCCATGAAGCGTCCGCCGAGATAGTTCATCACGCCAGCATAGCCCGTGAAGCGGCTCATGAGCCAATGCAGATCGTCGACGCCGCCGTCCGCCGCGCCCGTGACGAGCGTATGCGGCCCCGGATTATTCTGCGGATAATCGAAAGGCTCCATCGGCGCTTGCAACAGCGCTTCGTGACCCCTCGCTCGGGCTTGCGCGACGAGACGGTCGAGCTCCGACCCATAGGGCGCGAAGGCGAGCGTCACGCCCTCGGGGAGCTGGTCGATCGCGTCGAGCGAAGATTGCGGGTTGAGCCCTACGCCGCCGACGACGAGCGCGAGGCGCGGCGCGCCCGGCTTGATCGTCGGCCCGGTGACGAAGGGGCGGGAATAGACGTCCATCGGGCGGGCCCCGTCGGCGCCGATCCTCGGCAGAAGACCATAGCGGCCCTTCTCGACCACGCGGCGGTCGGGCGCCGGCGCGAGTTTCACGCCCGAGGGCGGATCGACGCGGATGATGCGGGCCGAGGAGCCCTCGCCGCCGCGGCGCGTGACCTTCACGCCGGAGAGCTGCTCGATCTCGCTGACGCCGATATCTGCGCCGGAAAGTCCCTGATCCGCGGCGGCGACCATCTGCTGCTGCTGGGGTGGTGGGACAAGGGCGGGCTCCGGCGGCTTGGCCTGCTCGATTTTCGCGATAGCGTAGGGCTCGCCGCCGAAGGGGTCGCGCGGCGCGACATAAAGCGCGGCCGCCCCCGCCGCAATGAGCGCGCCGGCGCCGAGGACGAAAGGCCGGCGGAACGCCGGTCTCGCGGCGGAGCTCGGCGTCTCTCTTCCGAGGGGGGCGTTCAATTCGTCGGTCATGGGCGCGGGGCTCGGGGTCGGGGCGTCAAAAGCTTGCCGAATCACGTGTGGACATTGTGACGGCCGCCGTGGCGCCCGTCGAGCGGAAAGCCGCGTCAAAGGCCGCCGAGCGCGCCGTCCGCCTCCATCAGCTCGAGGAGCATGCCCTCGCGCAGGCCGCGATCGGCGATGCGGGTGCGGGCGGCGGGGAAGGTCTCGCGGATGGCCTCGAAAATGGCGCAGCCCGCCAGGACGAGGTCGGCGCGCTGCGGGCCGATGCAGCCATTGGCTACGCGCGCCTCGAAATCCATGCTGCGCAGCCGCTCGATCGCCCTGGTCGCCTCGGCGTCGGTCATCCACAACCCGTCGACGCGCCAGCGGTCGTAGCGCTCGAGCCCCAGATGCACGCCCGCGAGGGTGGTGACCGTGCCGGACGTGCCGAGCAGGTGGAAGCGCGAGCAGCGGCGCACTTCCGCGGTCTCCTTCACGAAGCTCTCCAGCCCGGCCAGAGCGTGCCGTTTCATCGCCGCGAAGGTCTGGGCGTCCACGACGCGGCCGCCGAAATGCTCGGCGAGCGTGACAACCCCGAGCTCAAGCGACGTCCAGCTATGGAGCTCGCGGGCGTCGGCGCCGGCCTGGGAGCGCGTCAGCCAGACGAGTTCGGTCGAGCCGCCGCCAATGTCGAACAGCAGCACGCTCGCCGCCTGCGGGTCGGCGAGCGAGCCGCAGCCGCGCGCGGCGAATCGCGCTTCGGTCTCGCGGTCGATGACCTCGAGCGCCAGTCCCGTGCGTTCGCGGACGCGGCCGACAAATTCCTCGCCATTGGCGGCGCCGCGGCAAGCCTGGGTGGCGACGAGGCGGGTGCGGGTGACGCCGCGCGCCTCCATCTTGTCGCGGCAGATTTCCAGCGCGGCGATGGTGCGCTCGATCGCCGCCTCGCTGATGCGCCCGGCGCGGCCGAGCCCTTCGCCGAGGCGCACAATTCGGGAGAAGGCGTCGACGACGCGGAGGAAGTCCGAGTTGCGGCGGCGCGCGCGCCGCTCCGGCCGGGCGATGAGGAGGCGGCAATTATTGGTGCCGAGATCGAGCGCGGCGTAAGTGTGGCCGCTTCCATAGGAGGCGTGTCCGGCCGAGCCCGCCGCTCCCGCCGCTGTGGCGGCCCGCGCGCCCCCCGCGCGCCCCGCCGCCGCCATTGTCTCCAGACCTGGCCCCGAAGGTGGGGGCCGATCGGTCCCTGCCAATTTCGTGCTCCCGCGATATACGCCGCGTTTTCGCCGCTCGCGCGACCCCGTTCGCGTTAAACGTCTTACATGCAGGATTGCGGACCCGCCCGCAAGGGGCCGCAAACGACGCGGCAGGGAGGCGGAAGAAGGGCCGCATGAGCGGCTTTCTCTCGCGGCGGGCGCGCCCGCCGCGCAAGGAGCGGTTGACAGCGCGCGCCGCTCTCTCTAGACCACGACCCGCCGCAGCGCCCGGCCGCCGGCCCATTGGGGGATAGTTCAACGGTAGAACAGCGGACTCTGACTCCGTTAATCTTGGTTCGAATCCAGGTCCCCCAGCCATCTAACTCATTAGAATTGTGGACAAACTCCGAGCGGTCGATTTTTGAGGCTCCCAGGCTGAATCTGGGTGTCTCATAGACGAGACCCCGAACGACTCCCGTTTGAAGCAGTCTCGAACGCCAGCCTTATGAGGCTCGACTGACGGACCGGAGGAATCGCGCGGTCAGTCGCTTGAGGGCGCGCGCATGGCTTCGAACGCCCCGCTCGAGATTTGCGGCAGCCGAGAACGGCTTCCAGAAGACGCTGGATATTTCACAGGAAATTCATTCCGATGACGGAATGCTCGGGATCTCCTCAAACGGGCGGTTTTTGGGGCTCCGCCCGATGCGGGACGTTCACGGTTGGCTTCGCCGTCCATCGCCGAGTTTCTCAATCACGCAACGTCTGATCGCTTCCTCCTTTTCGCGGCCGCGCAAATTGACGACCTGCGACTTGCGCTTGCACTCGCTCCAAAAGCGTCGCGCGGCGACATGCAGTTCGAAGCAATGTCGCAGCTCCCTGCCCGTGCTCGCGCCGGCCTGATCTTGACACCGATGCCGAATGCGCCGCGCTTCGAACTTTGAAAGGACGGGGGGCGGGGATTGAGCGCCGGCCGTGGGCGCGCCTCTCTCGCGGTCCGCGGCGAGCTGCTCCATCTGAGAAGCCGCGACGCTCGAGTGGACGTCAAAAGCCAAGGCAAAGACGGCGAGAAGATAAGCGCGCGCCGCGCGACCGGCTTTCGGTCGCCAGGATCGCGCTGAAAATTCGCCGTGTTTCGGCCAGCCTGGCCCTGCAATACCGGGAAGAAGCTGTTGCATGGCGTCCTCGCTCGCCTTAGCAAAGGACGATAGCGCGTCCAAGCCTTCAGAGCACGCAGGATTTCCCCTATCTGACGCGATGGAAACGCGACCGAACGCCATCCAGACTTTACGATAGGTTCCCGAAATTATGATCGATGCGCCCTTCGTCTTGGGGTCCGCCAAGGCAGAGTTTTCGGCTGGGGAAACGTCATCCCTCGCCGTCTTGTTCGGGAGGACGGCCAAGCATCTGCTTCGGGACGAGCTGCTTTGCGAAATTTTTACTGAAACCGCGCGGCGGAGCCCTGACGCGGTTGCTTTGAAAAGCTTGCGTGATTCCATAAGCTACCGAAATCTCGACGCCCGCTCGGACGCGATCCGGAAAGACCTGCTTGCGCGCGGCGTCGGTCCAGGCGAGGTCGTCGGCCTTTGGATGGCGCGAGGAGTCGATCTCCTCATCGCCCAGCTTGCCATCGCAAAGACCGGCGCGGCGTGGCTGCCCTTTGACGCGGAGGCGCCGGTCGATCGTATCGCCGCCTGTCTGGCGGACGCCGAAGCGCGTTTTTTGCTCACCAGCCGCGCGTTTTCCGCCGGGATATCGGGCGATCTGCCTGCTCAACTCGTCATCGCATCGGAGGCGAGCGCCCAGGGTCAAGAAAAATTGCCGACGGCAAGAGAGTTGGGCGCGACTCCCGAGCATCCCGCCTATGTCATTTACACGTCCGGCTCCACGGGAAAGCCAAAGGGAACAATAATTACGGGCCGGAATATTTGTCATTATCTGCGGGCCGCCAATGAAATATACGGACTTTCCTCCTCGGACGTGACTTTCCAGGGCGCGTCGCTCGCCTTCGACCTGTCCATGGAGGAAATCTGGGTCACCTATCTTTCGGGCGGCGCCCTGTTTGTCGCGACTTCCGACATCCTGGCGGATACGGAGGCTTTGCCGGACATTCTGGAGCAGGCGGGCGTAACCGTGCTCGACACCGTCCCGACCTTGCTGAACGCCCTGCCGCGCGACGTCGCGACCCTGCGGACGATCATCCTTGGCGGCGAGGCCTGTCCTCCCGGCGTGGCGGAGCGATGGTCGCGCGAAGGTCGGCGCATTTTCAACAGCTATGGCCCGACCGAAGCGACCGTCGTGGCGACCGTGGCGGAGGTCCGGCGCGGCGAAGCCGTGACCATCGGCAAGCCCATTCCAAATTATTCCTGCTACGTCGTCGACCAGTCGCTGGCGCTGCTTCCTCCCGGCGGAGAAGGCGAGCTTCTGATCGGCGGGCCGGGAGTGGCGAAGGGCTATCTGAAGCGCGATCGCCTCACCGCGGAAAAATTCATCGAGAATCCCTATCGCGCGGACGGCGTCGACCCCGTCCTGTATCGCTCCGGCGACGCCGTCATCCTGAACGGAAGCGGCGACCTTGTCTTCCGCGGACGCGTCGACGATCAGGTCAAGATTCGCGGCTTCCGCGTCGAACTCGGCGAGATTGAAGCTGTCCTCGCCTCTCAACCCAATGTGCGGCAGGCCGCGGTCGTGTTGCGCAATGACGACGGCCTCGACGAGCTTGTCGCCTTTATCGTGACGGACGGCTCGCCGCCGAGCGAACGCGATCTGCGCGCCGCGCTGCGGAAAGTCCTGCCGTCCTACATGGTCCCTTCGAGGTTTCAGCCGGTTTCTTCATTGCCGACGCTGACGTCCGGCAAGGTCGACCGCAAAGCTCTCAAGAATATGGCGCCGCCGCCGCGACCGGCGGGCGTGGAAGACGAACAGGACGAGCCCGGCAACGAGGTCGAGGCGCGCCTCCTCGCGGCCGCGAGGCGGGCGCTGTCCGCGGCCAGCGTGCCGCTCGACGCGGATTTTTTCATGGATCTGGGCGGCCATTCGCTGCTCGCCGCGCGCTTCGTCTCGATCGTTCGGGAAACGCCGGGTCTGGCCTCGATCACCTTGCAGGAATTGTACGCCTGCCGGACGCTGCGCAGCCTCGCCGCTCATTTGATCGAGAAGAAGAAAGAGCCGGCGAGGGACCTCGCCTTCGAGCCCCCGCCTCTTGGAAGGCGCGTTCTCTGCGCTTTGGCGCAGTTCTCGGTTCTGCCGCTGCTATTGTCGGTCTCGACAGCCCAGTGGCTCGCCATCTTCATCTCCTACATCCTTATCACCCCTGAGAACGCGAGCTTCGCCGAGGAGGCGGTCAGCCTGTTTGGCGTCATCCTCTGCGTCACCTTGTCCACCCTGGCGATCTCGATTGCGGGAAAGTGGCTTGTCATCGGGCGGACGAAGCCGGGTCGATATCCATTATGGGGCTTCTATTTTTTCCGATGGTGGCTTTCGCAGCGGCTGCTGGGCCTCACCAATGCGAGGCTGCTGCAAAATTCGCCCTTGATGCCGCTGTACCTCGCCGCGATCGGCGCGAAAATCGGCCGGGACGCGCAAATCAGCGACGTCGAGATCGGTGCGATTGATCTCGTGTCGATCGGCGCGGGCGCGTCTCTCGGCTCCAAGCTCAAGATCGCCAACGCCCGGGTTGAAGGAAACGAGCTCGTCATCGGACCCGTCGAGATCGGAGCGGACGCCTATATCGGCACGGGTTGCGTGCTCGAAGACAATGTCCATCTCGGCGACGGCGCGGCGCTGGAGGATCTGACGTCGCTGCCGAGCGGGTCGCGCGTCGGGCCAGATGAAATATGGGACGGTTCCCCCGGCCGGCGCGTCGGAACCGTCGATCCCGAGACGCTCGAAGCGCCGGCGCAGGCGACAAGGGCGCGACGGATCGTCGTGCATCTCGTTTCCGCGGTTCTGGCGCTTGTGCTGCCCGTCATCGGGCTTCTGCCGATTTTTCCCGCATTCTGGGCGTTCGACGCCATCGAAGCCGCCATGAAATTTTCGGAGTCCCATTACCACTATTACCTCGCCGCCATCCCCCTGCTTGCATGGCCGACCGCTTTCGTTCTGGTGCTGGCGACCATTGCGCTCGTCGCCGTTTTTCGCTGGACGATATTGCCGCGCGCGAAGGCTGGGAGATATTCGGTCTGGTCGTCCTTCTATCTGCGCCGCTGGGCCGTCTCCCTGGCGACCGAGGTTGCGCTCGATACGCTATCCTCTCTTTACGCGACCCTCTACATGCGGACCTGGTACCAGCTCATGGGCGCCCGGATCGGCAGGGGTTCTGAAATCGCCACCAATCTTGCCGGCCGCTACGACGTCGTGTCGTTGGGCGAGAATTGCTTCATCGCCGACGAGGTGGCGCTTGGAGACGAGGATATCCGACGGGGCTGGATGCATCTCAAGCCGGTCGAGACAGGCGACCGGGTTTTTGTCGGAAACGACGCCGTCGTGCCGCCCGGCGCAAAATTGCCGTCGGACGCGCTCATCGGCGTCAAATCGAAGCCGCCCGTGGGGCGAAAGATGGAAAGCGGCGATACATGGTTCGGCTCGCCGCCGATCCTCATGCCGGCGCGGCAGAGAATGGATTCCGCCGACGCCGGCCTCACTTTCAATCCGACGCGGCTGAGACGATTTGGCAGGGCGGCCTACGAAGCGTTGAACATCTCGTTGCCGTCGATGCTCTACATCACATTCGGCTGCTGGGCCGTCGAAAGCTTCGGCGAAAAGCTCATCGCACGGGACTATCTCGGCTTCGCCGGACGTTTCATTCTGGCCTCCTCCCTCATTCCCGTCGCCGTCATGCTCGTCGCCGCCGCGGTGAAATGGACCACTATGGGGCGCTACAGGTCGCAGGTGCGGCCGATGTGGTCCTTCTGGGCGATCCGCAATGAGACCAGCACGGTCTTGTACTGGGGAATGACGGGTCACATATTGCTCGACCATTTGCGGGGAACGCCATTCCTGCCCTGGGTCTTGCGCGTGTTCGGCGCGAAGTTCGGCAAAGGCGTCTATATGGACATGACCGATCTGACCGAGTTCGACTGCGTGAAGGTCGGGGATTACTGCGCGCTCAACATGGGGAGCGCGCTGCAAACGCATTTGTATGAGGACCGACTGATGAAGATCGGGTCGATCGAGGTCGGAAAATGCGTGACCCTGGGTCCCGGCTCGACAATCCTTTATGATACGCATGTCGGCGATTATGCGCGGCTCGGGCCGCTGACCGTCGTGATGAAGGGGGAGACGATTCCGGGCGCGTCGGAGTGGATCGGCTCTCCGGCGCAGCCGGCCCGATGACCAAAGTCGTTCGCCGCGCTCTATGTCTCGACGGCCTCTTTCGCAACGAAGAACGCCGCCTGAAATGCGAGGAGCGTATCCACGCAGTCGACGATAATTTGAAGGGCGTCGCCTGACGACGCGTGGGAAAGGGCGGGGACCGCCGCGCCGGCAAGAGCGATCGCCGCGGAGTTTCGGGCGGAAAGCCAGGTCGCTGTCATCAGCGGTTCGCCCGACGTTCGAAATCTGAACAGCAAAGCGGCTTCCAGAATTGCGCCGGTCGCGAGGGCGCTCGCCGACGCGGCGGCGTCAGCGGAATGGGCCGGCGCCGTCCGGACAATTTCGCTCCAAATGTCATATGATCCCTGACATCCGGCGATGGCGAGGATCAAGGAAAGCATAAAGGCGGCGACTCGCTCGAAAGACGCGCCCCTGCCGAAGGAAATCGCCGCCACTCCGTAAATCGCGCTGTCATAAATCCAGCAAACGCCATCCTCAAGATAGCTTTCCGAGGCGGACAGCCAGTCAAAGGCGACGCTTAAAACGCTTAGTGACAGAGCGGCGATCGAGATCAACCGCAGCGCTTGCAAGAACCGCTGGCCGTCTTCCGATTTTCGAAGACTTTGCGTCTGCGAGCTTTCGCCCATCGGCCGTTTCCTCCGCCAAAGCGCCGCGAAGCGCCTTCAATCAGAGCTAACGCCAAACACCCTTCGACCTTCCAGCGATCGGGAAAAGGTCACCAGAAAAGAGATACGGCCGTTCCTTTGCAAGCTGGAGGCCAAATTTGCGGCGCCG
>Ga0123399_1000786_pt1 | contig 12561 bp, 10 predicted proteins | sample T5LHNH4metaT_FD_89927 | JGI IMG/M metagenome (GOLD analysis project Ga0123399, IMG submission 89927) | Methane-oxidizing artificial microbial communities from Washington, USA to study methane cycling - T5-LHNH4 metaT (Metagenome... | ecosystem: Engineered > Modeled > Simulated communities... | reverse complement strand
CGCCGTGGCTCTGGATTGCTTCGCTTCGCTCGCAACGACGGTTCGGCAGGCGGAAGCTCCGCGCAAGGAAGATTGCCGCGCGCATGTTCAGAACCGGAAATAGATGAAGGGCTTGAAGGGGTCGGCGAGGCCCTTCGCCAGGGCCGCGACGAAGAGCAGCGCCAGCGCGCCATTCGCCGCGAAGGCGTGACGGCGCGCGAGCGAAATCCAGTCGATCTCGCGGCTCGCGCAAATCCGCTGCGCGACGCAGACCCCGGCCGCGATCCATGCGACCACGGCAAATTCAGTCGGCGCCGAGACCGGCGCGCTCCCCTCCGCCCAGGGCCGCGCCATCAGGGAAATGAGCGCTCCGGCCTGATGGAGCGACGTCGCGCGAAACAGCGTCCAGCCCGCCATCACAATGAGCATGGTCGCGATATTCGCGACCCAGTCCGGCAGGCGCTTCAGCTTTTCGAGGAGGAACAGCCTGTCGAGCACGAGGAAGACGCCGTTATAGGCGCCCCAGAAAATATAGGTCCAGGCGGCGCCGTGCCACACGCCCGAGGCCAGGAAGCAGATCCAGAGATTGAAATAGGTGCGCGCCTCGCCGACACGATTTCCGCCCAGCGGAAAATAGAGATATTCGCGAATCCAGCTCGTCAGCGACATGTGCCAGCGCCGCCAGAAATCCGTCATGCTCGTCGCAATATAGGGCATGTTGAAATTTTCAAGCAGGCGGAAGCCGAACATGCGCGCGAGCCCGATCGCCATGTCGGAATAGCCCGAGAAATCGAAATAGATTTGCAGCGTGAAAAAGATGACGCCCGCCCAGGCGTCGGCGAAGCCGAGCGTCGCGGGATCGCGCGCGAAGATCATGTCGGCGCCGCTCGCCATCACGTCGGCGACGAGCAGCTTCTTCACGACGCCGAGCATGAAGCGCGAGAAGCCGTCGAGGAAGTCGTCCACATGCGCATGCGGGCAGGTTTCCAATTGGCCCGCAATGTCGTGATATTTGATGATCGGCCCCGCGAGAAGCTTGGGGAAGAAAAAGACATAAAGCGCATAGAGCAGCGGCCCGCGCGCCGGCGCCGTCACGCCGCGATAAACATCGACGAGATAGGTGATCTTCTCGAAGACGACGAAGCTCACGCCGATCGGCAGGGCGATCTCGGGGATATGAACGCCCGGCAGAGTGAGCGCGCGTAGAAGCGCGTCGAGATTGAGCGCGAGAAAGCCCGTATATTTGTAATAGACGAGGATGGCGAGATTGGCGGCGACGCCGAGCGCGAGCCAGCGACGCGCCTCGATCCCGGCGCTCCGGGCGTGGACGGGGGACGGGGCGAGGAGCATATCGCCCTCGGCGCGCTCTGCTTCGGCGGCCGGCGCGTCGCCAATGCGGGACAAGGCCGCGATCCGTCGCGCCACATAAAGGTCGAGCGCGGTCGAGGCGAAGACGACGAGGATGAAGGCCGGCTCGCTCCAGCCGTAAAAGAAGACGCTCGCGAGAAGCAGAATGATCGCCCGCCGCCGACGGTCGGCGCCGAAAAAGAGATAGAGCAGATAGACCGCCGGCGCGAAGAGAAACAGGAACAGCGGCTCGTAAAAAAGCATTCCCGGCCCGTGGTTAGCGACGTCGGCAGGGCGCTATTACCAGACCCGGGCGGGGTCTGGCCAGCCGCCGTCGCTTCGGGGCCTAACGAGTTGCTTCGATCAAAGTGAAGACCCCCTCCCTAACCCTCCCCCTTTCAGGGGAGGGAAGTAGCGCGGTTTTGCTCCCTCCCCCTGAAAGGGGGAGGGTCGGGGTGGGGGTCCAAAACCTGGCAATTTGATTGAAGCAAGCCACTGGATCAGGCAGGCGTCAACGCGCCAACTGGCCCGTCTTGATACTCTGAGCCGCCTTGACCTCGGAATAGAGCCATTTGATGAATCGCTCGGCGGTCTGGGCGCTCTGCGGCGTTTTCGCGTCGAACTCGGCCGTCGGCTTGGCCGCGACGACCTCCTCCAGCGTCTTGTTCTGGGCGACGAGGGCAGCGACCTTGTCGCGCACGGCGAGGATCAGATCGCGTTGCGCGATCAGCGCGTTGCGATCCGTGACCGGACCATGGCCGGGTACGACCTTGGTATTGGGGCCCGCCCGGCCGATCGTCGCGCCGAGGCCATCCAGAATGCCGTTCAGCGTGCCGCCATTATTGAGGTCGACGACCGGGTAGCCCGTGGACCGGAAATAGTCGCCCACCGCCAGAATGTCATGCTGCGGAAAATAGACCAGCGTGTCGCCATCGGTGTGGGCGGCGCGGATCGGCAGCAGGCGCACATGCTCGCCATTGAGATGGATCGTGACCTGATTGTCATAGGTCACCACCGGCAAGGCCTGGGCGGCGGCCGGCTGGCGGGGCGTCCCGTCGGGAGCCGGAGCGGGATGCTCGAGGCGATTGCGGAGCTGGTCGCGGCTGAAGATCACGGCGCCGAGCTTGGCGAAATTCTCGTTTCCGCCGACATGGTCGCCATGTACGTGCGTGTTCACGAGGAAGCGGATCGGCTTGTCGGAAATCTTCCTGATCGCCTCGACGAGCTTGTCGGTGAGCGGCGCGAATTGCGAGTCGACGAGGAGAACGCCCTCGGGTCCGGTCAGCACGCTGATCGTGCCGCCAAGGCCCTCCAGCGTGTAGAAATTCTCGGCAAGCTGGGTCGTTTTGATTTCCACCTTGCTGAAATCGGGAGGCGTCTGTTGGGCTTGGGCCGCGGCGGCGAAGAACAGCGCCGCGGCGGCTCCGAGCAGGAATTTGGCAAGCTTGGTCATGACGGTTTTGCTCCGCACTTTCATACTAGTTTAGTATGATTTATGATCCATAGCATCCATCGAAACCGTTCCGCAAGCGCCGCCGCCGCCACTTTGGAAAGGTTGGCGCTTGCGCCCCTTCCCCCTTGCCCCTATCACCCTGCCCCATGACCTCCGCCAGCGACTTCACGCCAAAATCCGAGTTTCTCCGCACGCTGATCGCGCGCGGCTTCGTGCATCAGTGCTCCGATTTTGCCGGGCTCGACGAGAGGGCCGCGGCGGGGGGACTGGCGGCCTATATCGGCTTCGACTGCACGGCGCCCTCGCTGCATGTCGGCTCGCTCCTGCCGATCATGATGCTCGCCTGGCTGCAACGCACGGGCGGCAAGCCCCTGCCGTTGATGGGCGGCGGCACGACCCGGGTCGGCGATCCGTCCGGGAAGGACGAGAGCCGCAAGCTGCTCACCGTCGAGCAGATCGACTCGAACAAGGCCTCGATCAAGCGCGTCTTCGAACGGTTTCTGACCTTTGGGCCCGGTCCGACCGATGCGAAGATGCTCGACAACGCCGAATGGCTCGCGCCGCTCAATTACATCGAATTCCTGCGCGACGTCGGCCGTCATTTCTCGGTCAACCGCATGCTGACCATGGATTCGGTGAAGCTGCGGCTCGAGCGCGAACACGAGCTCTCCTTCATCGAGTTCAACTATATGTGCCTGCAGGCCTATGACTTCGTCGAGATCAACCGCCGCCACGGCGCGCTTTTGCAGATGGGCGGCTCGGATCAGTGGGGCAATATCGTCACGGGGCTCGATCTCGGCCGCCGCATGGGAACGCCTCAGCTCTATGCGCTGACCTCGCCGCTATTGACGACCGCCTCCGGCGCCAAGATGGGCAAGACGGCCGCCGGCGCCGTCTGGCTCAACGCCGATATGCTGTCGCCCTACGATTACTGGCAATACTGGCGCAATACGGAAGACGCCGACGTCGCGCGATTCCTGAAGCTCTTCACCTTCCTGCCGCTCGACGAAGTCGCCCGCCTCGCGGCGCTGGAAGGCGCCGAGATCAACGAAGCCAAGAAGACCCTTGCGACCGAGGCGACGGCGCTCGTCCATGGCCGCGCGGCGGCCGAGGAAGCGGCCGAGACCGCCCGCCGCACTTTCGAGGAAGGCGCGCTCGCCCTTTCCCTGCCGAAGGTCTCCGTGTCGGCGGACGAAATCGCCGCCGGCCTCGGCGTGCTGTCGGCTTTCGTGAAGGCCGGCCTCGTCGCCTCGACCGGCGAGGCGCGGCGCCAGATCAAGGGGGGCGGGCTCAGGCTGAACGATGTCGTGGTGACGGACGAGCGCGGGACTCTTTCTGAAAAGGATTTCGAGAAGGACGGAGTCTTGAAACTGTCCCTCGGCAAAAAGAAGCATGTGCTGCTGGAGCGGGATTGAGCGAGCACGCAGAGCTTAGCATGATCAAGCTGAAGCTGACGCGCGTCGGCGTCGTCATACCGAAGGAAATGCTCGCGAAAATGAATGTCCGCGAAGGCGACTCGCTCTGTGCAGTGGAAGCGCCCGACGGCAGTTATCGCCTGATACCGGTTCCGTTTGATTCATTCGCCGGGCGGCCGTCATTGCAAGCGAAGCGAAGCAATCCAGGGGCCGCGGCGACGCTCTGGATTGCTTCGCCAGTATTGCGAAGTCGGGTATGCCCGACTTCGAGAAAAGGCTGCGCAGCAATGACGGGGCGCGCGAACGAAGTGATCAAGCGGAAACTGTATGACGCCTTATGAACCGCTCTTCGCCAGGAAGATGGAGAAGGCCGAAGACATTGCGCGGCGATACCGCGACACGCTGGGCAATCCTGGCAAAATGAGCGACTCATCGCCGAATGACCGCTCTCACCGCCCCTCGGGCGCCCGCGCCGTTCCGTCCAGCACGCCCATGATCTTGCGCATCAGCCCCGGCGCGATGGCCGAGAGCGGGTTGACGTTGACGACGGGTGTCGAGAGCGCGCCCAGCACGCGGTAATTCAGCGCGAAAATGCCCTCGTGCTGGCCGCCGGCGATGACGAGGCCGACGACCGGAATGTTCGAGAGCAGGCTGTTCAGCGCGTAGGCCGGCACATAGGCGCCGGAGAGATCGAGCCGGTCGCGCGGGAAGTCGATATAGCCGTCGAAAGTCAGGCCGATCTCGGGGCCCGACATGACGCCCTCGCGCACCGAAAGCCGTCCTCCGGACCAGGTGAAATTCGACTGGAGGCGGCCGACCCGCACGGAGTCCGGATCGAAGCGCATCACGCCGCGGTCGTCGGCGCGCGACGACCCGCCCTGCGCCATGAGCTGGCGCATGGTCGGCTCGCCTTTCACATAGAAATCGCGAATGCCGATGGCCCCGTCGGCCCGGCCCGGCCCGAGCAGCACATTGGCGTTCAGGACGCCGTTCTCCATCTTCCGGTAGAGATCGAGAAAGGCCAGGAAGGAGCCGGCGTCGTTCGTCGAGACGTCGAGTTGCTGACCGCCGCCCTGCCCGCGCGTCATCGCCGCCGCAAGCTGCTCGCGACCGAAATTGCCGGTGAGCGACACGGCGCGCGGCCGCCCGCCCCGGCATTCATATTTGAAATCGACATTGGAAAGGATTTGCTTTCCGTGTCCGGTGACGATCGACGCCTTGAAGTCGACGTCGACATCGTCGCCAGCGCTCTTGCCGCTCCCGGATTTCTCGCCGCCCGAGCGAATGAGCGAGCCGAGCATCGGACGCGCGTCGAAATTGGAGCCGCGCACGACGATTTTCAGCGCCTCGCCGGCGCGTGAAATATCCATCTTCATGTCGTCGCCGGGAGAGAGCCGCGCGGGCGCCAGCCTGGCCGCGCGGAAAGCGCCGTCCTTGCCGAATTCGATGACGCCCTGCGCCTGAGCCGGGTTCGCGTCGAAACTGAACTGCTCGAGCGCGATCCCCTCTCCGCGCCTCGCGAGCACGAAGGACGCCCTGGCGGGTCTCCCCGCCGGCTTGGACACGCCGGGGACCGGATTGTCGAAGGCCGTTCGCGTCAGGTCGAGCTCGATACGGGTGTTGAGGTCCTCGACAGGCAGCGGCGTTCGCACGATCGCGGCGACGGGTCCGCTGACGCCAGAGACGGCGTAGCCGGCGCGCTGGCGCGCCGCCTCGTCGAAGGTGAAGGTCAGTTGCGCCTGGGCCGGGCCCCTCTCGCCAAAGCCCCGCCGCACGTCGAGCGTCGCGGGGGCGCCGTAGATGCGGCCCGTTCCGTTGACGCGCAATCCGCCGCGATCGGCGAGCACGCGCAGGGTCGCGCCTTCCAGCCGCTCCTTGCCGATGAGCCTCTCGATGACGAGATTGCTCGCCGTCGCGTCGATCGAGAAAGTCGTGCGGTCGTCGCGCGCCTTGTCGCCGATCTCGAAGTCGATATGCAAACGACCGTCGATCTGCCCTTTCATGGCGCCGGCGTCGACGGGAACGCTGGCGTGCGCGGAAATGGCGGGCAGCGAGAGAAGATCGGCGACCGCTTCGACGCTTCCAGCGACCTTGAGGTCCAGCGCGGCGGGAGCCGGCTGCAAGGCGTTGTCGGGGACCGAGAAGCGGCCTTCGGATAAGGCGAGGCGCCGGCCCGGCGCGGTTTCGAGCGCGCCGGAGGTGGCGTCGAAGGTCGCGGTGCGGCCCGTGATGTGAAGCCGGCCGGATACGCCCGTCAGCGGCCCCATGCCGTCGAGCACGCCGATCACCGCGCCATTGACGATCTCGCCGTCGGCGACGAGCGCGTCGTCGGGCGGCGGGCGCTCATAGCGCATGGCGGTAAGCGCGGCGTTGTCGAACGCGCCGGCGTAATGGGCGTGCTTGACTACGCCGGCCGGCACATGGTCCACGAACCAGGCGCGCACCGGCGGCGCGACATGCGTCGGCCAGAGCCGCGCGAGCGCGCGGATTTGCGTGTCGTCGACATCGAGCGCGTAGGAGACAGCCGGATCGCCGCGATAGGCCAGCGCGCCCGTCGAGGCGATGCGCACATCCGGACCGGAGAAGGCGAAGCGGTCGACCAGGACCCGACCTTGCCCGTGCATCAGCCGGGCCTGCAACGCGCCCTCATTGATGGGCACAACCTTCTCGCCCGCGCGTTCCGGCGCGACCTGGGTGGGCTTCACCAGCCGCATGGCGATGGTCCAGGCGTCGGCGCCGGGGTCCGCGCCCGCCGGAAGCTCGGCCGGCGCCGCCGCCTCGCCCGCGATCGCCATGTCGAAACCGCCCGCCTTGAACTGGAAGGGCGCGATCACGAGCTTGCGGGCGCGCCGGTCCCAGACCGCCTGGGCGGCGATGCGGTCGATCATCACCGGCTCATGATCGGGCTCTTCGAGCCGGAAGAAGCCCTTGCCGATTTCAAGCCCGCCTTTCGCCTCGAGGAGCGTGTCGTCCGGCGCGAGCGAGAAGCTCAGATCGACGCCCAGCGGCGAGTCGGTGTCGAAGCGCGTCGTCCGGAAGCCCCCGATCAGCGAGACCTCGTCGATCGTCAGGTCGCGCACATGCGCCGCGAATTGCCGCTGCTGGCCGGGCGCGCCTTTCGCCGCCGCCGTCGCTCTCCAGCGCCGCGAGGGGCCAGCCGCCGAAAAGCTGAAGCGCATGGCGCCGTCGCCTTTGGTCAGGCTCAGCGCGACGTCCTTGTATGTAATCGTCCGGTCGATGGTGCGGTCGTCAATGGTGAGACGACCGTGCTGTAGACCAAGCTTGTCGAGCGCGCCGACGGGGCTGTCCGGGCTTGTCGCGAAATCCATCACGGCGCGCAGCGCGCCCACCGCCGTCTTGAGCAACGCCGCGCGCTCGACCGCTGCGGCGGGCGCGACCTTCGGGGCGGCGAGCGGATCGGCGCCGGCGGAAACGGCGATCGTCCCGTCCGCTTGCAGCAGGAGCCTGAGATCGAGATCGAGCGCCTCCAGCCGGCGCGGCTGGACGCGCCCGACGAACAGGGCGGGAAGGTCGAGCGAGACCTCCGCGCGCGGCGCCGCGAGCACGGCGCGCCCGCCCGTCTTCACCACAAGGCCGTCGACCGTAAGGGTCGGACCATGATCCGCGCTGGCGAGCGAGGCGCTGCGAAGCTCAAAGTCAAAACGGCCGGCGAAGCGCTCGTCGAGCGCCGCAACGATGCGCGGCGCGAGCCAAGTAAGGCTGATCGGTCCCCGCGATAGAAACAGGAAGAAAGCGCCGATCGCCAGGCAGAGCAGCGCGAGCGCTCCCAGGCCGCAGAAAGCGGCGCCGCGCATCATCCGCCTAGGGGGCGCGCGCCGACGTCGCGGCGACCGCAAAAAGGCCGCCGGCCGATCGTCGCGATCCTCGCGCCCTCTCTGGTCGGTCAAAAACCCTCTCTTCCGGACGTCAATGTGGGCGCCGAAAATTAGCGCATCCTGTCAGACGGCGCACTTGCTCCACGGCGCCGACTCTGCATTCTGTGACTGAATTCTAAATGCGGTTGCGACGAAAGGAAGGCGAATGGCGACGAAAGCGGCTACAAAGAAACCAACGAGCGCCAAATCCACAGAGAAAAAGACGGCCGGGAAGGCGACGGCGGCCAAGGCGACCGTCAAGTCGAAGGCGACGGTCAAGAGCGACAAGCCCGCCCCCGCGAAAACTGCGCCCCCGGCGGCGGCCGCCGCCGTCCTCGCCGAAGGCGACCCGGCTCCGGATTTCGCGCTTCCCGGCGCGGGGGGCGAAACGCTCACGCTCGCGGCGTTCAAAGGCAAGAAGGTCGTCCTTTATTTCTACCCGAAGGACGACACGTCCGGCTGCACCACGGAAGCGGTCGAGTTCAACGCGCTGCGGGAAAAATTCGCCAAGGCGAACGCCGTCATTGTCGGCATGTCGCCAGATTCGACGAAAAGCCACGACAAGTTCCGCGAGAAATACGAACTCGCCATCCCGCTCGCCTCGGACGAGACGAAGGCGACGCTTTCGGCCTATGGCGTCTGGGTCGAGAAAAGCATGTATGGCCGCAAATATATGGGCGTCGAGCGCTCGACCTTCCTGATCGGCCCGGACGGCAGGATCGCGAAGATCTGGCGCAAGGCGAAGGCGCCGGGCCATGCGGCGGAAGCGCTGGCCGCGGCGGAGAGTCTCTAAGGCCGATCACATTGACGCCGCAGCCCTCTCCCCGCGGGGCGGGGAGAGGGAACGAACGAATCGCCGGCTAATTATGCTCGTGCTCGGCGCTCGCCGGCGGGGCCTCGGCGGGGACCGCGTCGCCGCTCGCGGCTTTCCTGGCGATGATCTTCGCCACGTCGTCCGCGCCTTTCTTCGCCGCGGCGAGGTCGGGCTTCAGGGCGAGCGCGGCGTCGTAATCGGCCTTGGCGCGCTCATAGTCCTTCTTGCCGCGCCAAGCGTTGGCGCGGTCGAGCAGCGCCGTGGCGTTTTTCGGATCGAGCTTGGCGGCGGCGTCGAAATCGGCGAGCGCCTTGTCGAAGTCGCCCTTGGCGTAATAGCAGCCGCCGCGCCCGATCAACGCCGCGAGGAGTCTGGGATCGCGCTTCAGCGCCTCCGAATAATCGGCGATGGCGCGGTCATGGTCGCCCTTGGCGTGATAATAATTGGCGCGGGCGGCGAGAGGCGCCGGCGACTTCCTGTCGAGCTTCAACGCCTCCTCAATGTCCGCGAGCGCCTTTTCGGCTTCCCCCTTGGCGCGCCAGGCGGAAGCGCGGGCCATGAAGGCGGCGGCGTCCTTCTTGCTCTTGGCGATGGCCTGGTCGTAATCGGCGATGGCCGCATCCAGATCGCCCTTGGCGTGCTCGGCCGCGCCGCGCGCGAGCAGCACGACCGCCGAGGCGGGATCGACCTCGAGCGCCTTGCCGTAATCCTCGATGGCGCGGACATAGTCGCCCTTGGCCTGATAGGCGCCGGCGCGGTTGACATAGGCCGCGACCTTGTTCTGCCTGGGCTCCTTGGCGAGGTCGGCGATGACCTGCGTGCAGCCGGAAATCCGCTCGTCCGGATTGGCGGACTTGCAAAGCTTCCATCCGGGGCCGAGCGCCGCTGGAGCCGCAAGGGCCTGGGAAATGGGGGAAAGACCGGCGAAAAGCGCGAAAGCCGCCGCCGCGCGGACCGCGCGAAGAGAGTGAACAGCCATGTTTCGGATAGGCTCCGTCGTCATAGAGTGGCGGCTTAATCCTACTCCCTTGATCGTCTTTCGCAACGACAATCATTTGTCGTCCGGATCCGCTGTTTGCGCTGATCCCTCGGGCGGATAGGCTAGCGGCAATTCACGATTCGCTTAGGAGAAAGCCGATGATCGTTTCGACGACCAATGAAATCGCCGGCTATCGCGTCGTCCGGCACCTTGGGCTGGTGCGCGGCATAACGGTCCGGTCGCGGTCCGTCGTCGGCAATTTCTTCGGCGGCATCCAGACGATCTTCGGCGGCAAGCTCTCGGTCTATGTCAATCTCGCCGAGGCGACGCGGCAGGAGGCTTTCGACCATATGTGCGAGCACGCCGCCGACGCGGGCGCCAACGCCATCATCGGGATGCGCTACGACGCCAATGAAATCATGGACGGCGTGACCGAGGTGCTCGCCTACGGCACCGCCGTGATTGTCGAGCGCGCATAAGCGAAAAGGCTTCAGCCCGCGGGAGAAACTGGATAGACTGGCGCCCGATGACTCTGCTGACCACAACCGACGAACTGGCCGCCATTTGCGAGCGTTTCTCGCAGCACCCCTTTGTGACCGTCGATACGGAATTTTTGCGCGAGACGACCTTCTGGCCGAAGGTCTGCGTGATCCAGATCGCCTCGCCGCTCGAGGCGGCGGCGATCGACGCCCTTGCGGAGGGCATTGATCTCTCGCCCTTTTTCGAATTGATGGCGAATCCGGAGGTCGTCAAGGTCTTCCACGCCGCCCGGCAGGACCTCGAAATCATCTGGCGCCTGGCGCGGCTGATCCCCGCGCCGCTGTTCGACACGCAGGTCGCGGCCATGGTCTGCGGCTTCGGCGAGCAGGCCTCCTATCTGGAGCTCGTCAAGGCGATCACGCGGGCGAATCTCGACAAGTCGTCGCGCTTCACGGACTGGTCGCGCCGGCCGCTCTCAGCGGCGCAGATCGACTACGCCATCGCCGACGTCACCCATCTGCGCGACATCTACACGACGCTCAGGGACCGGCTGGAGCGCACCAACCGGCTCGACTGGCTCGCGGACGAGATGGAGACGCTCACCTCGCCGGCGACCTATGAGCAGCACCCGGAAAACGCCTGGGAGCGCCTGCGTCACCGCGCCCGCAAGCCGCGCGACCTCGCCGTGCTGATGGAGCTCGCCGCCTGGCGCGAGGCCGAGGCCCAGAGCCGCGACGTGCCGCGCTCGCGCGTGCTCAAGGATGACGTGCTGGTCGAGATCGCCCAGGCTGCGCCGCGCAGCGCCGAGGCGCTCGCCAATCTCCGCTCCTTCCCCCGGGGCATGGAGCGTTCGCGCGCGGGGACGGACATCGTCGCGGCGGTCGAGCGCGGGCTCGCCCGCGATCCCGCCGGCATTCCGCGCATCGAGCGCGAGCGGCGCGGCTCCAACGGCGCGACCGTGGAGCTGCTCAAGGTTCTGCTGCGCCAGGTGACCGAGCAGACCGGCGTCGCGGCGAAGATGATCGCCACGGTCGAGGATCTCGAAGCCATCGCCAATGACGACCATGCCGACGTGGCGGCGCTCAAGGGCTGGCGGCGGACCATTTTCGGCGAGAAGGCGCTGGAGCTGAAGCGCGGAAGGCTGGCGCTCGCGATCGAGAACGGCAAGGTCGTCACCTTCGACTGGCATGACGCGGAGCCGGAAGGCGGATCCGAGCCCCGACATGCGGAGGGGCCCACCGATTCTCCCGCGGAAGCGTCCGCCTCGGGCTGACGCCGGCGGCAAAGCGTCCAGATCGCGCGCGGCTTTTTTCCGCGAGACGCGGAAAAGATTCACGTCAGTTTCTGCTCCAGCGCGATCTTCATCAGCTCCATCGGCGTGCGGGCGCCGAGCTTGCGTTTCATGATCGAGCAGCTATTCGCGATCGTCTTGTAGGAGACCCGCGTCGCCTCCGCGATCTCGGCCATGCCGAGGCCCGCGCCGAGCAGGCGCAGGATTTCCAGTTCGCGACCGGTGAGCGCCGCAAGCGGGCTGACGGCGCCGCCGCCTTTTTCGAACACGAGCTGATTGGCGATCTTCGGCATGAGGAACACGCCGCCCTCCGCCACTTCGCGCACCGCCTTCAGCAGCAGATAGGGATCATCGTTCTTCGTCACATAGCCCTTCGCGCCGGACTCGATCGCCCGCGCGGCGAAGATCGGATCGTCATTCATGCTGAAGACGACGATGCGCGCGGCCGGGTCGCGCTCCAGGATGCGACGCGTCAGCTCCAGTCCCGAGACGCCCGGCATGGCGATGTCGACAACGGCGACGTCCGGCTTGTGCGCGGCGAAGGCCGCGAGTCCCGTCTCGGCGTCGCGCGCCTCGAACACCTCGATGTCGCCCTCGCCGGAGAGCATGGCCGAACAGCCGGCGACAATGATTGGATGGTCGTCGACGATCAGAACCCGCATCTTTCCTCCCTTCAGAAGGGCGTAACATTGACCGCAAGCGGCGCCCTCGTCAAAGTCCCCGCTTCTCCCTCAAGGAAAGCGGCCATGCTCCAGACTCTGTCCCTGCGCGCGCGCCTGTCGCTGCTGCTCGGCGGCGTCCTGGCGGCGGGCCTCGTCTTTGGCGTCGGCCTGCTGATCCTGCACGCCGGCGCGCGCGTCAACGCCGAAGTCGAGGGCGCGACGCGTCTCGCGCGCGATCTCGCGCAAGCCACCCTGCCGCGCCTTCG
>Ga0123399_1043412_pt1 | contig 12820 bp, 14 predicted proteins | sample T5LHNH4metaT_FD_89927 | JGI IMG/M metagenome (GOLD analysis project Ga0123399, IMG submission 89927) | Methane-oxidizing artificial microbial communities from Washington, USA to study methane cycling - T5-LHNH4 metaT (Metagenome... | ecosystem: Engineered > Modeled > Simulated communities... | reverse complement strand
TCGCAGCCAAGTTTACGCAGGCTGCGTAAACTTGCCTGCGCCCGCCGACCTCCCCGTAAAGGGGAGGTATGGGGCGGCTAACCGCCCGAGATCGTTCTTCACCCGATCGCCCTGTTCGTCGCCGGCTCCGGTTGACGCTGGGCGGACTTTCCACTTATAAGGCCCGCGAACAGGGCTCGGCGCGTGAGCGGCGGGCCTTTTGTGTCGTTTCCACCCATCCGCTGGCGGCGGAGGGCGCTCGAAGCCCCGCCCGGCGCATGGATCGTCTAAAACGGTTCGAAAGGAAGTTCCATGTCCCGGCGTTGCGAGCTGACCGGCAAGGGCGTGCAGACGGGCAATCTCGTCAGCCACTCCAATCGCAAGACGCGCACGCGTTTCCTGCCCAATCTCGTCAATGTGACGCTCGCTTCCGAGGCGCTGGCCCGTTCGGTGCGCCTGCGGATCTCGGCCGCGGCGCTGCGCTCGGTCGAGCATCGCGGCGGCCTCGACGCCTTCCTGGCCAAGGCGCGCGACGAGGAGCTGTCGCAAGGCGCTCGCGCGCTGAAGCGCGAAATCGAGAAGAAGCAGGGCGCGGCGACCGCTTAGTTGTCCTCGATCATTCTGGTCCGGCATGGCCCTGTCGCCTATAAGACGACAGGGCTTTTGTCTTTTGCGGCCTTTCGCGCCTATATCGACGCCTATGAGCTTTCGGGCGTCGAAGCCGGCGCGCGGCCGCCGGAAAGGACTGCGCAGCTTCTCAGTGGCGCATCGACTGTCTTCGCCAGCGATGCGCCGCGGGTCTTTGACACGCTGGCGCGGCTTGGCGTCGAGGCCACGGTTGCAGACGCTGAATTTCGCGAAGCGCCGCCGCTTGCGCCGCATTTGCCGCTGCGGCTCCCGGCTGTCGCCTGGCTGGCGCTCGCGCGTGTGCGCGGCGAGTTCGACCCCGCCTTGGCGCCGGCGCGGGATGATTTGCGCCGGCGCGCCGGGAATTGCGCCGGAAGACTGATCGAAGCGTCCACGCAAGGCGACGTCGCGCTTGTCGGCCACGGCTGGTTTAACCGCTACGTGGCTCGAGCGCTCGCCGGCCGGGGACGGCGAAAGACGTCTGGATCGGGCTTTCACCGACCGTGGGGTTATCTCATTTTCCGGTGAATTTCCTCCATGTGACGCTGGCGCGGGCAGGCCATGAAGGGCCTAATGCGGACGGAAAAGGAGCCGCCAATGGACGCAGCCGCGATTCTCCATGAGCTGACCCACGCCGAGGGCCTGCAGAAAGAGGCGTTGCGCGCGGCGAGCGAGCGGCGGGCCGAGATGACGCCCCTCTTCCTCGACGAGATCGAGAAATATCTCGCCGCGTCGAGCGGGGAGCGCCGTCTCCTCTTTTCTTCATTTTCCATCTCCTTTCACGTCCCGCTCCGAGATGACGTTATGGGGCGACACAATCGAGGAGTTTTCCACTTGGTACGGCTTCTCGGACGAATACAAGGAAGACAGAGAGCGGTCGCAAAGCGACTGGGCAGCGAAGGCGCGGCGGGCGGACACGAGCGCGCCTTATGTCAATGAATTCCGTCATGTCGGCCGTAACGATCCCTGTCCCTGCGGCAGCGGCAAGAAATACAAGAAATGCTGCCTGGCGGCGTGAGCGGCGCGCGCCTTACGCCGCGCCTTTCTCGAAATGGGCGGCGATTTTCGCCATCACCTTGTCCCACGCCTCGCGCTCGGGGTCTCCCGCCGTCTTGTCGATGGCGATCCTGAGATAGGCGATTTCGCTCTCGATCTTCTCGCGAGACAGTCTTCCGAGGCGCGTGACGAGAATCGCGGCTTCGAGCACGGCGGCGCGGGCGCGGTTCATGCCGAGGAAGGGGCGGTGCGATTCCGTGCGCCTCACGCGGCAAAAGAAGCGCGGGCGAATCTCGTCTTCCTCGATGCGCGCGACTTCCAGCTCTGCATGAGCGAGAGCGCATGAGAGGCGCGGCGCGGGCCAGCCTTCGATATCAGTTAAGGGAAAATCGCGCTCGCCGACGACAAGCCCCGCAAAGACGCGCGCGTCGTCGGTGAAGCTCGCCGTGAGCTTTCCGCCGCGTTCGAGATTGGCGAGCGTCGTGGACGGACGGAAGGGCGCGGCGATCCAATTGTCGCCTTCCTCGATCAGTCCCAGCGGCGCGATATGCGGACGGCCTTCCGGCGACAGCGTCGTGACGACGCATTCATGAATCAGCGGCATTGCCTTTTCCCTCGCCCGCCTTGCGCATGGTGTGCCCCGCTTCCTTGAAGCGGGCCGCGTCTTCCTCGTCGATGTCCGTCGCGGCGCCGAAGTCGAGCGGCTCGTCCTGGCGGTAGCGCTTGCCGAGCTTATAGGCGAGCTCGGCCTTCATCAGCTCCACGCCGAGATAGAAGGCGTGCGCGCCGTCATGCTCGACGTTCAGATGCGGAAAGAGCGACATGGCGTCCTTCTCGACGCAATGAAAATGCTTCGCGAAGACATGCACGCCGTCCTGCGTCACGTCGATGCGGAAATTGGCGTCGCGCAATTCGCGCGCAAGCTCGGCGATCTCCTCGGGAGTCGTCGCATAGGGGCGCCTGTCATGCACCTGCAGCAGCGCGTCGCTATAGCCCTTGGGCAGCGCGCGATCGGCGCGCGCGGCGTACATGAGACGCCGCGCCGCGTCGTGCTCCTGCAGCGTCCGGCGCGTATGCGGGCTCACCTGCACGGTGAGGAGATGGCGGATGTTCAGTTCCGAGCAGACGCCGAGCATGGCCGCCGTGACGCCCGCCGAATCCGCGTCGGTCAATTCGGTGAGATTGCCCGTGCCCATCATGATCTCCGCCTCGGGCTCGCGCGCGCGTATGTCCACATAACGCGCGATGGAAGCGGCGAATCCGAAATGGATGGGATCGAGGATCGGATCGAGGATGAAATTGATCCCCCTCGCGCGGGCGACCTTCGCCGCGCGTTGCAGCGAGTCGAGATCGCCATGCGGGCGCGGCACGAGAATGGGAACCAGCGGCGAATGGTCCGGCAGGATCGACAGCGTTTCTTCGTCGAGGCTGAGCAAATGGTCGACGCCCGCCTTCGCGGCGCGCGCCAGCTCGGCGACATTCGCCGAATCGACGGAGACCTTCAGTCCTTGCGCCCTCAGCGCCGCGACCGTCTCCTCCATGTGATCGAAGGGCGTGTCGGGCAGACAGCCGAGATCGATGACGTCGGCGCCGGCGCGCGAGAGCTCGAGCGCTTTCGAGACGACCTCGGCGACGCTCATTTTCGAGGCGTCGACGATCTCCGCGAAGATGCGCATGTCATGGCGGGAGAGGTCGGGCGCCGTCCGGCCGCGGCCGAGATAGACGGGCAAATCCGCGATCTCCTCCGGCCCGCGCTCGAAGGGCACGCCGAAATCCTCCGTGAGCGCATCGAGATCGGCGCGGCAGCGCCCCGGCAGGATCACGCGGTCGGCCTCCAGCGGGCGCGGCAGGCGGCGCTGGATGATCTCCTGCGTCATGAGCGCGGCGACCTTCACGCCGATATCGTGAATGCGCCAGCCGCGCGCCGCCTCGCCGAAGCCCGCGACCATCCGCTCCAGGCGCGGAAAGGCGAGATGGCCGGTGAGGAAGAGAAGGCGCTCGGTCATGCCTGTGCTTTCCTGGCGAAGTCTTCATGCGAGGAGGACCCCCTCCCTGACCCTCCCCCTTTCAGGGGGAGGGAACAATGCTGGGGAGGGAACAATGCTGGGGCGCTTCTGCTCCCTTCCCCTGAAAGGGGGAGGGCCGGGGTGGGGGTCCAACCGCCTCAACCCTGCTCCGCCAGCTCCCGCTTGCGACGCTCCACCGCCTCCACCAGCGCGGCGAGGCTCTCGACGACCTGCGTCGACTCGAAGGATTTCAGCCGGTCGGTGTTCTCTAAGTCGATGCGGCGCGGATAGACCATCACCATGCCCTTGGGCGCCCGCGTCTCCAGCTCCGGCGCGGTGTCGCAGGCGAAGACGATGGTCGGCACGCGGCATTTGCCGGCCTGCGCGAAGACATTGGTCGCGAGATTGTCGGAAATGCCGACGACGGCCTTCGCGACCGTATTGGAGGTCGCCGGCGCCACCACCAGCGTGTGATAGACATTGTAATAGAAATTGCCGACCGGCGCGGCGCTCGCCGTCGTGTCCTTGAAGATGCGGGTCGTGGCCGGCAGTTCGAGATCGTGCTTGTACATGCGCACGACTTCCGCCGCCGCCTTGCTGACGAAGAGGTCGCAATGGTCGAGCGAGCGGATCATGTCGAGGCATTCGGTGAAGAAATGCCCCGAGCCGGTGAGCGCCCATCCCCAGCGGGGCGTGACGACGTTCTTTTTTGTCATGAAGCGATCTTCTGTGTTCGGGAGGCGACGGGCGCGCCGGGCAGGGCGCCGCCGGCCAGACGCGCGCCCGCGTCGGAGAGCGCGCGCGGACCCGCGACGTAGACGGGCGTTCCGCCGACATAGTGAGGAAAGGCCGGATCGACAATGCCGGCCGAGGCGATGGCGTCCAAAGCACAATTGGCGCCGATATCGACGCTCTTGACCATTAACAGCGCGTCCGCCTCGCTTTCGCGCGCGAGCCAGGCCGCGAGGCTGTCGGAGGTGACGTCCCAGCCGGGCGCAATGTCGCGCGCGGCGGCGACCATTTTGGAGGCGCGCCACAGCGCGGCGCGGCCGCTTGCATGAAGGGCGTCGATCTCCTCGGGCGTCGCGGCGAGGTCGAGGCCGTGGAGCTGCGAGAGCGCCAGCGCATATTGGTCCATGGCGAGCACGGCCATGGCGTGCGCCGTCTCGTCCGAATAACGCAATATCGGCTGCGCGGCGCGCACGGCGTCGGCGAAGGGGCCGCCGCCCGAGACGAGAGTGAGGCGATGCGGCCAGCTTTTGAGCGCGTCGATCCAGCGCGGCAGTTCGGGCGAGTCGTGCAGACTGCCGCCGATCTTGACGACGAGGAGCGGCGCGCGCGTCATCGGGTCAGCTCGGCTTCACGCGGCGCGAATCGGCGTGGCGCTCGCGGCGGATCTTCACCCCCACGGCGCCCGGCGCGACGTCGAGCTTTTCGACCTGCACCGTCACCGAGCGCACGCGCTCATGCAGCAGCACGCTTTCGGCGAGGCGCTCCGCGATCGTCTCGACCATGGCGATATGGCCGCCCGACAGGATCATTTTGATCGCGTCCATGATGACGTCGTAGGAGAAGACGGCGCGCATGTCGTCGGAAACCTCGATGCGGCTCACTTCGGCGTCGACATTGAAGCGCACGCGCTGCGTATGGCCGTATTCATGGGCGTAGGCGCCGACTTCCATGGGCGCGACGTAATCGTGCAGGAAGACGCAATCCGTGTCGTTCGCGCCCGGCGGCTCGATGAAGCCGCGCGCGATGAGCGACCATTCGGCCGCCATCTCCTCCACCAGGTCGCGGCGCGTGGGAATGAGGTCGCGGATGAGCGCGACGGCCGGGGCGGAGAGCGCGCCCTTGCGGTCGCCATGGGCGCAGAGCGCGCCGCGAAAGCCGATGACGTCGGCGCCGGTGACGAGCAGGCGCGGCACGTCCGGCGGCTCCAGCGCGCCGGCAAGGCCGGCGGCGAGGCGCAGCTCCCGGCAGCGCTCGGTGAATTCGGAGAGCGCGCCGACGGTCATGATGTCGATGAGCCGGCCATTCTCCTTATGCGCCGTGTCGAGCATGGCGCCATGGAAGCGGGCCTGGGCGAGCGCGGACAGCCGTGAGAAATCCGGATGCAGATCGGCGAAGAGCACGGCGACGAGCTTGACGCGCTCGGCGAGCGGCGCGAGGGCGGCGATCATCTCGTCGGCGTCAGGCGTCAGGGGCAGGCTGAACTTGACATATTCGACGCCGGTCCTGATCGCGTCCTCGAAAGCGCGGCGGGCATGGGCCACGTCATGCGGCAGGTCGACGACCGCGCTCACCGGGCGGCGCCCGTTCACGGCGGCGACGATCTCGCCGACCTGCGCCAGCGGCAGCGCGCCGAGCGCCCCGCGCGCCGGGTCCTTGCAGTCGATGATGTCGGCTCCATAGGCGAGGGCGGTCTCCGCCTCTTCGCGCGACAGAACGCTGGCCAACATCAAGGTCATCTATTCGGGCTCCAAAAATCAAGGGACTCCCTCTCCCGCTTGCGGGAAAGGTGGCCCCCGCGTCGGTGGGGGTCGGGTGAGGGCCGCCCTCATCCGTCACGCCTTCGCGCGACACCTTCTCCCGCAAGCGGGAGAAGGGCGCCCGCGCGCGGCGGACCCTCCTTATACGCTCTCGCCACTTCTGTGAATTGCGGCCGGGCTACTCGATCTGCGACCCATTCGCCGAGAGCACCGCCGCCGCGAGATAGAGCGAACCGGCGATCAGGATGCGCGGCGGCTGGTCGAAGCGGCGCGAGGCGAGAATGTGCAGCGCCTCCTCGACGCTATGGGCCGCGGCGGTCGAGGCGACGCCCTCGGCCCTGGCCAGCGCCGCGACTTCCTCGGGCGGCCAGCTCTTGTGCTCGCCCTCGACCGGCACCGCGACCACCTCCTGGGCGAGGCCGGCGAAATGCTTGAGCAGGGCGCGCACGTCCTTGGTCGACTGCGCGCCGCAGATCAGGGCGAGCGGGCGCGGCGACCGGTCGTGGAACTCGGCCATGGCCTCGGCCAGCACGCGGCCCCCATCCTCATTGTGGCCGCCGTCGAGCCAGACCTCGGCCCCCGCCGGGGCGGCCTCCACAATATGGCCGCGCAGCAGCCTTTGCAGGCGGGCGGGCCATTCGGCGCGGGTCAGGCCCGCCTCGATGGCGCCGGTGGGCATTTCCGGCGCGACGGCGCGTAGCGCCGCGATGGCGTTGGCCGCGTTGCGGTGCTGATGGCGGCCGGGAAGACGCGGGAGGGGAAGGTCGAGAAGCCCGCGCTCATCCTCGAAGACGAGTCTTCCGTTCTCCTCGCGCACATCGAAGTCCTGGCCCGCGACGAAGAGCGGCGCGCCGACGCGGCGGGCCTCGCGCTCCAGAACCCGCTCCGCCGCCTCCGACTGGAAGCCGATAATGGCCGGCGCCCCGCGCTTGAAGATCCCGGCCTTCTCATAGGCGATCTTTTCGACCGTGTCGCCGAGGAACTCCATATGGTCGAGCGAAACGGAAGTGACGATCGTCGCCTTGGGGTGGTTGATGACGTTCGTCGAATCGTAGCGCCCCCCGAGGCCCGTTTCGAGCAGCAGCCAGTCGGCCGGATTGTCGGCGAAGAGCGAAAAGGCGGCGGCCGTCGTCACCTCGAAGAAGGTGATGGGCTGGCCGCCATTCGCCTCTTCGCAGCGCTCCAGAACCGCGTTGAGGCGGTCGTCGTCGACGAGCCTGCCGCCGCCCTCGGCGCCGAGCCGGATGCGCTCGTTGAAACGCAGGAGATGGGGCGAGGTGTAGACGTGCACGCGCTCGCCCGCCGCCTCCAGCATGGCGCGCAGGAAGGCGATGGTCGAGCCCTTGCCGTTGGTGCCGGCGACATGGATCGTCGGCGGCAGGCGCAAGTCCGGCCGGCCAAGCGCCTCCAGCAGCCGCTCGGTGCGGCCGAGCGACAGGTCGATCTTCTTGGGGTGCAGCGTGAGCAGTCGCGACAGGATCGCGTCATGCTGATCCATGGCGGCCGCGCCTTTCTTTCAGAGATCAGGCGGCCTGGCGCGGCGGCGCCTTGGTCAGCAGGCCGCACAGGCGCGCGAGCGTCTCGCGCATCTCGTGACGCGGCGTCACCATGTCGACCATGCCGTGGTCGCGCAAATATTCGGCGCGCTGGAATCCTTCGGGCAGCTTCTCGCGAATCGTCTGCTCGATGACGCGGGCGCCGGCGAAGCCGATAATGGCGCCGGGCTCGGCGATCTGCACGTCGCCCAGCATGGCGTAGGAGGCCGTGACGCCGCCCGTCGTCGGATTGGTGAGCACGACGATATAGGGCAGGCGCGCATCGCGCAGGCGCTGCACGGCGATGGTCGTGCGCGGCATCTGCATCAGCGAGAACATGCCTTCCTGCATGCGGGCGCCGCCCGAGGCCGTGAAGATGATGAAGGGCGTGCGGTTGGCGAGCGCGTGCTCGGCGCCGGCGAGGATGGCTTCGCCCGCCGCCATGCCGAGCGAGCCGCCGAGGAATTCGAAATCCTGCACGGCGACGGTGGCTTGCGACCCGCCGAGCCTGCCGGTGGCGAGCGTCACGGCGTCCTGCGCGCCGGTCTTGAGGCGGTATTCCTTCAGCTTGTCGACATAGCGCTTGATGTCGCGGAACTTCAAGGGATCGAGCGGCGCCTCCGGCGTCGGCAGCAGCTCCAATTCGCCATTGTCGAAGAGATTCGTCAGCCGCACGTCGACCGGGCAGCGCATGTGATAGCCCGAGCTCGGCACGACATAGAGATTGGCTTCGATATCCTTGTGGAAGACGAGCTGGCCGCTCTCCGGGCATTTCACCCAGAGATTTTCCGGCGCCTCGCGCTTGATGAGGGCTTTGATCTTCGGCGGGACGACGTTGGAATACCAGTTCATGCCCAAAGCCTCGTGAGCCAGGAAAAGGCGCCGCCATTCTTGGCGGGGGCCGGCTGTCCGCGCGCGCGGCGCACCCCGGCCGCGATGCTGGAGACGAGCGACGTCACGGCCGCGACGCTCTTCTCGCTCGCCTTGCCGTCCGCGTCCAGAGAAGCCTTCAGCGCCTCCACCAGCGCCGAGCCGACCACCACGCCGTCGGCGTTGCGGGCGATCTCGGCGGCGTTGTCGGCGTTCTTCACGCCGAAGCCCACCGCGACCGGCAGATTGGTGTGCGCCTTGATCCGCTTCACGGCGGCGCTCACGCCCGCATAATCCGCCAGCGCCGCGCCGGTAATGCCGGTCAGCGAGACATAATAGACGAAGCCGCTCGTGTTTTCGAGAACCTTGGGGAGACGCTTGTCGTCGGTCGTCGGCGTCGCGAGGCGGATGAAGTTCAACCCCGCCCCGCATGCCGGCACGCAAAGCTCCGCGTCCTCTTCCGGCGGCAGATCGACGACGATCAGCCCGTCCACCCCCGCCGCTCTGGCGTCGGCCAGGAACCGGTCCACGCCATAGACATAGATCGGATTGTAATAGCCCATCAGCACGATGGGCGTCGCGAGGTCGGTCGCGCGGAAATCGGCGACCAGCTTCAGAGTCTTCTTCAGCGTCATGCCAGCCGCGAGCGCCCGCAGGCCGGCGGCCTGGATCGCCGGCCCGTCGGCCATGGGGTCGGTGAAGGGCATGCCGAGCTCGACGACGTCGGCGCCGGCCTCGGGCAGCGCCTTGAGGATGGCGAGCGAGGTCTCCGGGTCCGGGTCGCCCGCCATCACGAAGGTCACGAGGGCGGCGCGACCCTCGGCGGCGAGGGCCGCGAAACGATTGTCGATGCGCGTGGGCATAAGGATTCAGGGTCTTTCCGGTTCGGCGGTTCTCCCGCCCGTTTTCGTCCGCTGGCTTAGTCCCTTGCCCGCCTCGCGTCCACCCCTGCGGCGGCGCGGATCGTCGCGCAGCTCAGATCGTCGCCCCGCTCAGATCGTCACCTGCGCGCCCAGCTCAACCACGCGGTCGGACGGGATCGAGAAGAAGTCCGTGGCGTTCGCCGCCTGCTTGGTCAGCGCCACGAAGAGCTTGTCCTGCCAGGGCGGCATGTCGGAGGACGGGCTTTCCTTGATGGTGCGGCGGCCCAGGAAGAAGCTCGTCGTCATGATGTCGTATTTGTAGCCCGCCTTGCGCATCAAGGCGAGGGCGGCCGGAACGCGCGGGCTTTCCATGAAGCCGTAATGCAGGACCGAGAGATCGAAATCGCTGGAGAGCTTGGTCAGCTCGAAGCGATTCTCGACCGGAACGCGCGGACGATTCTCGGTGCGCACGCAGAGGATCAGCACGCGCTCGTGCAGCACCTTGTTGTGCTTGATGTTGTGCATGAGCGCGGTGGGCGCGACATTGGGATCGTTGGTCAGGAAGATCGCCGTCCCCGGAACGCGCATGGGCTTCGATTTCTCGAGCATGGGGATCAACTCCTTGAGCGGAATCGAATCGCGACGCGTCTTCTCGGTGAGGAGCCGCGTGCCGCGCACCCAGGTCCACATCACGATCATCACGCAGCTTCCGAGCACGAGCGGCACCCAGCCGCCTTCGACGATCTTGAGCATGTTCGCCGCAAGGAAGGTGAACTCCACGACCAGGAAGGAGACCGCGAACAGGATCGCGAGCCACAGCGGCCAGCCCCATTTGCGCCAGGCGACGATGAAGAGGAGCGAGGTCGACAGAACCATCGTGCCCGTGACGGCGATGCCATAGGCCGAGGCGAGCGCCGACGAACTCTTGAAGGCGACGACAAGCAGAAGCACGCCGATGAGCAGGAGGCGATTGATGCGGCCAATATAGATCTGGCCTTCCAGCATGGCCGACGTATGGGTGATCTCAAGGCGCGGCAGCAGGCCGAGCTGGATCGCCTGCCTTGCGAGCGAGAAGGCGCCGGTGATGACGGCCTGCGCGGCGATGGTCGTGGCGAGCGTCGAGAGAATGACGAGCGGCAGGAGCAGCCAGTCGGGCGCCATCAGGAAGAAGGGATTGCCGACGGCCTCCGGCCGCGACAGAACGAGCGCGCCCTGGCCGAGATAATTCAGAAGCAGCGCCGGCAGGACGAAGCCGACCCAGGCGAGCTGGATGGGGAAGCGGCCGAAATGGCCCATGTCGGCGTAAAGCGCCTCGACGCCCGTCACCGCCAGAAACACCGAGCCGAGCACGGCGAAGCCGAGCCAGCCATGGGTGAGCAGGAAGACGACGCCGTGACGCGGATTGAAAGCCCGAAGCACCTCGGGCGCGTCGGCGATATGCGAGGCGCCGAGCACGCCGATGGTGAGGAAAAACGTGATCATGATCGGGCCGAACAGGGCCGCCACCCGCGCCGTGCCATGGCTTTGCGCCCAGAACAGCGTCACGAGGATGAAGATCGTGATTGGCGTCACGAATTCGCTGAAGCGATGAGTGACGAGCTCCAGGCCCTCGATCGCGGAAAGCACTGAGATCGCCGGCGTGATCATCGCCTCGCCGGCGAAGAGCGCCGCCCCGCCGACGCCGAGCATGAAAGCGATATTCGTCTGCCGCCCGAGCGCCGTCTGCGCCAGCGCCATCAGCGAGAGGATGCCGCCCTCGCCGCGATTGTCGGCGCGCATGACGAAGAAGATGTATTTGATCGTGACCGTGAAGATCAGAGCGAAGATGAGAAGCGAGATCGAGCCGACGACGCCTTCTTCCGTGAGCTGATCGGCCTGCACCTGATGCGTGAGCGATTCGCGCAGCGCGTAAAGCGGACTCGTGCCGATGTCGCCATAGACGACGCCGATCGAGCCGATGACGAGTCCGATGAGCCCCCCCTTGTCGCCCCCATGCTCCTGCCCATGATGCGCGGCCCCCTGGTCTTGGGGCGGCGCGGCCGCTTGCGGCTCAGCGCCCGATTGCTGCGTCATGAGGCGTTCCTTTTGGAAAGAAAGTCCCGCGCGCAGGACGGCGCGCGACGGGCGGGGAGCGGCTCGACCACGACCTCTCGGGCAAACACGAACTCGGCCCTCTTCTGCGCGAAAGGTTTTCCTCCCGCGAACGGCGCCGCGATATACGACCTTTTTTCGCGGTTGAGAAGGCCAAGTTTCGCGATGCGAAAGCGGCCTCGAGACGCTTGCAGTCCCGCGCGCCGGCGCGCAACCTGGGACGCAGAAAATCCATGCGGGAGGAAAACGCCGATGACGCGGGACGCGAAGGGCGAAGGCTTTGCCGCCGCGGCCGATGTGACGCCGATCCATGTGATCCGCACTGGCGCCGAGGGGCTGGAGACCGGGCGCGCGGCGCTGCCGAGCGGCGCCCCCGCCTATTACGCCCGGCCCGAGCACGGCCGCAATCTACCCGTGGTTCTCGTGGCCGAGGAAATCTTCGGCCTGCACGAACATATCCGCGACGTCGTAAGGCGCCTCGCCAAGCTCGGGCTTTTCGCCATCGCGCCGGATTATCTCGTCCGCTATGGCGATCCGATGACGGCGCCGGACATGGACGCGATCCGCGCCATTGTCGCCAAGGTTCCGGACGTCGAGACCATGGGCGTTTTCGACGAGGCCCTTGCTTTCGCCGAGGGCCGGGGCGGCGACGTCTCTCATGCGGCCATTACCGGCTTTTGCTGGGGCGGACGCATCGCCTGGCTCTACGCCGCGCATAATCCGCGCCTCGCCGCCTGTATCCCCTGGTATGGCCGGCTCGACGGGGCGCGCACGAAGGAGCAGCCGCGCTGGCCGATCGACGCGGCGAGCGAGATCAAGGTCCAGACGCTCGGCCTCTATGGCGGCGACGATCCGAGCATCCCCTATGACCTCATCCTGCAAATGAAGGACAAGCTCGCGGAAGCCGGCGCGCCGGCCGACATCATCGTCTACGATCAGGCGCCGCACGGCTTCTTCGCCGACTATCGGCCGAGCTACCGCCAGAAGGACGCGCATGACGCCTGGGGGCGCATGGTCGCCTTTTTGCGCGCGCAGGGCGTTGGTTAGAAATCGCTTGCGAGTCCCTTCACTTCCCAGTCGCCATAGCGCGCGGGGTCGAGCCCGCCGCGGCCGCCGCGCTCCTCCGGCCGGGCCTGAGCCGCCGCCTCTTTGCGGCGCGCCTCGGCCTCGGCCAAGGCGCGCTGCGCGGCCGGCGACAAATTACGCTTAGATTCAGCAGACTTGGCGTCGCCCGCTTCTCCCGCGGCCTCGGACATGGCTGTTTCCCCGAGCTTTCTCGCCGCCATGCGCCCCCTTGTGCTATGATTCGCGCCATGCGGGGACAGCGGAGACGGCCGTTTGAGCGATAGTAGATCATTCCCCGG
>Ga0123399_1028315_pt1 | contig 12826 bp, 13 predicted proteins | sample T5LHNH4metaT_FD_89927 | JGI IMG/M metagenome (GOLD analysis project Ga0123399, IMG submission 89927) | Methane-oxidizing artificial microbial communities from Washington, USA to study methane cycling - T5-LHNH4 metaT (Metagenome... | ecosystem: Engineered > Modeled > Simulated communities... | reverse complement strand
CGTGGATGAAAGGTAGGTCGGCGTAGATTCGAATAGCGTAGCGTGTTGTGGTGGAGCGAAGGCTTTAAATTCGTTCGATTACGATTCACTAATCGGAGCTACGGCCCTCGTTTTATCGTTCCGGCGCTCCGGTGCGGTAACGCATTCCGTACCGCTCGCGCGGTGCACATTTGGACGTTGGATCGTCCGTCACGGCATTGCCGCGCCGGAGCGTTGGAACGATGGATTTTGTAACTGGATATGTGGGATGCTGCAGACGCGAGGAGGCGCATCGTTCGCGATTAATTGGCGCTCAGCTTGTCTCGAAGAGCCTCGTACCTGTCCGAGAGGCAAAAGCAAGTACTTGCGCTGCTGGCTCAAGGTTTTTCCAGCAAAGAAATCGCAAAAACGCTTGGCATTAGTCCAGAGACCATTCGTAAACACCTTGCAAACATCCGAGATGTACTTGGAATGCGACGCGCAGCAGAATTGTCAGCTTACTGGCATTTATTGAACACGACAGACATTTCGAGCAAAGAGATGCCCGCGACTGACTCAGAGCCCTTGACCCCACGGGAACAAGAGGTTGCCCAGCTGCTGGTGAAGGGATATACAGCCAAAGAAATTGCCAAGCTTTTAAAAATAGCACCAGGAACCGCAGCAAAGCACAGGGAAAATTTGCTCAAAAAGATGGGAAATGTCAAGACAGGTTTGTTGGTGCTAAATATGTGCAGATCGTCTTAAATGCCTCCTCGTTCGGATAGGGCAAAATGACTGATCATTTGCACGTTGAGCTCATATTGACTTCGATTGGAATACCAGACACAGGGTTTTCGTGCGCTTGTGCAAGGGCGACCTCTCATTAAAATAGGCAGATAAACTCGTAACATCAACCACATAGCTTACTATTTAATTCCTCCATGACTCCTGAGCGTGTCTGACAACGCACTCAGGAGATCGTTACGATAAAAGCAAAGTAAAAAACAGTTAGCGGCCTTGAGCAGCTATTACAAAACCTTGCACAGATAAAATCGGTACATTACTGTATATAACTTGCTCACCTTTCTTCACTATATTAATTTTCTTACCAACAAGACTTTTGTTTTTTTGATAAGGTATCTCCAAGCAGTGAACTTTTATAATCTTTTTATCTTCAAGCATAATATAATCTGCTTGGAAGTTAATTATTGTATTATTTCCTTCATATAAAGAAATCTTGAAAGGACCATCTATTTTCATAAAACCCCATATTTTTACCAGTGAAAAGCGAAATACAAATTTTCTTCATTGCGAATTTTCATGACCTGCCGACTTAAAGCAGTAATTACGTGAATTCTCAAACAATCTACCGTTTTCATTTGCTTATAAACCGGCAATCAACGGCAAAAGCTCTGCCCCTTTCTCAATGAGAGTGGGATAGATATCAATCAAGAATTTCCCAGCTCCGTTCACAATATTCACCAAGTCATCTCGGCGCATTCCCTGCCGTTCAAACAACCGCCATTCCAGGCGGCCATCTTCCAGTAGCACTATAGCCCACCAGGAATGGTTTACGCCCGGAGCATCTCCAAGGGAGCCAATTTCTGTTTTACCAATTTCAGCCAATGAGTTATCGCGCAACACCATATAGTCCCAAGCATCTTCACCATGGATTTCTGCTGTGATATTTTTAACCAGCCCACCGGTGGTAACGGTTTGAATATACAGACGTTGTATTCCACCATAACTCCATGGCACAGCCATGTTGTCCGGCCTAACCACAACGGGTACAGCTGAACTTGCCGGACGATTGATTTGCAACCAATCTTCGGTTGAATATTGAACACCCTGCCAGGCTGGATGACGGTTGTTATCCATGACACGTATGCGCAAAGTAATATCAGGATTTAAATTAACAATTTCTCTAATAAATGCAACAGCCATTATTTTCTCCAATTTGATTATGTCATTCAGATTTAAATGACAGACTCATTTTCCATGTTAGGCATGCATGAGGAAATACGTTAATAGGGTTATTGACTTGCCTATATTGAATATGCGATACCAAATTAAGCCCGGTAGGATGCGGTAAACATCATGCACTGTATCGGTCGAGATTGATGCGGATCGTGCTCTGTCGAATAAGGGCATGAACCTCAATTTAGTATTCGACGGAAGCTTATTTCCGGCTAGCTTGATTTGCCAGAAACGCCTATCTGTAGCGGCTTGCAATCGAAAACCCACAAACCTGCAATCAGCGCAATTTTCGACCGGAATTAAATGCAACTGACGGGCGATCAAACCGACATTATTTGCAACTGAACCTGCAATCATCCGCCGTAAACCAGGATTATTTGCAACTGAAACGTCAGTCTTGACCGGATTAACTAGATTCTCCTGCCCCATTCCGCGATAGCTGTGGAATAAACGTGAGAAAGCAGCATCAGCTCTAGCTTAACAGTGGGACCGGCAAGCATCTTATTGTTGTTTCTTGAATTTGGAGTGGCAAGCCTAATATCTCGGTACACAACCATGTGCTGAGGGGTAATCTCGTCGAATTGCATTTTGCGCAGAAGGTCTTTCAGGGCTTTGATTCGGTAAACCTCGGTTTTATAACTCCGTTTATGTAGGGAAACGGTATCAACATAATAATCCAGGATTGAACCGAGTTTTGACTTTGGTACTGGTAGGAAATTCATCTTTACGCAACAAGAAAATTGATGCATAAAGCGCTACGCCACGAAAATAAAGACCAGATTCAATACGCAACGCCGGATAAGCTGGGAGAATTCCTGCATGATGTCGTCAACATCCTGCTCTCTGGGCCAGCGTCCGCGAATAAAGGCGCTGACCTCGTGGGCGTGTTTCAGGAAGAGTTCATGCAGGAAGCTGTGTTTGGGGTCGGACATCGGTTGTGCAAGACAGGGGTAAGCCGGAGTGGCGGTAGGCTAATCAGGCATATCCATGCCTGGTTAAATGGTTATAAATACCAATGACTTGGGCGTTATAGCGGAAAATATTGCGTCATATGCCGTAGTCGGATAGGCATACGACGCAGTTTTTGGATTATGTGCGGCGCGTCGGACAAAAATAAACACCGCATAATCCCGTATGGGATAATGACGGTTTTTTCATCTCACAACAACGCCATGCAATTCCCCGTTCAACGCCTGCTCAACCGGGCAACCTGGGTTAAGGTTCATCTTTATCTGGCATTAATCGCCGGATTCTTTTTTGCGCTGATGGGGCTGACCGGCAGTATCAGCGTTTACCGCGAAGAGCTGGACGAGCTGTTGAACCCAAAGCTGGTTATCGAGCAGCCGGAGGGCAAGCGTCAGTCGCTCGATAAAATCATGGCGGCGGTGCAGGCGGCACATCCCAATCGCTACGGCTCATGGACGTTGGAGTTGCCCCGATCCGCTCATGGCATGATTACCGTCTGGTACGACAAACCCAGAGAAACTTTCTTCGAGCTGCACGCGCCGTTGATGGTGTCGGTAAACCCGTACACTGCGGAGGTCGTTGCCAGCCGGTTCTGGGGGCAAACAGCGGCCACCTGGCTGCTTGACCTGCACACCCAGCTTCAACTTGACCGCTTCGGCTGGAATACGGTGGGCATTTTGGGATTATTGCTGGCGGTGTCTATCGGCACCGGCGTTTACTTGTGGTGGCCGGGTTGGCGGGGAATTCTGGACGCTCTAAAGATTCGTCATCATGCCGGTATGATACGGCTTGCCTTCGACCTGCACCGCCTGATCGGGTTGCTTAGCGCATCGATCTTATTGCTGCTGGCGTTCACCGGTTTTAATCTGAGTTATCCTGGGGTATTGGAAACGCTGGTCGGCTCATCCGGCATGGAGCATGGCGAAACCGGGCGCAATATCATCAGCACGGCGATTCCCAACAATCACCCGGTCGGCCTGGAGTCGGCGGAATTTGTCGCGCGCGCCCCATTTCCCCGTGCCGAACTCAGACGCGTTACCACGCCTGCCGGTGACAGCGGAATTTATCGCATTAATTTGCGCCAAGGCAGTGAAGTCAATCACCGGCATCCCTACACCACGGTCTGGGTGGACAGGTGGAGCGGTCAGGTCAAAGAAGTGCGCGACCCGTCGGCATTTAGTTCGGGCGAAACTTTTGCAACCTGGGTCTGGCCTATGCATACCGGCGAGGCGTTTGGCGCTACTGGGCGGTTTATCTGGTTTCTTACCGGTATAGGCCTGTTCGTTCTTTATGTCAGCGGCTTGCTGCACTGGCTGCATCGGCACGGCAAGGTCAAGGATAGGGACGTGAATTTTATCGCCAGGGATGCTGTGTACGCCGCAAGCCTGTCGGGAACAGGCGCGGTGTCGGCGCTGCGGCCGCTGTTTTACCGGTTGCAGGGAATGAGCTATCGCGCCGGGTTGACGCTTTTTCGGTTGGCCGGTTTGTTGCTGCAAAGGGCGAGACGCGATGCGCCGCATGTGATGAAAGGCTGTACGACGCTATGGCAACGGCTGCGTTCGATGCTGATCAATCGACAAAAACGGATCGGGAAAAATGACGGGGAGTGAATCCAATGATGGGTGATATAGCGTGGGCAAATGCCTTTCTGCTCTCGGGTGCGGTTCTACCTGACATATTTTGAGAGTCGATCCCATGCGTGCGGAAATTGATGCTTTATTATGGTTTGTTCCGCCAGTTCCATCTCGTCATATTCAAATCCGGGCGATACCGCTTCGCTGATTAAGCCGAACTCGCCCGCTTCTAACTCGGTTGCTTTCCAGCAGCCTCCGCGGACAATTAGTTGCAATTGCTGGCCCTTGTCAAGATCGGCGCCAAGCACTTTGGTCTCTAGAGTGCCGTCAGGATGGAGGATCAAGTAGGTTAAAGGGGAGCCGCCATGAAAGTAATGGATAATGTCCGATTTATTCTTATGCAAATGACCAATCGGGCTGTCGTCAGTCAGCATGTAAAAAATAGAGGACAGCAAACATCTCGGTTTCGTGTCGGCAGGTATGCCGGTTTTTAGGTCGGAACTGTAAGTCCTGGAAAAATAGCCGCCCTCAATATGGGGAGCCAATGATAGCTTGTCGATAAGCTGTCGCTTGTTCATGTTCCTACCTGGTGCAAAGTGTAATGGGGCGGTGAAAGTGTCGATAATTAGCCGCAGGCTAATAGGAAAAAGAGGGGGATGGTGCTGTGTTGAAAAGGCGGCCGATTGGCCACCTTTACAAGGGGACTTGATGCGTCGTCAGTCGATTCGGGACTGACGATTGCCATCAATTAATTGGGCATCGCTGATAATTTTTGTTGAACTTGAGCCGTGACATCAATCTGTTCGCTGGCATAAATAACGCCGTCGGTCAGCAATAAATCAAAACTTTGGTCTTTAGCTATGCCGCGAATAACTTCAACGATACGGCTTTGCAATTTACCCAATTCTTCATTACGACGGACATTAAAGTCTTCGCTAAATTCTTGTTGGGCTCTTTTGGCGTCTCTTTTCTTGTTCAGAATATCTTTTTCCATGTTAGCACGAGCCGACTCGCCCATTACGGCAGCATCTTTAGCCATTCTGTCGTCCATGCCTTGAATTTCTTTTTGTTGAGCAACTAATTGCTTATCGCGCGGCGAAAATTCTTGTTCCAGACGTTTTTTTGCTTTTTCGGCTTGGGGGGCTTTTTCAAGAACGGCGGGGATATTGACAAAGCCAATCTTTAAATCAGCAAAACTTACATTAGTAATCAGTAACAGTCCTAAGAATAGGGCAATTTTCATTTTCATTGTTAAACAAGTCTCTGGTTGTAGTGAAATAAATAGGGAATGGAAAAAAAACTTGGAAGTTTTGTTGGATTATAAGGGCGGTAAGCTGATTAAACAAAAGATTTGAACAAATTGTCTTGTAATCTTTGATTTTATCCCGATAAATTTTAGTTATGCCGGATGTATCAAGCTCATGGGCGACAGTCCGGTCGCCCTGCGGCTCATCGTTTGTTCAAATGATTCATTAGCAGCCGGTTTGACTGGCGCACTTTATACACATGCTGGAATAAGGTACGGCTTTTAATCGTTCCTGGCTGATCGGCTTGCCGCAAACCTGGCACAGTCCGTACTGGCCTTTATCGATTCTGGCGATAGCCTGTTTGACCATTTCTATTTCCGTTCTGGCCGCATTGCCCAAACTATCCAGCACTTCGTCATTTTCCGCTTGGGTCGCCTGTTCTTCAAAGTCTTTATCTAAAGGTTCTTTGACATCATGAGTAATTTTAGCCAACCGATCGTCAAGATCTTCCAGCATGTCAATTAAACTGTTGCGTACTTCTTCATATTCTTTCATAACAAATCCCTCTTTTTGGTTCGGCCTGTGTGTACTTGAATCTTGCTTTATAATAAAGCTGAATTTCAATACATTTATAATCCAAACATCCTAACACCCCTCATGCAAAATGCAATCAATCAGCTTTTAGATTCAGCCAATCAGGTCATTCTCGGCAAACCCAGGCAGGTTCGGCTTGCGCTTTGCTGTCTGCTGGCTCGCGGCCATCTGTTGATAGAAGATATTCCCGGCGTCGGCAAAACCACGCTGGCTCATACTCTGGCAAAACTGCTGGGTTTAAATTATCAGCGGATTCAGTTCACCAGCGATATTCTGCCTGCCGACATCATCGGCGCTTCGGTATTCGATGCTAAAAATCACGAATTCAAATTCCATCCCGGCCCGGTTTTTAACCAGATGGTGCTGGCGGATGAAATCAACCGCGCCACGCCCAAGGCGCAAAGCGCTTTGCTGGAAGCCATGGAAGAGCATCAGGTGACGGTGGAAGGAAAAACCTATCCGCTGCCCCAGCCTTTTTTCGTGATCGCCACGCAAAACCCCTCCCATCAAATAGGCACGTTTCCGTTGCCCGAGTCGCAACTGGACCGCTTTTTAATGCGCATTGAACTGGGCTATCCCGATCATCAGGCGGAAAGGCAATTGCTGTCCGGGCAAAGCAGGCGCAGTCTGTGCGAATCACTGCCTGTGCAACTGCCGCCTGAACAATTGCAACGGATACAGCAGGCGGTTAGCCTGGTTCATGTATCGTCTGCCTTGCTTGATTACTGCCAAGGCATCATTAACTTTACCCGCGATTCGTCCGAGTATCACTGCGGCTTGTCGCCCAGAGCCGGGTTGGCGCTGCTGACTGCGGCCAAAGCCTGGGCGTTTATGGATCAACGCGATGCGGTTATCCCGGAAGATCTTCAAGCCGTGCTGGCGGCGGTCGCGGGACATCGGTTACGGGCGGGCAACACCCAGTCGGAAGCCATCGTCGCTCCCATCTTAGCTAACGTTGCCGTCCATTGAATTTAAAAGAACGCTTTAGTCTCAGCCGGTTTGTCTCCGGTGAAAAAGCGGTCGATGCGCCGGTTACCTTAAATCACCGGCGCATCTTTATCTTGCCCACGCAACGAGGCTTGGGCTTTGTGTTGCTGATTACCGTACTGTTGCTGATTGCCTTTGTTTATAACAATAACCTGGCCTACATGCTGGCTTTTTTACTGGCGAGTATTTTTTTTATCACCATCTTGCACAGCTACAAAGCGTTAGCCGGTCTAGTGGTGCAAAAAGGCCGCAGCAAAGCCGTGTTTGCCGGAGAGGCGGCCGGGTTCGACATCCATATCAACAACCCGACCGACAGGGAGCGTCAGATACACATTAAATTGCAAGACGCTCAAAACCTGGCCATCGAGGCGCACAGCACCGAGCATGTTACGCTGTACTCGATCACCCAAAAAAGAGGCTGGCACCCAGCGGGGTCGGTCACGTTGTCCAGCACTTATCCACTGGGCTTGTTCCGCGCCTGGTCGCCGATCCGTTTTGAGCTTAAGGCGCTGGTTTACCCGAAACCGGCTCATCTTGAAATACCTTTTCCCAAAACATCATCCGCGCAAGCCCAACAGGGATTTAGCCGCAAGGGGGCCGATGACTTTTACGGCCTGCAGGAATACCAGTCCGGCGACTCCATCAAACATATACACTGGAAAGCATTTGCCAAAGGCTTGGGCGTGTTCAGCAAACAATACGGCGGCGAACAGTCATTAGAGGAAATTAGGCTGGATTACGAGCATGCGCCCGGGCACAATATTGAGGAACGTTTAAGCCAACTGTGCCGCTGGGTAGTCGATGCGGAGCAAGCCGGAATCCGTTACGGCTTTGCGTTGCCGGGATTAACGCTGCCGCCCGACCACGGCTTGGCGCATTATCGGAAATGCCTGGAAGCGCTGGCGCTGTTTTGAATTTATGCGAACTGTATAAATGCACCACGAAGACACGAAGACACGAAGATTTCTTCGTGTCTTCGTGGTGAAAAATTTCTAAACCTATGAAACCGGAACTCGATAAAAACATTTTAATCTTTCTGCTGTCCGCCATCGGGCTGATTGTTTTTCCGCATGCTTATCATATCCCGCTAACCATCTTCGGCTTTTTTTGCCTGTTGCTGAGTTGGCGATTTATCGGTATCTGGAAACCAAACCGGCTGCCCGGCAAACTGGTTATTTTGTTACTGACCGTCTGCGGAGTCGCCCTGCTGTACAGCCAACATCAAGGCCTATTCGGGCGTGATGCCGGCACCCATTTGTTTATCACCGCACTGGGACTCAAACTATTGGAGATTAAAAAAGAGCGCGATCTTTACCTGATTAGCTATCTGGCCTTTATCGTTGCGGCCTCCCAGTTTTTATACGAGCAAAGCATACTGATGGCGGCTTATATCCTGCTGGTCTGCTGCGTGCTGTTGGCGACACTGGTTTGTATCAACAGCCGCAACGCGCCAACACTGGCGGCGTTAAAAACAGCCGTCATTATCACCGTTCAGGCCCTGCCGATTGCGGTCGCTTTGTTTGTTTTATTTCCCCGGGTTGAAGCGCCCAAATGGATGCTGTTTAACGACCGTCATCAAGCACGGACAGGTTTAAGCGACAGCATGGAACCCGGCTCGATCAGCGATCTGGGCGAGTCTTTCGAACGGGTGTTCCGGGTAAAATTTGCAGGAGCCGTTCCGCCGCCCGGACAACGCTACTGGCGCGGCCCGGTTCTGTCTTATACCGACGGCAAACGTTGGACCCAGGCGGCTTTCCAAAAGCCATTGCTCAAACCCGTCGTTACCGGTGCGCCTTACCAATACACGCTCCTGATGGAACCGCAGGATAAAAACTGGATTTTTGCGTTGGATATGCCCCAAGGATTTTCCGCGCCTTTAACCCAGAATGCCGCTTACCAGCTTGTTACTTCAGAAAGCTCCGATAAACGCGCCGAATATAAAGTGACCTCTTATGCCGACTACAACACCGGCCCGATCAGCCCTAGCGAGTATAAAGCCGCAACACAGCTGCCCGGCGAACCGTCGGATAAAATCAAACAGCTGGTCGGTCAGCTGCACGGCTTTGACAGCGCCCCCGACGACTTTATCAACCGGCTGCTAAAGCATTTCAGGGTGGAAGACTTCCATTACACCCTAACCCCGCCGGTCATGGAAGAAAACCCGGTTGAAAGTTTTCTATTCAAAACCCGTTACGGATTTTGCAGCCATTACGCCTCAGCGTTCGTGTATTTGATGCGCGTCGCGCATATTCCGGCGCGCGTCGTGACCGGCTATCAGGGCGGCGAACTGAACAAAGTCGGCGATTTCCTGGAGATAAGGCAAGCCGACGCCCATGCCTGGGCCGAAGTCTGGTTGGAGAACCGCGGCTGGGTTCGAGTCGACCCCACCGCGGCCATCGCACCGGAGAGAATCGAACGGGAGATTAACGTAGATCGGCAATTTGCCTACGGTATCGCAACGGTAAATAATTACTTGCCGGGACCTGCTTACAACTGGCTAAAACAGGCCAGGCAACTGTGGAGCAACGTCGACTACAATTGGCAACGCTGGGTCATCAATTACGACAACAAGAGCCAGTCCAACTTCCTGTCGTCATTCGGCATCAACGACATCAAGACCATGATTTACGGGATGATTGCCGTCATCGCATCGATAACGGCCGTGCTTTGCTGGTTTCTGCTCTATCAAAAGCCGAAAACCGTCGATAAAGTTTTACTGACCTATAACCGGTTTTGTAAAAAGCTCGCCAAGCATGGGCTGGTCAGAAGTGCGGGGGAAGGGGTTAAGGATTTTGCCGAACGGGTGAAAATAGAACTGCCCGAGCGGGCGGCGGACATAGACCGAATCACTTCAATATTTATCAAACTGCGTTACGGGCGTGCAGCAACCGGCGAGGATTTGCAGCAACTCAAGACGCTGGTGGGTTTATTTAGAGCTTAATTGAAAGTAAGTCACTGGCGACAGGAGTGCAGGCAAAGCCTGCACTCCTGTCGGGCATTCTGGAGAGCGACGGAGATATACTTCTTCCTGCAAGGGGAAGTGTATAAAGTCGCCGACTTTCGAAAGGCGATGAGTAAAAATAAGCTCGTAAAATCGTGTTATTCGATGTTACTCAACCCTTTCTACATCAAACACCGTGCCGCGAACCGCGATGACTTTTACCTTGGTGCTAATATCGCAATCTTCCCCGTGAACTTTCCAGATGGAATCGTCGACTTTGATTTTTCCCTCGCCGTTTTCTATCGGTTTATACAGGCTAAAGACCCTGCCGATGTATTGAGCGCCGCGTTTATTTAACAACGGATGGTCTGTTGCGATCGGGTGTTTTTTGCCGTAAAGCTTCCATACGGTAATGGCTGCAACCGACAGCACCGAAAAAATCAGAATTTGCAAATCAATGCCGATAGCAGGGATCAGCAGCAACAGGCAACCGGTTACAAACGCCGATGCGGCCATCCACAGAAAGAAAAAACCGGGAGCCAGCAGCTCTACCACTAACAGAATTAGCGCCAAGACCCACCAGTTCCAGAAAACAATCGTTAACTCAGCCATGTCAGCTTTTTTTGGTCATGGCTTCTTTGGCCAGTTCGCCAATGCCGCCGAGTGCGCCAATCACACTAGACGAATCCAGCGGCATGAAAACCAGTTTGCTGTTGCTTGAGGCGCCAATTTCTTTTAACGCTTCGATGTATTTTTGCGCGACAAAATAGTTGATAGCTTGGACATCGCCTTTGCCGATCGCTTCGGACACCATTAATGTCGCCCTGGCTTCAGCTTGCGCCAAGCGTTCGCGGGCGTCGGCATCGCGGTAAGAGGCTTCTTTGCGGCCTTCCGCTTCCAGAATCGCCGCCTGTTGCGCACCTTCTGCGCGTAAAATCTCGGATTGTCTTAAGCCTTCGGCTTCCAAAATGGAGGCGCGTTTCAAGCGTTCGGCTTTCATTTGTCGGCCCATCGCTTCGACTAGGTCTTTGGGCGGGGCGATGTCTTTTATTTCGATACGGGTGACTTTGATGCCCCACGGTGTGGTGGCATCGTCGACAACGGACAGCAGTCGGGCATTGATGTCATCACGGCGCGACAGCAATTCGTCCAGGTCCATTGAACCCATGACGGTACGGATATTGGTCATCACCAGATTCAAAATCGCCCAACCCAGCTGGCTGACTTCATAAGCGGCTTTGGCGGCATCCATAACCTGGTAGAAAATCACCCCGTCGACGGTAACCATTGCATTATCTTTAGTGATAACTTCCTGTGACGGCACGTCCATCACCTGTTCCATCATTACCATCTTTTTGCCGATGCGATCGATAATCGGCACGATAATATTCAAGCCGGGCGTCAGTGTGTTGGTATATTTGCCGAAGCGCTCTACGGTGTATTCCATGCCCTGGGGAACCGACTTGACGCTCATAAAAACGATCAAGACCGCGAAAATCAATAATGCTAAAACAAAACCACCCATAGAACCTCCTGATTTTTTTGTAAAAACTCTATAGATGAGAGTTTTTTGACACGGGATGTGTCAACCTTCAACCGCTTGGAAAGCTTGTTTTATTAGCCGACTTAAAAAAGCAATGCTAACAATTAAAGTAAAACCGTTAAAATAACAGCGTGCGTGTTGCAAACGGCCGCTCAACTAATAATAATATAAATCTATCTAAATGTAAGTTAACGAGTAATTATAATGCTGATAACCGCCGCTTTTCACACCGGGATCTGGACCCTGCTTTTTTTTATAGTCGGAATGATTAAGCCGAAATGGCCGTTATTCTTTTTGAAAAAGCCGGACCGCTTTTTAGTCCTGATTATATCGACCGTCTTGTTTATGGTTTCCGCTACGCTTTATGGCGAAGGCAACCGGCAAAGAGCTTTAGAGGAAAAGGCTTCTAAAGAAACGGTATCCAAAATCCTTGAGCCGTCTTCCGCGCCGGTGCCTGTACCTGACGTTCCTGAGGCCAAACCAACTGCTCCGAAGAATTAACACCGGTACACCTATTTCCGGCCTCAGCGTGATAAAAATCGCCGGAGCAACAGGCCTGATAACGTTATTCAAAGCTTTTTCCGCACAGGCGCTGGGGCTGGCGCTTACCGCCACACTGGCCTGGATGTCGCCTGCGCTGTTTCACGGCGCATGGCGTTTGGCGCTGGTACAAGGCATTGCCGCCGCCTTATGGTCCGGCGCATTGCGCCAGCCGTACTGGTGGCTTCCGATCCATCTACTGTTTGTGCCCACGGCCATCGCCATGCTCACCTTGCAGTTGCCTTCCTGGTTGTATCTGCTGATCGTCCTGCTGCTGGCGCTGGTGTTTTGGGGTACGGTCAAGGGCGATGTGCCGCTGTTCTTGTCCTCGAACGCCGTAGCGGATGCGGTAGCGGCCATTGTTGAACGGGAGAATGCCAATGGCTTTGCCGATCTTGGCGCCGGAATCGGCTCAGTCGCCGTGCCGCTGGCGCAGCATCGAGCGCTCAAGGTCGATGCGTGGGAACGTGCGCCGCTACCGTGGCTCATTACCGCCTGG